>Ga0316189_10002918_pt1 | contig 16677 bp, 14 predicted proteins | sample LowCovwburrow_MG_FD_204930 | JGI IMG/M metagenome (GOLD analysis project Ga0316189, IMG submission 204930) | Coastal sediment microbial communities from Maine, United States - Lowes Cove worm burrow | ecosystem: Environmental > Aquatic > Marine > Coastal > Sediment | place: USA: Maine... | reverse complement strand
TACCATTCAAAATCTGGCTAATGAAATCAAGGTTCTCACCGGCTCGACGTCAAAAATTGTCAAGCAGCCGTTACCAGTCGATGATCCGGTGAGACGTAAACCTGATTTACGATTGGCAAAGGAGAAATTGGATTGGAATCCAACGGTTGAAATCTCGGAGGGGCTAAGACGCACGATAGACTACTTTGCTGGTTTTGCCACCCCTGTGATTTGAAAAGTAGCTCAAAAATTATGGACGAAAGATTTTTTTTTGCAACTCATTTTGGATAAAAATTATTTGTTTTAGGATTGAAAAGGCGATAGACGATGAAAATTCTTGTACTTGCACCTCATCCTTTTTTTCAAAATCGAGGAACACCAATCGACGTGCTGCTTGTTTTAAAGGTGCTTGTTGAAAGAGAAGATACTCATGTTGATTTGGTAGTATATAATGAAGGTGAGGATGTTGGACTGCCGAATCTTAAAACATATAGAACGCCCACTTTATTTTTTACCAGAAACATTAGACCCGGCTTTTCCTTTAAAAAATTAGTGGCTGATATTCTTATGTTTTATATTGTGTGGGGGTTAGTCAAAAAAAATAGGTATGATTTGATTCACGCCGGTGAAGAGTCTGTTTTTTTTGCGATGTTCTTTAAACTTTTCTATAAGATTCCATATGTATATGACCTGGATTCCTCTATAGCTCAGCAATTGGTTGAAAAAATGCCTTATCTATCATTTTTTTCTTCCTTTTTTAACATGTTGGAAGGGCAGGCCATTCGATACAGCATTGCAAACCTTCCCGTTTGCAATGCGCTGGCAGAGTTGTGCCGCAAAAATAAATCAAAAAAAACGGTTACGATACATGACATTTCTCAGTTGAAAAATCCGGCGGCGGCGCCGACCGGAAAATTTAAACAGAAACTCGGTATTAAAGGCCTCGTCCTTCTTTATTGCGGCAACCTTGAAAAGTATCAGGGAATTGATTTACTTCTTGAAAGTTGCGCTATTGCGTGTAAGCAAAGTGAAAATGTAGACTTAGTGATCATTGGCGGGGTGCAAGCTGATATCGATTTCTACCGATCCAAAGCAGAAGATCTGGGAATTGATCACAAAACGCATTTTTTAGGCCCAAAACCCTTTGACAAGCTGGATGAATTTCTTGCAGAGGCCGATATTTTGGTCGCGCCGAGAATCCGGGGCATCAATACGCCGATGAAGGTGTTTCCCTATCTTCATTCCGGAAAAGCGGTACTTTTAACAGATATTTACACTCACAATCAAATTCTTACCAAAAATGAAGCCTTTTTAGCCCCCAACGACCCGAAGGGTTTTGCCGAAGGCATTTTGCGGTTGGTGAATGACACTTCGCTGCGAGAACGCCTCGGTCGCAATGGTCACGCATTTGTTGAGAAAAGCCACACATTCAAGGCACACCGCGAACGCCTCAACGGAGTGTACGATTGGATTGAAAGTCAGATTCAGTGGCAGCGCTCCAATAGTCGTCGGATCAAATCAATTATGGTGAATTGATGTTATGAACTTTTTTCAGAGATAATTTAATTTTAAGAAAAATACTTTAAAACAGGAGAGCACATGAACATACTCGTAACTGGCGGAACAGGTTTTACAGGTTCGGCTTTGGTTTTAAGGCTGCTCGAACTTGGGCATAACATAACGTCCCTTGATTACCAACCGGGGATTTGCTTTGATGACTTAGAAAAGAAGGGCACAAGACTCATCACCGGCAGCATAGCGGATGCTGCGCAGGTCGAAAATGCAATGCAGAACATCGATTTCGTGTTTCATCTTGCAGCAGCTTTTCGCGAGCTCGATGTGCCCAACGAGCATTATTATGATGTGAACGTCAACGGCACCCGAAATGTTTTAGAGTCTGCCCTTAAAAACGGTGTGAAAAAATTTGTCTACTGCAGCACCCAAGGCGTTCACGGGCATATTGAGAACCCTCCGGGAGATGAAAACTCTCCCATTGCCCCTGCCGATTACTATCAGCAGACTAAGTATGAGGGCGAACTTGTCGTCCAGGAGTACATCGAGAAAGGAATGAACACCGCTATTATTCGTCCCACTGCAATCTATGGTCCGGGCGATCCAGGGCGATTTCTGATGATATATAAATGGGCCAAAAAAGGCTTTTTCCCGATGTTCGGCACAGGTTCAACTTTTTATCAACCTGTCTATATTGATAATCTCGTTGATGCGTTTATGCTCACGCTGGAGCCGGAAAAAGGAAAGGGCGGTACGTATATAATCGGTGACGAAGAGTATCTTCCTATTAAGGAACTTATCTTAAAAACCGGAAGGGCAATGGGAATTAATATTAAGATTGTCCATTTTCCTCTTTTCCCCCTTATAGTAGCAGGCCATGTGTGTGAAAAAAGCTGCAAACCATTTGGTATTGCACCGCCAATATTCCCACGGCGTGTTGACTGGTATCGACAGATAAGGGCTTTTGAAATTGAAAAGGCGAAAAAAGAATTAGGTTATTTCCCAAAAATTGGCATTGATGAAGGGCTTCGACGGACGGCGCAATGGTATAAGGAGTCAGGGTATCTCAATTAGCAAATGCGGTATCCGCCGGTGGCATTGAAAAGTCTAAGGAATGTGCGGCATCGCAGGAATTATTCCTGAAAAATCGAATGGGTGATTGGTTGGGTTCTCGAATTAAAAAGTATTTAAAATTGTTTTTAAAGGTTTCAATCAGCTTTTCTCTGATAAGCTGGTTGCTGTATAAAGCCGATATCCAGGCGGTCGTTAATCGATGGTCAGATGTGCGATGGATATTGCTGATATGTATAATTATGATTTTACACCTATGCATGATTATTGTTAAATCAGTCCGTTTGAATACGTTGCTGGAAAAATTCGGTTTAAAGGCATCCGTATTTTGGCTCAGTTTGCTTCAACTGCGAGCTAATTTCCTGCGTAATTTTCTTCCTGGAGGTGTTTCTGCCGATATATATAGAGCGATCGCACTGACAAAGAACACCAATTTCGTATCTGAATCGATATCTGTAATTTTTGCGGAGAAAGTGTTTGGAGGCTTTTCGATGCTGTGTGTTTGTCTCACGGGTTTTTTCTATGGTAGTTACTTCACTCATTATGAGGTTTATCTAAAATTACACAAACTGGCAATTGCACTCCTGTTAACTGTGATATTCGCCATTGTTGTTATTTTTATATTCAGGTACATTAATTTATCGAGATTTAAATTCCCATCCAGTTCATTACTGCAGGGATTTTTTCGTATTATTTCACAAGTTCAGTCGCTATTGACGGCGAACAAACAATTCATCAGAGTTGTCCTTTTATCCATATGTGTTCAGCTGATCATCGTTGCGTGGCATCTATCCATATCCCATGAACTTGGACTCAGGCTGACTTATTTCCAGTTAATGATGACGATACCGCTCGCAGAATTACTTTTGATGCTTCCGATATCCATCGGCGGTATTGGCGTAAGAGAAGTCTCCTTTGTGATGTTATTGATTCCTTTAGGTATTTCATTTGATGAAGCAATATCCTTTTCGCTGCTAAGCCTATTTGTAGTAACTATTACGAGGAGTCTCGCAGGATTTGCATTTTTATTCAGTTTTGACAATCTAGGATCCCGCGTTAATACGAAAGAATAAAGCATCCCAACCATGATGCTATCTGCCTTACCGTGCAGTTCGATGAAAAAGATTCATATGAATTTTAAGAATTTTAAACTAAGTGAAAAATGATTATATACGGAAAATGAAATAAATACCCAGGACAAACTTGAAACAGCGGTAATTCAAGGGATGTCGTGAAAATTGATGCACGGAGGTTATGCAATATGGAAGAACAGTTCTTGGAAATCATCAACCAAGCAATACATGAATTGAATGAAGATCTTGAGTATGACCATTTGCGAAATGTTACCATAGAAACAGAAATTTTTGGAGGAGAGAACAGTATCGATTCTATTTCACTTGCGAGTCTGATAACCGAAATTGAATTTCTGATCCGTGAAAAATGTGCGCTAAATGTTGTTCTGGCTGATGAAAAAGCAATGTCTATGAAGAACAGCCCCTATCGTAATGTCGGGGCATTGTTGAATTTAATAACGGAAAAACTTTAGGATGATAATGGCTGAAGTCATAGTTATAACCGGAACGTCAAAAGGTATTGGTAGATATCTTGCTGAATATTATATAAATGAGGGTTATCGCGTGGTGGGTTGCAGCAGATCACCACTGCATGAATCCATTGATGGGTATGACCACCACTGTTTAGACGTCGCCAATGAAGCTGAAGTTCTTGAAATGGTAGATGCTGTTTTTAAAAAATACGGCAAAATAGATATTCTGATTAACAATGCCGGCATCGCTTCCATGAATCATCTGCTGTTAACCCCCTTAAAGACGGTTGAAAAAATATTTTTGACAAATGTTTTTGGGACTTTTCTGTTTATTCGTGAAGTCGCTAAAGTAATGTCTAAAAAGAAATATGGCAGAATTGTAAATTTTGCAACCGTTGCAACACCTTTGAAACTCGAAGGAGAAGCCACATATGCAGCTTCCAAAGCAGCAGTTGTATCCTATACACGCATCCTTGCAAAAGAGCTTGCCGTTTTCAACATTACCGTAAATGCGGTTGGCCCGACCCCGGTTAAAACCGATCTGATCAAAGGGGTTTCAAATGAGAAAATAAATGCTTTACTAAAAATGCAGGCTGTCAGACGGTTTGGTGCATTCAAGGATATAACCAACGTAATTGATTTTTTCATAAAACCGCAAAGCGACTTCATTACCGGGCAGGTAATCTATTTAGGCGGCATCTGCTGATGTATGCTTTTCTTAGGATTAACAACAAGTTTCTCTACTCAGAAATGAAATTTCTAATTGAAAACTGAACTTCCTATGAAAGAACCGAAAAACAAATTTAATATTGTTTTTTTTGAAGACTTTATGAATACAGTTCGATCCCGCGGGACTGATAATGCGCTCGTGCAAAACGGTAAAAACCACAGCTATGGGGATCTGGCAAAGGCCGCCGCACAATGGCAGGAAAGATTTTCTTCCCTTAATATTGTTCAGGGTATGGTTGTGGGGTTGAAGACGGATTATTCTTTTGAATCTATTTCTCTTGTATTGGGCCTCTTGAAAAATAAAAATATTGTGGCACTTATCCCGGAGTCCATCCAGGATGAGACTCCCTATATCGAGGACGGTCAGGTTCAACTGATCATCAGATTCTCAAAGGACGGCAAGTTCAGCAGTGAGAAATTCGATGCCAAGGTTGAACATCCTCTTTTGAGATATTTGCAGGAAAGGGGAAAAGGGGGCTTTATAATTTATTCGTCCGGATCAACGGGTAAGCCGAAGGCTATATTGCATGACATTGAAAGGTTTCTGACAAAATTTCAATCTGCGTCTAAAAGGTTTCGCACGGTATTGTTTCTGCTTTTTGACCATATAGCCGGCTTGGATACATTATTCTATACGCTGTCGAGCGGTGGTACCACAGTAATCCCGGGTGAACGATCTCCGGAGGCAATTTGCCAACTTATAGAAGCGACAGGAGCAGAGGTCCTGCCTACATCGCCCACTTTCCTGAACTTAGTTCTGCTTTCTCAGGCCTACGAAAAACTTGATCTTTCAAGTCTGAAAATTATAACCTATGGTTCCGAACCTATGAGCCGTTTTACACTTGATCGCATAACAGAAATTTTTCCGAACGCTCGGATAATTCAAAAATATGGAACTTCGGAATTTGGATCCCCCCACACAAAATCCATGAGCGATAATAACTTGTGGGTTAAACTGGACAGTGATCAATTTAAAGTCAAGATAATTGAAAACATAATGTGGATAAAAGCACAAACCGCCATGCTTGGCTATTTAAATGCGCCAAATCCAATGGACAAAGAAGGCTGGATCTGCACCGGCGATGAAGTCGAGGAGAAAGACGGTTGGCTGAAAATTCTGGGAAGATTATCTGATATTATCAATGTCGGTGGTGAAAAAGTATATCCTGCCGAAGTTGAATCCGTAATTTCCAGACTTGACATCGTAAAAGATGTACTAGTCAAGGGCGAAAAACACCCCTTTTTAGGACAGTGCGTCACAGCCATCGTAGTTCCAAATATTGAAATTGAACCTGCCAGAATGCGGAAAGAAGTAAAGTCATACTGCAAAAAGCATCTTCAAAGCTATAAAGTGCCTACCAAGATCGAGCTAACCTGTGAAGATATCACCTCACCGAGACATAAAAAAATCAGAAGATAATTTTAACGATTTCGCAGGCGATCAAGATCAGTTTTAATTCAAGAGCGCTTCAAAGAATCGCTTCAAAAGAGCATATCAGAGCTAGGAGAATAAGCAATGCCGCCGGGAAAAATTCGAAAAATGATAAGACGGTTTATGACACCGCAGCTGGTAAGCTCAATTTACTATTTTTTTAAATATGGTGCGAAAGTAAGCCTACGCGCAGAAATTGATTTAACCTCATCATTGAAATTGGGGCGTAATTGTGTGATCAGTTCATTCACAAAAATAAAAGCTTTAGGAGGTTATTTAAAAATGGGTGATCGGGGAGGGTTTGGGGCGGGGTGTGTTGTGTCCGCGTATGAAGGTGGAATTGTAATCGGGGATAATTTTCTTTGTGGGCCGAACGTCAACATCATTGGTGGAAATTATGTCTACCACGAGAAGAACGTTCACTTGGAGGATCAAGGCTATACTTCCAAAGGAATAAAAATCGGAAACAACGTTTGGGTAGGTGCGGGAACAACAATTTTAGATGGTTCCATTGTCGGCGATAATACCATAATTGTGGCAAATAGTTTAGTTAACCGCCGCTACCCGCCGAATAGTTTTCTTCAAGGAAACCCAGCTAAAATTATTTTGCGCAGGAATCAAAGTTAGCCTTTATATGATGGCAGTTCGATCACATGGAGGTGATGGCAGCTCTACCCAAAACCCATTTATTGATTCCGATCCTTCAAAAGGACTTGACCAGGATATATTGAACCAGTGGGAAAATTGGTTTGTGGAGACAGAACTGTAAAAAAGGAAATGAAGACGGTAAGCACCGGTGATCAAGCCTGGGTGAAACCCGGCGGGTTCGGCAGCGAATTTGTAGTATATATAAGCCGTAAAAATCAGTCGCATGTTTTACCACAAGCATCGGAATAATGAGTACGATGTTTCGTGACACCATATATGCTCATACGTGGGCGGATAAATGACAACGGTAAAATTTGGATCATTGGAGTTTAAAAGTACCGGCATAGATAAAAATAGAATTACCTTCCCAAAGTGGGCATCAATGAAGGGCTTGGACGGACGGCCCAATAATATAAGGAGTCAGGGTATCTCAATTAACAAATGCAGTATCTTCCGGTGGGATAGGAAGATCTAAGAAATGTGCGGTATAGCAGGAATTATTTCTGAGAATAAGCGTGATGCTATTCAAAGAATGAACAACGTATTGTCCCATAGAGGGCCCGATGAGGAAGGCTATTATCACGACGATATCGTCTCATTGGGGCAGCGACGTTTAAGCATTATTGATTTGGCAAATGGCACCCAACCTATTTCAAACGAATCCGAAACCCTCTATCTCATTTGCAACGGCGAGATTTACAATAGCCCGGAGCTGAGGCGAGCGCTCATCCGATCCGGTCACAAATTTAGAACCGCTACCGATGTCGAAGTGATATTGCACTTGTACGAGGACCATGGGACAAATTGTGTCAAACATCTGAGAGGAATGTTCGCTTTTGCCCTGTGGGATAAAAATGGGCGGAAACTATTTCTTGCCCGAGACCACATGGGCCAAAAACCTCTTTTTTATTACAATGGCCCAAACGGCTTTGCTTTTGCGTCCGAAGTGAAGGGAATTTTGGCATCCGGTCTATTGGAACCCCAGATTGACCTGGATGGACTCTGGCACTATATGTCATTGCGGTTTATTCCGGAGCAGCATTCTCTTTTCAAGGGAGTACACAAAGTCCCTGCCGCCACGTCGCTTCTGTTCGAAAACAACAAGGTAAAACTTCATAAATACTGGGACTTAGACTTCCGTACGAAACTCACCGGTGGCGAGGAAGAAATTGAGGAAGGCCTCAACCGACTCCTGCTCGAAACGGTTCAAGGGCATCTGCTCAGCGACGTGCAGGTGGGGACATTTCTGAGCGGTGGCATTGATTCCAGCCTGGTAACCGCCATGATGGCGACCATCGGCGGGGAACCGTTTCCAACCTTTTCAATAGGTGTTCAGGAACAAAGCTTCAACGAGCTGCCGTATGCCGAAATGGTCGTGAACAAATATGGTTTGAAATCATGTCCAAAAGTTGTCCAGGCTGATCTTATCAATTTAATACCCTCGATGATCCATCACATGGATGAACCCTCCGACCCGTTTGGCGTCGGAGTTTACCTTGTAGCCCAGGCCGCTAGTGAGGAGGTTAAAGTTGTCCTCGGTGGTGACGGGGGAGATGAAAACTTTGCCGGCTACGACCGTTTTTCCGGCAACCGTCTGGTTGACTACTACTGTCTTTTACCGAAATGGTTCCGCAAACTTATCATGACCCGGATCATAAAACGAATTCCGGAATCATTTGGCTATAAAAGCTTGGCCCAGAAAGCAGCGTGGGTTAACGAGATGTCCTTTTTTTGCGGTGGTGAACGGTATGCTCAGAGTATGAGCATCCTCCGTTTTACCCAGGAGTCCAAAAAAAAGCTCTTTTCCGAGTCTGCCAAATGTCAATTAGAAGATTATGATTCCTTTGCCAAAATCCTCAATTTTTTCGATGCTGATAATGCAGAGCATCTGGTAGATAAAATGCTCTATACCGACCTTCTAACGCGGATGCCGGACCATTTACTGTCGATGGTAGACCGGATGACCATGGCGCATTCATTAGAAAGTCGTTCCCCGCTGATCGATTACAAGGTCGTAGAGTATGCCGCATCTATTCCGGCGAACCTAAAATTAAAGGGGACAAACCTCAAATACCTGCTTAAAAAAGTTGCGGCACGCTATCTGCCTCAGGAGCTCATCTATCGCAAAAAGCAGGGATTTAGCTTTCCGCTGGGCATTTGGATGCGCACCGAACTTAAGGATTTTCTTCGCACCCTTTTTCACCAATCGCGGTTTGTCGAGCTGGGTCTTTTTAATGCCAACTATATGCAGAAACTGCTGGAAGAACACCTTTCAGGGAAGGTTGACCACAATTATCGGTTATGGATTTTAATCAATCTTGAACTCTGGTACCGACTCTATTTTGAAAACGAATCCGTGGAAACCATGGAATCATTTATTCGCTGCAACCAAAAAAACTGAGAAAGAGATTAAATAGATGCATAAGACTGAAGAAATAAAGAATTTTCTGATCAAGGCAAGACTCGTCCGAAGCGATCATTCACTCAACGAAAACCAATCCCTGATTGAAGGCGGAATAATCGACTCGCTGGGCCTTGTCGAACTCGTTGAGTATATCGAAAATACCTACGACATCATCGTTGGCGAGGACGATTTGGTTCCAGAAAATTTTGATACCCTGGCTGCCATTCAGATGTATATTTCGAATCGTATATCCCTACATCAATAAGAACGATATGGTTTAGTTTGAAAGCATCCCGTTGGAACTCATCATGGTGATTGGAGATAAACAATGTTAAAAAAAATCATCCGGATTTCCCAACGCCATTTAGTACCATCCTTTGTTTCCGCCATATATTTTATGCTTCGCGACGGCTGCCTGGTTAATTTAAAAGCGCGCGTACAGTTAAACCGTAGAATCTCTTTTGGCCGGGGCACCGTCGTGAAATCTTTTGCAATCATCCAAACGACGAAAGGACGGATCAAAATAGGGAGAGACTGCGCGATCAGCAGCTTTAATCACATTTCGACCATAGAAGCAGATATTATTATCGGTGACTACGTTCGAATGGGTCCTCGGGTCACAATCATGGCAATGACAAGTAACTACCGCAGGAAAGATGAGCTTGTCATGAACCAGGGCTATATTCATAAAGGGATCAAAATAGGAAATGATGTGCTGATCGGAGCCAATGCTGCAATTCTGGATGGTTGTGAAATCGGAGATGGCGCCGTCATCGGTGTTGGAAGCATTGTAAATAAGAATATCCCTGCCAATTCGGTTGTATTTGGGATCCCAGCCAAAACGATCTTTCACCGGAAGTAGCAATGTTATGGAAACACAAAAAAGCACAGTAAAAATCGCCGGGAGAACTTTCTTGCTGCAGCCGAACCGCCTTTATTCCCTGGAAATCTGGAGTTGTGCCTGATGAGCAGTAGTATTGTCGAAACAGTTTCAACCCACGTCGAGGTAAACCCTGAAAAACCTGCTGTTATTGCAGGCAAAGAGATTGTATCTTACCGGGTACTTTGGGAGAAAACGCTGGCTGCGGCTCGGATGCTTCGCAGGCTTGATGTTCGACCGCAAGATCGGGTGGTGCTGTCTGCTTCAGCTTCTCCATCCTTTGTTTACGGCTACCTTGCCGCTCATTTGCTTCAAGCGATCGCTGTGCCGGTTGACCCCCAGAGCCCCGAATCCCGTCTGAGATATATTTTTGAACATGTTCGTCCGAAATCAGCCTTTCTTTCCAAGGATATATCCGCTGAGTCTGGCATCTCGATTTTTTCAATTAAATCATTTGAAGATCTTTCCCGTGGAATAGTGGATTATGAATTTCCATCTTCTGAAGCAGTTGCGGATATTCTTTATACGACGGGAACCACCGGAAAGCCGAAAGGCGTCGTTTTGACGCATGAAATCATTAGCCGAACCGCGCGCAACATCAATCGCTTTATTGGAAACACCGGCGAAGACCGGGAGGTAATTCCGCTGCCTCTCAGCCACTCTTTTGGCCTGGGGAGGCTGCGATGCAACTTATTAACCGGTGGTACAATGATCCTGGTGAATGGTTTTGCGTTTATAAACAACATTTTTAGAGCCATAGAGCAATGGCGGGCCACAGCGCTTTCGACAGTTCCCGCAGGTATTGCGATGATATTTCGCATAGCAAATGATAAAATGAGCTCCTATGCCGATCAGCTTAAATATATGGAAATCGGCAGTGCTCCAATGCCGTTTGAGCAAAAGCAAAGGCTGATGAAACTTCTCCCCAAAACGCGGATTTTCATGCATTACGGACTTACCGAAGCGTCCCGGTCTACTTTTATCGAATTTCATTCTGCCGGAGAGAAACTGGAGAAGTCGATTGGAATCTCACCGCCGAACGTAAGTGTCAAAGTCGTCAACAGTCAATACCAGGATCTGACGCCGGGCCAAATCGGCAAAATCATGGTAAAGGGCGAAAATGTAATGAAGGAATATTTTCAAAATGAGAAAATGACCAGAGAAGTTTTTAACTCTGACTGGCTGTATACCGGTGATTTCGGTTATCTTGATGAGGATGGATACATTTATTTAGAAGCACGCGAGAAAGAGATGATTAACGTCGGTGGGCTCAAGGTTTCTCCGGTTGAAATTGAGCGGCTCCTAAAAAGACATGGAAGCATAGAAGACTGCGCGTGTGTTGGAATTCCCGATCCCAAGGGCATATCCGGAGAAGTTCCCAAGGCATTTATCGTGTATAACAAGGATTACCCGAACCGGCCCAATGATATCGAACTGACTGATTTTTTGAGAGACAAACTCGAGTCTTATAAACTACCCGTTGAATTCGAATGGATCGATTCGGTCCCAACAACAACCTCCGGCAAGATCCGAAGGCTGTCCTTGAAACCGAATCAAAGGCCGGAGCAATCAAATCGAACATCCTGCATGGAGAAAATAATTGAGAATCGGCGTCATGCTGAGAAATCTGGGTGAACAGGGCGGCATCGTTGTCTATGCGGCCAACCTGCTCAAGAACCTGTTTGAAATCGACTCGAAAAATGAATACCTGCTAATGTATCGCGACGCAAAGGATTTGGGGTATTTCAGCAGTCGTTCCAATGTGAAAGAGCGGGTGATATCTGCTCCGAATAAGCTTTGGTGGGATCAAGTTTCAGTGCCTCAGGTAGCGAAAAAAGAGAAACTCGATCTCATTTTCAATCCAAAGCTTTCAATACCCCTCCTGACAAGCTGCAAAACCGTCTGGGTGATGCACGGGGGGGCACAATTTGCTGTACCCCATGCTTTTAAGCTTTTCGACCGTATTTATTTTACAATTGCCAATCGCTTATACGCAAAAAAAGCCTCTGCCATCGTTACCATGACCCATCTCGGTTCGAAAGATATTGTCAGGTACATGGGGGCCGATTCCAAAAAAATGCATGTGATTTATGAGGCATACAACGAAAATTGCCGTGTTCTAAAAAAGGAAGAAACGGATGAAGTTCGCGCGAAATATTCGCTTCCAGAAAGGTTTATATTATTTGTCGGCGGTTTAACACCTTTAAAAAATTTTGGGAATTTATTGAGAGCTTTCAAAAGCGTCGAAAACAAGATTCCGCATCATTTGGTCGTAGTTGGATGGAAAAGATGGAAATTTTCCAGAGACATGAAGTTGCTGGAAGAACTTGGACTTTCAGATCGGGTCTTGTTCAAGGGATTTGCTTCTGATGAGGAGATTCCGGCATTTTTCAATCTGGCCGATCTTTTTGCTTTTCCCTCGATATACGAAGGGTTTGGAATTCCAGCACTGGAAGCTATGGCATGCGGATGCCCTGTGATCGCGTCAAAAACCGGTTGCTCACCTGAAGTTGTCGGAGATGCCGCAGGTTTGGTGGATCCTTATGATCCCGATATGATTGCCGAATGCATTCAAAAGATATTGAAAGATGATGCTTTGAGACAGCGACTCATCGATAAAGGTATTGAGAGGGCCAAGCATTTTAGCTGGCGAAAGACTGCCACGCAGACGCTGTCACTATTTAATTCTTTTGATTGAGGACAATATCGGTAATGAAACATGATAATACTTGCCCGTTGGTTGCGATAATTATTCTAAATGTCAATCAAAAGGAAAACACTCTCAAATGTTTAGAGAGTATTTGCCTTATTGATTATTCTGCCTTCGAAATTGTCGTTGTCGATAACGGTTCAACGGATGCTTCGGCCGAAGCATTTACAGATGCATTCCCCGATGCACATATTATAAAAAATCAGGAGAATATGGGGTGTGCCGGAGGCAGAAATATCGGGATAGAATATGCTACCAAGAACTTTCCTTACCATTATCTGCTTTTTTTGGATAATGATACAGTTGTTGAAAAAGATTTCTTGACCGAACTCGTCAGAGGTATCCAATCAGATCAAACGGCCGGAATTGCGAACCCAAAGGTCTACTTTTTGTCAAGACCCGGTGTTATTCAATATGCTGGCAGCTCTAAAATGAATTTTTATACCGGCATCTGTTCCTGCAAAGCGTCCGGGCAAAAGGACCGTGGGCAATTCAATAGACGTAAATATAGCAGATTGGCAATTGGGACCTGCTTACTTGCCAGGAAAGATGTCATTTCAAAAATAAAGGGCTTCGATAAAATTTTTGATCCCTATGGAATGGAAGATCGAGATCTTTCTTTGCGGGTCTCCAAAGAGGGCTATAAAATTCTCTATGTTCCAACTGCTGTCATCCATCATAAAGACTCAAAAACCCCTTCCGGTGGAAAATACGATGCGACCTACACAAGCCTAAAGGGAAGAAATCTAAACACGTTGATGAAGCGGCATGCGACTGCAATTCAGTGGGCGAGTTTCTATGTAATTGCACCATTCTTAGGTATTAAAACAATTATCCGTGAAGTACGGAATAATAACGCTAAAGCTGCAATAATTTTATTAAAAAGTTTTTTTAAAAACAGAGCGTAGTCAGGGTATTATTCATTTGTCTGATGTAACATCTCTAATTCTATCTTGCCTTCACTAAAATATAAATGAATAAAAAAATTCGAATAATGCATATTAATGGTTGGCTTGATGTGGGTGGTATTGAAGAAGTTTTATTGATTACGGCAAAATTTAATTTAAGAGAAAAATATGACCTGGCGTTTGTTTCATACAGGGGAAATGACGGGTATGCCGGTCTTGAACTCCAAAAATTGGGTTATCCTGTTTACGGACTTAATTTAACAAGCGCGATGTATGATATCCGTGTTATCACCTGCCTTGTAAAACTTTTCAAAGAATATAAGCCCCAAATCGTACATTTTTATCAAAAAAGTAGTTTTATCGGCCGTATAGCGGCAAAGATTGCGGGGATTCCTGTCATTCTATGCAATGAAATGGACCTGAATTACAACCATGTTGGAATGATTGCCGTCTTTACAAAGTATCTTCGTAAAATGCCAAATGTGATTACTGATAAAGTGATCGTCTGTTCCAATGCTGTCAGAAATTACTGGGATGGGAAAAACTCCCCAAAATATATGGTCATACACGTTCCATTTGATTCTTCAAAAACTTTGCCTGAAACCCTATACTTTGCTGGAAAGCAAAAGAAAGGGTTTTTCAAAAATGAAAAAGGTCCTGTTATCGGCACCATTTCAAGGATCGCGCCGGAGAAAGGGCACGAATATTTGATTCAAGCTATGCCCGAGATCATTGACGCTTTTCCAACCACCCGGCTAAAGATAGTCGGAACCGGACCGTTGATGGAAGATATGAAAGCACTGGCAAAAGATTTGGGTTTGGAGAGGGTGATTCAATTCACCGGGTTTGTTGAAGATCTTAATTCTGAATTTAGCACCATGGATGTATTTGTCCTTCCATCACTGACAGAAGGATTTCCTTTATCATTACAGGAGGCCATGGCTGCAAAGATTCCCGTCGCCGCCAGTGCGGTGGGAGGGATTCCGGAACTGATTGACCATGGAATTACGGGGCTTCTTTTTTCACCCAAGGACTCAGATGAGATTGCACATTCAATGATTGAGTTATTATCTGATTTTGAAAAGGCAAAACAGATGGGTGAGAGGGGTTGGGAAAAAGTAACCACCACGTTTTCTCCCCAAATCTACATTGATAAATACGATAGGCTATATAATGATCTAATAGAAAGCAAAAGTATTGTCTATAGCACATAGAATATAATGAGAAGAATTAAAGTATTATTATTAACGACGAAGCAGATATTTGATTCGTATGTTCAAGCCTCAAATAACCGATCAACATTTCCTCTATTTTCTTCCGAATTAAAAAACTATATTCAACTCATAAGTGTGTCAAATATCTCTTTTGATATAAAGTTTGTCGATGACCTATCTTTTGATGATCTAATCAAAGACTCAATGGTCAAATATACAACCATTATTCTTATTGCACCGGAAAAAGAGCTATCAAAAGAAAATATCAATGCGATACGAAGTGCTTCACATGATTATGGTATCAGTATTATAGCATCCTATGACCGAATAAATGAAAAAACAAAACACTTTTTCGGCATTAATAAATTAAAGAGAAAAGGGCCATGTTTTCATTGCTCCATACTTCCGGATAAAAAGAAATTTATTGATATTGGAATTGAGGGAGGAATCGAAATATCCCCAGGGTGGAATATTGGAATTCAAAGATGGGGATTCCGCCGCGATCCGGCTGCCTACATTAAAAAGCACTTAAAGAAATTTGGAAACCAGGTCTTTCGATTCAGAAAAGTGATTGCAGGAGATGGAACCAAAGTCCTGGCAACCATAGGAAGAACGTCTGAATCGGCCATCATCTGTTATCGATTTGGCAAAGCTATGAACTATTATATAGCACTTCAATCCGATTTTTATTTAATGCATTTCAATCCATTTCATAAAATAGTAAAGCATTTGATTACGGAAAATAGCGGATACGGAATGGTTTGCATCGATTCGGAAAATACGATGATATTGAGAATGGATGACCCGGGAACATGTGAAAGGGTGTATCTCAAAGGCTTCGACACCCGGATATTAGGTGGTGAAGACTGGAAGGCGATCTTTAAACTGCTTGAAAAATATGATGCCAAGCTGAGTGTGATGTATGTGCCTGTTTGGATCGACGACGGTAACCTAGAAAACGGCAGGTTGTATATCGATGATGAAGAAATCAAAAAGCGGAAGTCAGGTGCCGCCTATCTCTCTAAAAACGTTAAATTTTTAAAAAAAATTGATAATAAACTGGTTACCTATGATTATGAAAATGAATATTCGGCACTGAAAGAAGGTTTACGAAAAGATCTGCTGGATATCGAATCCCATGGCTTGACCCATGTCGATACGGATATAGATCAATGGCTTGGAGCTGAAGATCGATATTTAAATATGAATTGGTATCACGAATTCAGACACGTGGTCAGCGACAAGGAGGTACTCCGTGGAGAGCAGGTGAAGGTTCTGAAGGAGAGCGCTGACAAAATAGAAGAGATATTCGGTGTATCACCGGCGGCTGTAACCCCCTCAGGTCATATGCAGAGCAAGAATACAATATCCCTTGCGGAAGAGTGCGGTTACAGAATCTTTTCGAGTGAATACAATACGATTTATAAAAACGGTATCTCCATTACCAATGATAAATTCAAATCAGTTTTTTTTGAGTTCACAGAACCGGAACCCGCTTCAGTTAGTGCAGGGTATCCAATCGTCGGCGTTTTTCATGATTACGATATTGCCAAGAAAGGAATAAATTGGCTTGAAGGAGTAATCAAAGCATACAGGAGAATCGGCATCGAGAAATTCATGTCGCTTAGAGAATTCGCAGATTAT
>Ga0316189_10002917_pt1 | contig 16684 bp, 11 predicted proteins | sample LowCovwburrow_MG_FD_204930 | JGI IMG/M metagenome (GOLD analysis project Ga0316189, IMG submission 204930) | Coastal sediment microbial communities from Maine, United States - Lowes Cove worm burrow | ecosystem: Environmental > Aquatic > Marine > Coastal > Sediment | place: USA: Maine... | reverse complement strand
CCCAGGAGCCGCCGACCATCGTAAAGTGCTCACCGACCTGCTCGCGCGTACACCCTTGGCAGACTGCCGCGCGCCCGTCCGAATAGGGCAGGACCCAAGACCACGTCGGAGCGACGACGATCTCGCCCGAGGTCGCGAGAAAGCCGTAGGTCTTCGGCTCTCCCTTGACCTTCTCCTCGGTGATCCGCGCCCTCCCCTCCGCGAATTCATCGGCGCCGTTGTCGAAGACAAAGGCGGTCGCAAGGGTCTTTCCGCCGCGATCGATGAACACCCACCCCTCGTCGGTGACGACCGCGGCGACACCGTCGGTGAAGGGCGAGGCCATCGCGAAGGTCGGCGGGATCACGACCTCCCCCGCCGCGTCGCGGTAGCCGAAGGTGCCGCCCTCGTCCTCGAAGAGCACAGGCGCGGCCTCGGCCTCAGGCTTCGCCGCCTCCGGAGCCACCTCGGCCTTCTCCGGCGTCGGCGTCGGCGCCGGGTCTGGCGTGACGGCGTCGCCCGAGGGTCCACCGCAGGCGAGCGCGCAAGCGAGGGCGAAGCCGGAGCCGATGGCGACGTAGTGATCCGAGGGTTTCATCGCTGACATCATACTCGCGCGGGTCACCCCTTCTGCGCCCGGCAGCGATCGATCCCGGGCGCGGATGAGCGCCTCACAGAGCCCGTCGCGTGAGAGCACACGGGACACGTTCACCGGCCCCCTAGACGGCTGGAGAGGTCCGCTTCCGCTCGTCAGGACCGAACGCAGCGTAGACCGCGGGCAGGACGAGGAGGGTGAGGAGCGTCGCCGAGACCAGACCGCCGAGGACGACCGTCGCGAGCGGCCGCTGGACCTCGCTCCCGGGCGCGGTCGAGAACGCCATCGGCATAAAGCCCAGCGCGGTCGTCAGCGCCGTCATCAGGACGGGCCGAAGCCGGAGCTCAGCCGCCGAGCGGACAGCGTCGAGCGGTGATGCGCCCCGCCGCTGGATCTCCTGGCAAAAGGTGATCATCACCAGGCCGTTGAGCACCGCGACCCCGAAGAGGGCGATGAAGCCGATCCCCGCGGAGATCGAGAAGGGCAAGCCGCGGATCCACAGGGCAAAGACCCCACCGATCACCGCGAAGGGGACGTTGAGGAAGATCAGGAGGGCGCTGCGGACCCGGCCGAGCGCGGTCCAGAGGAGGAAGAGGATCATCGCCAGGGCGATCGGCACGACCACCATCAAGCGCTCGCGGGCATCGATGTAGTGCTCAAAGGTCCCCCCGTACTCGAGGCGGTAGCCGGTCGGCACCTCGAGCGCTCTGAGGGCGGCCTGGGCATCGTCGACCGTCGACACCAGATCGCGACCGCGGACGTTGAACTCGACGACCATCCGCCGCGACTGCTTGTCGCGATTCACCAGCGCCGGGCCGTTCTCGAAGCGGACGTTGGCGACATCGCCGAGGAGCACGACCTCGCCGGAGCTCGCCCGCAGCGGTAGCCGGCGGATCTCCGCGAGATCGCCGGCGAAGCCGTGGTCGACCTTGACGACGAGATCGAAGCGCCGGTCCTCCTCGAGGACAAAGCCGACCTGATGGCCGACGGCGATGGTCTCGGTGGCGAGGTTGACGTCGGCGATCGTCAGGCCGAAACGGGCCAAGAGCCGACGGTCAGGCTCGATCCGCAGATAACGGAGCCCGTCGATCTGCTCCGCCCGGAGATCGACCACGCCGGGGACATCCCGGAGGAGGTCGACCGCGCCGTCGCCGAGCTCGCTCAGGGTCGCGAGCTCGTGGCCGTAGATGACCACGCCGACGTCCGAGCGGATCCCGGCGACCAGCTCGTTGGTCCGCATCTGGATCGGCTGCGAGATCGATCCGGCGACCTCGGGCACGGCCTCCTCGAGGATCTCTGAGAGTTCGTCGGCGAGATCCTCCTTGGTCAGGCCGGCGCGCCAGTCCTCACGCTCCTTGAGCTGGATGTAGATGTCGGACTGCTCGATGCTCATCGAGTCCGTCGCGAGCACCGGCGAGCCTATCCGCGAGACGATGCTGAGGATCTCAGGCACGTCGAGGAGGGCCCGCTCCATCCGCAGATCGGTCTCGATCGTCGCCGACAGCGAGGTCCCCGGCAGGCGCCGGGCCTCGATCAGGATGTCCCCCTCGTCGAGCTGCGGGACGAAGACGGCGCCGAGCCGGGGGAAGAGCGCCGCCGCCCCGGCGAAGGCGATGATCGCGAGCATCAGCGCCGACGCTCGCCAGCGAAGCGCCAGCGCCAGCGCGGGCTTGTAGGCCGCCAGGGCGAGGCGGAGGATCCAGGTCTCGCGCTCCTCCGGCCCCGGCCGGATGAAGTAGGAGATGAGCACCGGGACCAGGGTCAGCGAGAGGATAAAGGCGCCGCCGAGGGCGAGGAGGACGGTCGTCGCCATCGGCGAGAAGAGCTTCCCCTCCATCCCCGAGAGGGCGAGGATCGGCAGGTAGACGATCGCGACGATCGCCTCGCCGAAGACCGTCGCCTTGCGGACTTCGAGGGTCGACGACTCGATAGTCTCGACCCGCTCGTCGTCGCTGAGCGCCCTGCCGAGCGTCTTCCGGGCCACGGAGAGCCGCCGCGAGGCGTTCTCGACGACGATCACCGCACCGTCGACGATCAGGCCGAAGTCGACCGCGCCCAAGCTCATGAGGTTCCCAGAGAGGCCGATCGCCCGCATCACGACCATCGCGAAGAGCATCGACAGGGGGATCGTCAACGCGACGACGAGCCCCGCCTTGAGATCGCCGAGGAGGAGCAAGAGGACGAGGATGACCAGGAGCGCCCCCTCGATGAGGTTGGTCGCGACCGTCTTGATCGTCCGGTCGACGAGCACCGTCCGGTCGTAGAAGGGCTCGACGATCACCCCCTCGGGCAAGGTCGGCTCGAGGGCAGCGAGCTTCTCCTTGAGCCCCTCCGTGACCGTCCGCGAGTTCGCGCCCATCAGCATCAGCGCGACGCCGACCACCGCCTCCTGCTCGCCGTTGATCGTCGCGGCTCCGCGCCGCAGCTTGCCGCCGAAGCGGACATCACCGACTGCACCGACGGTGATCGGCGTGCCGTCCTCGGTGGTCTTGATGACCGCCTCCTCGAGGTCGCTCGGCGAGCGGATGAGCCCGTCCGAGCCGATCACAAAGAGCTCCTGATTGTGCTCGATGTAACCGCCGCCGGCGCTCGCGTTCGCGTTGCCGACCGCCTCGACGACCTCGCCGATCGACAGGCCCAGCGCCTGGAGACGCTCAGCCTCGACGACGACCTGATACTGCCGATTATGACCGCCGAAGGAGTTGACCTCGACGACCCCGGGGACGGTCCGCAGCTGCGGGCCGATGTACCAGGCGAGGAGCTCCTCGAGCTCCATCATCGACACTGTGTCCGAGCGCAGGGTGAACTGGAAGATCTCGCCGAGGCCGGTCGAGATAGGTCCCAGCGTCGGGCTGCCGTAGCCCTCCGGGATCGCCTCGCGGGCGTCGGTCATCCGCTCCGAGATCCGCTGGCGGGCGAAGTAGATGTCGGTGTCGTCCTCGAAGACGATGGTCACCACCGAGATCCCGTACTTCGACACCGAGCGGACCTCGACCACGCTCGGCAGGCCGGACATCGCCCGCTCGACCGGGATCGACACGTACTTCTCGATCTCCACCGGCGAGAGCGCAGGGGCTGAGGTGATCACCTGGACCTGGACGCTGGTCACGTCCGGGACCACGTCGATCGGCAGCTCGATCGCCGAGCGCAGGCCGAGGGCGACAAAGAGGATCGTCGCGACCACGACGACTGCGCGGTGGCGGAGCGACCAGGCGATCAGCGCGGCGAGGAGGCTCATCTCAGTGGTGGTCCTCGCCCATGGTCCCGCGCATTAGCACGCTCTTGAGGGACCAGGCCCCGCGATCGACGACCCGCTCGCCCTCGCTGATCCCGTGGGTGATCTCGACGAGCCCCGGCCCCGAGACCCCGAGCGTGACATCATGGCGCTCGTACAGGCCGTCCCCGAGATCGACGAAGACCACCGGCCGATCCTCGACGTCGATGATCGCGCTGCGCGAGACCGCGAGCACCGGCGCCTTCGGGGTGTCCGTCGTCGCGATCTGGGCCCGGCCGAAGAGGCCGAGGCGGAGGGCCCCGTCCGAGTTCTTGATGACCACGCGGGCGGTGATCGTCCGCGCCTGGCGGTCGACCATCGGCGAGAGGAGATCGACCTCGCCGAGGAGCACGCGCTCCGGGTAGGCGTTGAGGACGACCTCAGCCGCAGCCCCGACCCTGACCTTGGCGAGCGTGTGCTCAAAGACCCGCGCCTGGAACCACGCCTCGTCGAGGTTGGTGATCGTCGCGATCGTGTCCTCCTCGGTGACCGCCTCCCCCTCGACGATCGCGCGCTCGGTGATGACGCCGGAGATCGGCGCCCGTAGGACAAAGGTCGACGCCGAGCCCTTGGTCCGCAGGCCGAGAGCCCGCAGGCGCTGCTTCGCCGCCTTCGCCTCCGCCGCGAGGGCCGAGGCCTCCGCCCGCGCCCCGGCGAGCTCCTGCTTGGAGGCCATGCTCTTGCCGGCGAGCACCTCGAGGCGGGCGACGTTCGCCTGGGCCGAGGCCGCGCGAGCGTTGAGCGCGGCGTAGTCGGCCCGCAGCCCGCCGAGCCGGGGCGCCCGGATCGTCACCAGCGGCTGACCTTCTTTGACCTCTTCTCCTTCAGCGAAGGAGACCTCAAGGGCGACGCCAGCGACCCGCGCCGCGACCTCGACGGTCCGTGCGGGGTCCGCCTCCAGCTGGCCTATCGCCTCGATCACCGGCGCGATCGCGACCCGCGACACCGGCGTCGAGGCGACCCCGGCGGCGGCGATGACCTCCGCGCTCAGCTCGACCTTCTTCGGCAGCGCCTCGTGCTCGTGCTCGTCTCCGTGCTCGGCGTGCTCGGCGTGCTCGTCGTGACTAGCGTGCTCGTCGTGATCAGCGTCGGTCCCCCCGCAGGCGAGGCTGCAGGCGAGCCCGAGGGCGAACGCGGTGGGCAGATGGGGGCGGCGCTTGAGCACTAGCGGATCTCCTCGGGCAGGAGCCCTGCGGCGCGAGCCAGCTCGACGCTCGCGAGGCAGTGCTCGCGGCGGACCTCGATGTAGTTGGCGAGGAGATCGAGGAGGGCGAGCTGGAGCAGCGCCCCCTCGCGGATCGTCACCCTCCCGGCCGCCATCTCCGCGGTCAGCTCGCGGAGATACCCCTCGACGCGGGTCAGACGGTCGACGTCGAAGAGCGCGAGCTCGGCCTCAGCGGCCTTGAGCGCCGTGTGGGCGGTGACCACCTCGGCGCGGATCCGCCGACGGAGCCCCTCGAGCTCCGCGTCGGCCTGGCGGACCCGGGCCCTCGACTCGGCGATCTCGCCCTTGTAGGTGTGACCTAGCGGGCTCGGCAGGGGGATCGCGAGGCCGACCCCGCCCCCTAGCACCTGCTCAAAAAAGCCGTCACGCTGGCCGTAGAGGACGACTGAAGGGTTGGGGACCCGGAGACGGCGGTAGAGCTCCCCCTGACGCCGTTGGGCCTCACGCTCGGCCTGCGCCACCTCGATCTCAGCCCGCATCTCGAGCCCCTTGGCGACCAGCGCCTCGATCTCGGCTGTGATCACGAGGGGCTTGAGCTCACCGACCAGATCGAGGTTCGGTGCGGCAGGGTCGAGCCCGAGGAGACCCCCGAGCAGGGCCTCTGCCGCCGCCTGCCGCCGCCCGGCTTGGATCGCCCGCTGGCGCACCTTGACGACCGTCGTCGACGCGACCTCAGTGCCTAGACCGCTGCCGAGACCGGCGCTCTCGCTCGCCTCGGCGAGCTCCGCGAGGCGATCCATCCCCCGGTCGATCCGCTCGATCATCACCCGCTCATCGCGGGCCGCGAGCGCCTCAAAGTAGCTGCGCAGCGCCTCCGCGGCGACCTCTCGTCGACCGGCGTCGATCCGCGAACGCTCGGCCGCCACCGCCGCGTCGACGACCGCGAGGCGCTTGCCTCGCTGCCCGGCGATCTCGACCTCCTGGCTCAGGGTCCCGTAGAAATTGGTGTCGCGGTCGGTCGTCCGCACGCTCCGACGGGCCGCCGCGCTGAGCTCGACCCGCGGGTTCGTCGGCAGGATCGTCCGCGCGCTGAGACGTCTCGCCGCGACGGCCTCCGCTCCCTGCTCGAGGGCCTCGATGTCGGGGCTCGCCGCGAGCGCGCAAGCGACCACCCGATCCCTCGCGATCCTGCCCTGGCAGGTCGGCTCCACCGGCGCAGGGGCTGGCGCGATGCTCAGCGCCATCCAAGCCGCAAGGGTCTTCACAAGGCTCATGGTGACCGGACGAAGATGAACCCTGTAGCCACTACAGGGTCAAGCCGCGCGCGCCCCTGCGACCTGTGAAAAAACTCAAGTCCAACGACCGCCTTGGAAAGGCGCCCGCCCTCAGGCACGCTCTGTCGATGGCCTCTCCATCGTCGTCATGGACCATCGGCGAGGCCGCCCAGGCCAGTGGGGTCAAGCTCGAGACGATCCGCTACTACGAGCGGATCGACCTGCTCCCTGAGCCGCCGCGCAACCGCTCCGGCTACAGGGTCTACGCCCGCGAGCACATCGACCGCCTGAGCTTCATCCGCCGTGGCCGGGCGATAGGTCTCAGCCTCGACAGGATCCGCGAGCTCCTCGCCCTCTCCAGCGACGCCGGCAAACCATGCGCCAGCGTCGATCAGCTGATCCGTGAGCACATCGCCGCCATCGAGCAGAAGATCGACGACCTCACCCGCCTCCACGGCGAGCTCTCTCGCCTCGCCGATAGCTGTGAAGGAGGAGATGTCGGCGGCTGTCTCATCGTCGACAGCCTGGCCAAGGGCGATCCCTGCGGACGCTCTGGGCCCACCCGAGCCAAAGATACGCCCCCAGACCTCGGCACCTGAGGACGCACCCATCCTGAAACCGCGCCGAGATCGACTGGCCCGACGATCATCCTTCGCCCCTGCAGACCCTGCAAGACAGCTCGGCGTGCCGCCACGATCCGAATGTTCGCCAGAGAGCCCAGCAAAATCGCCGAGCCTCGCACTGACCATTGAACCGCCGAACAAAGTGCGGGTATCCTTCTCACTCAAGGGCTCGTTCATCCTTTCACGGCAAGCGCGAGCACGAGCAGCTCTCTTTGCGCGCACCGGCAAGCGAGAGATCACGGTATATTCAGTGACCTCGGCAGACAGCGTCGGCCACCGGAAGACACCATGAACCGAGCAGAGTCGCTCACCCGGGAGCTCAAGCTGCTGTCCACCGGGACGCCCGACCTCCAGGCTGCGGCTGTCGTCGACAACGACGGCCTCATCATCGCCTCGGCGCTCCCCGAAGACCTCAACGAAGACCAGATCGCGGCGATGAGCGCGTCTCTCCACAGGCTGAGCGAAAGGTGTCTCCGCGAGCTCAGCGGCGGCTCCTTGTCGGTCGTCATGATCCAGGGATCGGAGGGCTCGGCGATCCTCGCCCCCTGCAACGATGACGCAGTCCTGACCGTGCTCGCACCACCCAGGGCGAAGCTCGGCCTCATCTTCCTCGATATCGAGCGTGCTGCCGCAAAGTTCGGGCGCCTGCTAGGATAGCGACAATGATCTTATGAGCGAATCGGGAATGGAACTCCAGGCGACTGAGGTCCTCGCGGAGTTGAATCGCCGCGGCGGATACTCGCTCTCCCTGCTGTGCACAGAGCAGGGCCTGCTCATCGCCTCGGACGGTGATCTCGGGCGCTCCGAGGTCGCCGCGGGACTCGCCAGCCTACTCAATGATATCGCCCTCCGAGCCATGCGCGATTTCTCGGTCGACGAGGTCGATGAGATGACGATTCTCAGCGAGAGCGGTCGCTTCATCGTCCGCGCGCTGGCGGCAGGGTTCACCCCGCGTGTCTTCCTCGTCGTCCACGCGCCCTATCGTGCAACCTGGCGTCGCATTACGACCGCCGCAGCGCGGAAGCTGAGCATAATTATTCGCCCCCTCCTCGACACCGCGCCCTAGCAGCCCGTGGTGAGACGCCAGTAGGGCCGGGGCGAGTGGACCCCCTCCCCGACCCCATCGCCCCGTCCTCAAGAGCGCGCCCTCGCTGTGCGCTCTTCGTGGCCTATGCGCCAGCTCTGAACGCCCCGCGTGAACGCGCCCTGCATTCATGACATTGGTCGAAGTTCGCCGAAGAGGTATGTCGGCGCGTGCCGCAGATCGCCCGACAGATGCAGCGGTCCTCTTCCGACGCGGGCAGCGACGCTCCTGCGCGAAAGACCGCCGGCACCAACCGAGGGATAGCCCTGTTGTCCAGCCATGCCCACTCGAGCGACACTCCGTCGGTAGGCGGTGAACGATGGGTGAGAAGATTGTTGGCGAGGGCTTTGGTCAGCGTGAACGGCTGACGGTACGACTGCGGGGGCTCCTGCGGAGCTATCCGCGGAGCATCGGCATCCTGAAAGAACTCCTGCAGAACGCAGACGACGCGGGCGCGACCCGGGTCAGCGTGATCTGGGACGGACGCGAGCATCCGCGGGACAAGCTCCCCGATCCGCGGATGGCCCGGCTCCAGGGACCTGCGCTTCTGGTCACCAACGACAAGCTCTTCACCGAGGCCGACTTCGCGGCGATCCGGAGCATCGGCGAGAGCTCGAAGTCCGAGCAGGGGCCGAAGACCGGGCGCTTCGGCCTCGGCTTCAACACCGTCTACAACGTCAGCGACTATCCGAGCTTCATCTCGGGGCGTTGGGCGATCTCCTTTGATCCTCACCGCGAGACCGTCGCCGATGACAGCGAACCAGCCGGCAAGCGCTGGGCCCTCGCCGACCTCTGGGAGGACGCCGCCGACTGGCTCGGGACCTTCAAGGCCGCAGGCCTCGCCGACCTCGAAGGGGATCATCCGGGGACGATCTTTCGCCTCCCGGCCCGGACCCCAGAGCAGGCGCAGGAGTCGGAGATCTGCGAAGAGGCGTTCACCCACGCCGACGTCGACCAGCTCCTCTACGACCTCGAGAGCAGCGGCGACGAGCTCCTCCTCTTCGCCCGGAATCTCCTCGAGATCACCGTCTTCGAGGTCGACAGCTCCGGCTCGCTTCAAGAGCGCCTCTCCCTCTCCACCCTCGACCGCCACGAGGTCCAGGCGATGCGAGAGATCGGCAACACCGCTGTCGAGGGAGACATCGTCGAGCGGCTCGTCGTCTGGCGAGCCGACTGCGAGGAGCTCCCCCGCGCCTGCTATCGCCACAGGATCGAGGCGCGGACGCCCGACTCGATCGAGCTCCGGGCCTGGCAGGTCGTCACCGGCCTCTTCGCCGACTCCGCCGGCCTGCTGCTCAAGCTCAATGAACGGATGCTGGCGCTCCGCGAGAAGGCCCTCCCCTGGGTCGGCGCGGCGCTCCGGCTGCTCCCGCGGGACGACGGCAGCTACGGGATCGCCCGCCAGCACGGCAAGCTCTTCTGCACCTTTCCCCTGCCCGAACAGACAGGCAACCTCCCCTGCCATATCAACGGCTGCTTCGACCTCGATCCCTCGCGCCGGCAGATCTCGACCGACCCGGAGCTCTACGCCGAGGCCGACCGTGTCCGCGTCGCCTGGAACCGAGCCCTCCTCAAACACGCGGCGCCGCAGGCCGCTGCCCTCGCGATCTCTGCGCTGATCCCAGACGCCGCGGCGGCCGGCCTCGGCGCCTTCTACGATCTCTGGCCAGCCCTCCCGCGACACGCAGAGGAGCCATGGAGTAGCTTCGCCGCCGCGCTCCTCAGCCGTCTCGCCGAGCTCCCGCTCGTCCGCACCCGGGCACACGACGCGATCGAGTGGAGATCGCTCCAGAAGACCTCGCTCCCCCCTCCCCTGTGGGGCGAAGATCTCCAAGACGCGCTCCGCGACGACGGTCTGCGGCTGCCCGATCCCGACATTCCCCGGGGGCTGGCGAAGAGCGCTGAGCAGGCGGGGGTCATGACCCGCCGCTACCGCCCCGAGCAGGTCCGCGACTGGCTCCGCGTCGACTCGGCGCTGGAGGTCACGCCCGCCGACAGCCCGCTAGCGTGCCTGCGCGAGCGCTCACACATCGTCGATCTCCTCCAATTCTGCATCTCCGACCGCACTGACGACATCGTCGGCCTGCCGCTCGCGCTCTGTGCAGACGGCACGCTCCGGGCCTTCGGCCGCGGCGTCGAGATCTTCCTCGCCGAGGCCGAGACCCGCCGTCTCTTCGCCGCACACGAGGCTTGGTTCATCGACGAGGGGATCCAAGGGCACACCCGCCTGCGACCCTCACAGACCGCCCTCGTCGTCGAGATGGACCTCAAGCGGGCCGTCGTCGAGCTCGGGCGGATCCTGGCGCCGACCTCCGAGGGCACTCTCCCTTGGTCTCCCTCGGGCAAAGAGGAGCCGAACGCCGAGTGGCTCACCGAGGTGCTCCGCTTCCTCAGCGCCCACGCTGCCGAGCTCCCCGAGGGGGGGATCAACGGGCTCGCGCTCCTCCCCGATCTCCGCGGCCGGCTCCTCGTCGCCTCGACCGCGCTGCCCCACCTCGTCGCCCTCAACGAAGATGAGGCGGAGCTCGTCACCGTCCTGACCGAGATCGGCATGGACGTCGTCGGCGCTGAGCCGCCGCTCATCGACGCGCTCCGCAACCTCCACCGGCGCTGCCCCGGACTGATGATGCCGATCAACGGGCGGAACCTGGCGTTCGCCCTCTCCCTCGCCCCAAAGGCGCAGGCCGCCCTCGCGTCCGATGAGCGAGCGCGTGAGCTGCTCCTCGACGCCCTCGCGAACCCGGCGTGGATCGCCGCCTACGAGGACGAGACCCGGCTCCTCCTGCGCCGGCTCCCGCTCCTCCGCACGGTCCGCGGGCGACCGGTCTGCGCCGATGAGCCGGGGCTCTTCCTGCCAACCGACTTCAGCGGGCCCGCGATCGACGGCTTGACGATGGACTTTGTCGATGTCGGCCCGAACGACCGTTGGCGCCCTCTCCTCCTCGATCTCAAGATCCCTGAGCTCGACCGCGAGCGCTTCCTCGCCGACGTCTTCCTCCGCTGCTACGCCGACCTGGAGGACCGCGATCAGATCGCCCTCCTCACCTGGCTCCGCGAGAACATCGACCTCTCGGTCCTGGACCGAAGCGCACCCGAGACAGCTCAGGAGCTGCGCGGCTCGGCGCTCATCCGCAGCGTCGATGGTCAGCTCTACCCCGCCTCCGACCTCTACGATCCTGGCGACGATGGGGGCCCCCTCGAGTCCTCCGCGAAGATCCCCGACTTCGACCACTACCCCGGCGACCGCCAGGCCTGGCGCACCTTCTTCGCCGACCTGGGGCTGCGCGAGACCCCTCAGGCGGGGACGATCCTCGAGCACATCGATGCCCTCTGCGCCCGCTTTGAGGACGATCCGGGCCAAGCGGAGGGGGAGCTCGCCGAGCTGATCTCCTATGTCGAGCGGCTCTGGCTGCACCTCCAGCGCAAGGACGACGCCGAGGCGGACTCGCTCGCCACGGAGCTCCGCACCCGCGCCTGGCTCACCGCGCTCCCAAGCTCGGAGGTAGCGGCATTCACCCCGCCCGAGCGCCGACTCTATCGCGGCGATGAGCTCGTCCGTCCAGAGCACCTGGGGCTCGTCGCCAGCCGGGCGCCTGCGCTCGCCACCGACGGGCTCCGCCCAGAGTTTCTGACGGTGCTCGGACTCCCGACCTCGCCCCCCGTAGAGCCGGTCGTCGCCCACCTCCTCGACCTCAGCCAGCTATGGTGCGCGAGCGAGCACGACGCTCTGACGGCAGAGCAGCTCACGACACGATGTGCGGCGATCTACGCCTACTTCGGCCAGCTCGAGGCCGCCCCCACCGCAGCGCAGCTCGCCCCCCTCGCGGACAAGCCGTGCATCTGGGACGGCGCGAGGTTCTGGCGGGCCAGCCACACCTTCGCGGTGTCGGTCGCGGAGCTCTTCGGCGAACGGCGCGGCTTCGTCGTCGGCGAGGGCGATGGACATCGCGGCCTCGAGCGCCTCGGCCGTCGGCCCCAGGTCGAGACCGAAGACATCGCGTCGATGCTCGACGAGCTCGGCCGCCTCGGCGACGGTGCCCCCCTCGCTCATCCAGACCTCGAGTCCGCCCTCCGCCTGATCCGACGCTACGTTGATCTCCGGACGGCCGAGGAGCCGTCATCGACGAGCAAACGCAGCACGCTGCTGGTGCCGACCCGCCAGGGGCTCCTCCTCCAAAGTAGCGCGCTCTTCGTCGACGACGCGCCGTGGTTCGCCGCCCGACTCCCCGGCGGCACCCTCCCGCTCCTCCACTCCAACGTCAACGCCGAGACGATCGCCTGCCTAGGTATCCGGCGCCTCTCCCAGAGCACCCACGAGGAGCTCGCCGAGGCTCCGGCGCTCTCCGGGAACGTCGACAGGATCGAGTTCTGCCGGGCCCTGACGACCACGATCCACCATCCGCTCTTCGCGGTCGGGCTCGAGCGCTTGCTGGTCGCCGTCGGCAAGACCGGCAACGCCGATCTCACGCGGCTCTCCGCCCTCGAGCTACGCCCCGTCGATCGACTGATCACCCAGCTCCGCGTCGACGGCATGAAGGCCGCCCTCGGCCGCCGCGAGGTCGCCCTCTTCGCCGACGACGACGCCGGCATCGTCTACATCAGCGCCGACCACTGGGACACCGTCGTCGTCGCCCTCGCCGAGGCGATCAACCGCCTGCTCGCGGACGAGCCCGGCAAACGGCTCGACAACCTCTCCCACCTCGAGGCGCTCCTCCGGACCGAGCCGGCGGACATCGAGGCGCTCCTCGATCATCGCCGGGTGCCGCGAGCCCAAAGCTCTGACCACCAGCCGGTCATCGAAGTCCAGGAGATCGATGACCTCTTCGCGGAGACGCAGGAGGCAGAGCCGACCTCTGCCGAGGACAAGCCATCACCGCAGCGGATCCCCTCGCGAGCCGTCGGGGTCGAGCGCCTCGCCTTCGTCGGCGTCAACGAGCCCGCGCCGACCGCGAGCAATGATGTCTCCGCGGCGGCGCTCGACGCCTGCTTCGCCCATGAGGAGGCAGCGGGGCGCAAGGTCAAGGCGATGCCCCTGGGCACCCCTGGCTACGAGCTGCAAAGCGGTCGGATAAGCGACGCTGGCGTTCGCTTCATCCGGGTCTACGGGCTCGACGGCGACTGGGACGAGCTGACAGTTCTCCTGGCCAGGCGCGACGCCGTCGCCGCCCGCACCTTCGGCCGGCAGTACTGGCTCTACATCGTCGAGCGAGCCCTCGACCCCAACGCGCGCCGGATCTACCGGATCCAGGATCCTCTGCCGCGGATCGCCCGCTACGCCCTCGACTCCCGCTGGCGCAGCCAGGCCGAGCGCGGCGGCGTCGGCGTCGGCCCCCAGATCGGCTGGGTCCACAGCTCCGACACGGCACGCCCGGGGACGATCGTCGCGGTCGAGCGGGCGGGGATGTTCACCTGGGTGACCGTTCGCCTCGACTCGGGCGCCCAGGAGAAGCGCTTCTTCAAGCCCGCCGTCGACCGCGTCCAGCCGGCCTCATAAGCGAAGCGGGGGGCGATCTCTCGCCCCCCGCCGGCTCATCTCGGCTCCGCCTCAGTTCCGCTCGATACAACGCTCGATGAGCTTCTTGCTCATCCCTGTGAAATTGCAGAGCCGCTCCACCCGCTCCGCGGAGTAGGCGAGGTTGATCACCATCAGGTCGATGTCGAGGATCTTGAGCAGGCTCGCGTGCCGCTTGGCGGCCAGCTCTGCGTCCTTGATCTCTCGGACCAGGAGCTTCTCTGACTCGCCCCGGAGAAACGAGATCACCGCCTCCACATAGTGCGGTGGCACGTTCACTCGCACATGGGTGAGGCCTATCTTCCACCGCCGCTCGAAGTACTCCTCGCCGTAGTCACCGCTGAAAAGTTCGCCCATCCAGACCGCGTGGGTCCTCTTCAGGGCGTCGACGCGGCCCTCGATCAGCGCCGCTGTCTCGGGCACTTCGCCGAGCTTTTCGTAGAAGCGGTCGGTCAGGCCGGCCCCGTGGGAAGCGAAGAGCGGCGCCAGCGCCTTGAGGTTCTCGGCATCCTCGTCACCGAAGCTGAGAAAATCCTTAAGCTCCACGAATAGTTGATTCTTGTCTTTCATTGATCTCCACTTCCTACTTCGTTGTCTCGGCCGATCCCCTGCCGGCCCCCCCCACTACATGATGAGTCGGCTTATTTCCTTCGCCGAGCGGTTCGCGTCGAGGAAGATAAGGCCGAGCTTGGCCGTCCTCGCGGCGAGCACTGAGAGCACCGCATCCGGCCCACAGCGGACCAGGATCGTGTAGCCGTCGCTCCCGCGGATCATCACCAGCTCGAAGGTCCCGCGCCCGAGCTCACGGACGATCCTGTCCGACATCCCCAACAACGCAGCGCTCATCGCCGCGACCCGATCATCCTCAACATCGGCAGGGAGCGCCGAGGCGATCATCAGGCCGTCGTTGTCGACGAGCGCCGCGGCTTCGACGTCCGCCGAGGACGATGTAAGGGACTTGAGGAGCTTTGATATCTGTTCTGAACGACTCATGGCGCTTTACTCGCTTCGTTGGTTCGATGGTGTTTGCGGACGGCTCGACAGAAGCGCAGCAACACGCCTCAGGTTCTGCCGTGCGATGCGGTCCTCTGGACGTCGGGCCAGCGCCCGATGAAGACACCTTGAGGCGCCCTCGAGGTCTCCGTCGCGAATCTTCTCCCGGGCACAGGCGAGCAGCTCGTCATAGTCCCTGTCCGGCTCCGACTCACTCTGGGTCGCCTCGGACTCCGCGCTGCGAACCCGAGCGAGCACGCGTCGGCTGATCCCAAGGCGCACCGAGGCGACGAGGTCCGTCGTCGAGTCGCCGCTGAGATGAGCGAGCTCTTCGATCGTCCGCCGGCCGTCGATCCACTGGACGAGGGAGGCGAGGCACGGAACGTCGCTGAGCAACCGCGTCTCATCGACGACGCGGACCACGTAGCCGGCGACACGCCGCCACTCGTCGTCGAGACGCGCGCTCTCGAGGAGCAGGTTCATGATCGGGGCGAGGGGCGCAGAGGCGGCCGGCGTAGCCCGCTCAAAGGAGAAGGAGCCCCGCCTCCTCGCCAGGAGAGACATCACGGCGTCGTACCCCTTGGCACCAGCCGTCGACGCTTCTACGACCTCACCATCGACGATGTGCAGCACACCGCCGCCCTCGACGCGGAGATACCCGCTCACGGAGTCGACGTGCATCGCCTGAAGCAGGGAGCTCAGGGCCACGTCCCGGAGGTTGCCCCTAATCATGCTCCTCCGACCGCTCCCCCCCTCGGAGACCAGACCGAGGCGTCGCCGTCCACGCAAGGATCGACGACGCGAAGGCCGGTCGTGGCCCGAACCCCAGGGATGAACGGCAGGGCGCCTCGGCTGGGGTCTTCATTGGTCATCAGCGAATGCTCAGGGCTGGTCGCCGGCCGACGAGGAACCGCATCCATAGCTCGTCAGGCCTCGGTCGGTCCGACCCTACCGCCCTCTCAGTTCGCGGACGCGCCGCAGGTTCTGGCTGGCGATCCGATCGCCAGGGCTAAGCCGCAGCGCCGCCTGGAGCGCAGCTTCGGCGAGCTCGTAGTCGCCACTTTTGGTCGCAGCTCGTGCGCGATCGCGGAGATCAAAGAGGTCAAGCCCCGCGAAGTCGTCGGTCGTCGGCGCGGACTCCTGGAGGTCGTGCCCTCTCTTCGCACCGTCGGCCGCCTCCTCGCTCGGCACAGGCGCGGCTTCGACCACCAGGCCGAGCCGCTTGGCCTCCAGGATCTCATCGACGACAGTACAGAGCGACACCCCCGTCGGCGCGACGAGATCTCGCAAGGCGCTCTTGCCGTCGATCTCCGCCATCACGACGTCGATCTCCCGTCCCGTCGGCCGCCAACGCTGGTCGCCGACGAGCCGCAGGACCAGCCCCTCGATCCTCGCCCACTCGTCGAGGATCCGGAAGGAGTCGATCAAGGTCGACGAGACACGCTCGAGCGCCCGTTCCTGACGGGGCGTGCCGCGGAGGACCTCGAAGCGCGCCCCCCCCGCGACAAGGACCTCCTTCAGGGCCTCGACGCCCTCTTTGGGTCCAGCCGAGGCACCGGTCACATGCCCCCTGCGAAGATCGATCCGGAACTCATCATCGATCAGCAGCCAACCGGTGAAGCTCTCGATCTCCAAGAGATGCAGGATCGCCGGCAGGGACATGTCCGCCAGCTCGCCGGCGAGTATGGACTCCCCACACTGCGACTCCGGCGTGGTCGCGATTCTCAACACGTTGGCTCCCATTCCGACACCTCCGAACACTTACCAGAAATAACCGCAGCCGCCCCGAAGGGCGCATATCAACCATATCCATGTTTGGGTGAGGGTGCCGCGCAACTTTGGCGCTTCACTGTGGCAATGAAGCCGTCCACAGCGGCAGGCACACTATTGCGATTGCCCGCATCTGAACACCTCGTCCACAGCGCCGCTCAACCGCCGTCTGGCTCAAGCTCTGACACCGTCCAAGATAACCTCCCGTCAGGTGAGCAAATCACTTTGCAGCGTGCGACGCACTGCGCACCTCAGAGCGGCACTCAGGGTCGCAGGGTCGCAGGGTCGCAGGGTCGCAGGGTCGCAGGGTCGCAGGGTCGCAGGGTCGCCGGACAGGGACCTCCACATCCGGACAGCGGGCCTGCCCGTGTCGACCTGCCCGTGTCGGCCTGCCCGCAGGGGTCTGCTAGGGATC
>Ga0316189_10002916_pt1 | contig 16685 bp, 2 predicted proteins | sample LowCovwburrow_MG_FD_204930 | JGI IMG/M metagenome (GOLD analysis project Ga0316189, IMG submission 204930) | Coastal sediment microbial communities from Maine, United States - Lowes Cove worm burrow | ecosystem: Environmental > Aquatic > Marine > Coastal > Sediment | place: USA: Maine... | reverse complement strand
TTCAGTGAATCGTCGGTCATAATCCGTGTAGATGTTCCACTTCAGAACGCCGCGTAAACGTTCGATACGGGCGGTGACCACAGTGGGGATGACCGCTCCACCGGCCGTCTGATTGCGTTCCAGACGATTAATCTTTTCGCTGATGACCCGCTCATTGGAAGTCGCCAGATAGTCGGGGTTCGGGACCACCAACATGACCTTCAGGCGTTTTTCGATATGGTCCCGCTGCTCCAAGCGCAGGCGCATTTGCGAGTCCAGCCGCCGAAATTCCCGGTCAATGGCGGGCAGTAGCGGATGGTAATATGCCCGGCGCTGTTCAATAATCTCTTCGAAGGCGTCCAGATCCCCCTCCCAGGCTTGCAGCTTTTGGCGCAATTGCTCCAGATCAAGATAGTTTTTAAGGGATTCCTGAAAATCGTGGGAAGCCATCAATTCGAGCAAGTAGTATGTCTCGGGGGTTTGCGGCAGCCGACGCAGCTTTACGACCCAGTTGGCATCCTGTTTCAGTTCTTCCCGCACCAGGGCTTTTAAAAAGTGTCCCTCGCGGATACTCTTGATGGATTCGTCGAGCTTGTCGATTTCGGTGCTAAACCTCTCCAACGCACTGCCGTACAGCAACGCCGCTTTACTGTGCACGTTCAGTTTGCCGTATGCATAGGGAACGGCGAGCATGGCTTCCTGCACCGCAGCGTCTGTAACCTGTCTATTGACCAGAATACTCCAGGGCACCAGAGCCCTGTCGAAACGTTCCTCAAAGGCATCGGTCCAACCGGCCCCCAGCAGGGCCCGGTTGGAGAACGGGCCGGTTAACCGCACCCGGTCGAGGACCTGCTTGGCGCCGTCGAAATTGTGTTCCTCCAGCAGTTTGGTGCCGAAGACCAGATTCGATTTGTCCTTTATCGCCATCGTGGCGGGGTCTTTGCTGTCGATCTGACCGGTACGGTCGAGACACTGGCGCCCCTCCTGCACCTTACCGTCCTTCATCAGTGCAATACCAAGGTTATACGTACTGAATCCTTCAAGGCTTTTGACCCCCTGGAGCCTTTGCAGAATTTCTGCGGCCTCGACAAAACGGCCGTTGGCCATGAGGATATGCGCGCGCAGGAACGCCAGGTCGTCCCGAATCCTTTCAGGAACGTCGCCACGGATGCGTTCCACGGCATGCAGGGCATTGACCGGCTGATCTTTCTGGAAGTAGATCCGGGCCAGACGGAAGATGGCCTCGTTGCGCACCTGCTCCTCCACGTTGCCCTCGATGACCCGCTTGATGGCTCGTCCGGCACGATGGTGCATCCGGTAAGCCAGTTCGAAATCACCCACGGCAAACTCGGCGTGGTTGATATGGTAGTAAAGGGTGTCGCGCTCAGGTTCATCGAGCCCATGGTGCTGTCCCAGCTCGACGTCGAGCCTGGCGATCGAATCGAACCAGTCTCCTTGATAGGCGCAGTACAAGGCCTCTCCGAAATAGAGATCCTTCAGTTCTTTGGGAGCGGAACGATCGGCCGCCGCCGAAGACGCAATGAAGAACATCAAACTTGTCAGAAAAACGATCCGCCGGGTCATGAACGACTTACTCCTTTAGCGCAATGCTATTGGCTGCCAGGGATATTTCCACGATTTTGGGGCCCACATCCTTATTGACCCTGAAGCTATCCGTTTTTTGGATATCGGCGCCTCCTGTGGATTTTCCGGTGACGGTCACTTGTAGATCATGACCACCGGTTCGGATATTGCCGGTGTAGATGCGCTGCACGCCACCCTTCTGAAGGGCTTCAAGTTCCTTGAAGGTGTAAATGTGGTGGGCGACCGGCTTGCCGCTCAACTGGATCTCGACCGAGTCGAGACGGAAAGTGGCATCGCCCGCCAGGGATACGAAGACGGCGACCTGCGTGTTGGACGGATACAGCAGCTTCTCTTCAAGCTGATGCAGCTCCGCGGCAATGCGCAGAACATCACTTTTGATTTCCTGGACCTGTTCATCAAGGCCCTTGATTTGTTCCCTGGAAACTTCCTGGCCATAGGCCGCAAGGCTCAACCCAAGCATTGAAATCCCCAAAAAAATCGCTTTCAGCCAGCAACGCATGTTGGCCTCCTCACCTTGGTTCGTCATTAAACGTCATCCCCGTTTGAGCATGGGTTTCCGCTGTCCTAAATAGTTTTCGTTCAACATTCCGGTTCTACATCTTCCCGATCACATTGATGAACAGCCCCTGGTTTCGGTAATCCAATTGGGTCAGATCATCCGAAAAATCACTGAAGTTATAGCCGACCCCCACCTTCATGTGATTGCCAAGGTGGCGGTATAGTCCCACCAGCGCCCCGCTGCGCCTGTCTTGTGCATCCGGCAGGTCGAGCAAACGCAACTCGAAAAGCGCGTCCCAGCGATGGAGGAAGTGCCAGTCTGCGCGCAGCACATACAGGTGCGCACGACTGTCGAAGTACTCCGGATTTTCCCGATCCTGGGCCACCTCGCCATGGCGGTAGGCGTACTTGCCGCCCACGGTCCAACGGGGCGTCAGGTCATATAGGACGTCCACCGCTCCGATGTGGCTGCGCTGGATGACGGCCGTAGAGGTGCCGGCCACCTGATCGGCGCTCGGCATATTGTAGAAATACGTGTATTTGAACAGCGCATTTAGACGGTCATTCTGAACGGGGCGATACGCGTAGCCCACTACCGCTTCGGTGTAATCGCCGTCAAAGAAATCTCCCAGCGAACTGTCACTCACGGCATAATTGAATTTTCCGACGATTCGCCAGTCCTCGGACAGTTGGTATTTTAAGCTGTTTTTAAACAACCAGGTGTTGCGCCTAGTAAAACGGGCATCGAGCTGCTCGGTTTTTTCGACCAGATATTCCAGGGCGCTGGCGATCTTCAGGTTGTCGAACCCGTAGCCGCCATTCACCCCCAGTGCGAATCTCTTCAGCTCCTGCGCGGTCTGACGATCCGTGAGCGTGCCGAAATCAAGATTCGCACCTAAATTAAGGCGATCGGTGGGCGCGAGGTCAATGCCGGTGGCATGCGTCAGGCCAGTCGGCACATCACCATGGGTGTAGCGCTCTTCAAGAAAAACGCTGGCGCTGTCCGAATATCGCGTGCGGAAACCGGAAGCCAAGTTGCCCTTCCTGGCACGCAGGCCGTTATCGGTCCGTTCGTTCTCTAAAGTGTAATTGTTGTAAAGCGTGGTCCGGTCGGAGTAAAGATACTCGGTCCCGATCCGGCCACCCGTACCGAGATCTCCACCGGAAACCTCACCGGCCACGTTGAACCGGTCGGTCAAACGCCAACTGCCGCCGCCACCGATGCGGTTGTTGTCTTCGCGATTGCCGCTCGTCCGAACCGTCCCCTGCGCGAAACCATAAGTCGTCCATCGCGCACGGGAATCGTACAGCAACTGGGCTACCGCATCCGTGCGATCACCCTCCTCCTGGGTTGCGGGCACGACCGGGGAGTTGTCCTGGCGGCTGTCATGACGCAAACCGGAACTCAAGGTCCAATGCTCACCCATGCGGTAATCGAGATCCAGTTCGCCGGTCTCCGTGTCGAGGCCCTCACTCTGATTTTGTATGTCCACCTTTAAACGCGCGCCCAAACGGTCGGTGAAAGGAAACGCCGCCGTTCCGCCGTATTGATTCAGATCCCGGACGGTGGCCAGACCCGGCGCCGAATACCCCTCCCCCAGGTCCTGCATGTAGAGAGTGACCCGGCCGCGTCCATTGTCGAAGAAGTCCTTGACGCCGACACTGGCATCGACCCGATAGGCTGAGGCGTCGGCTTCAACACCGTCGAAGGCATCTGCGGGGCGGAAGTCGAAACCACCGTCAACAGAGGTCGTCGATAGCACACCCGGCCCTTTGCTGTAGCCTGCTTCGAGCCTGAGCCACGACTCTGCAGACTTGCGCAGGGTCACATCCGCTCCGCCCAACCTGTTTTCGATGTCCGCTTCATCATCTCCGCTGGCGGTCACGCCGACCTTGATGTGGTCATTGAGCCAGTAATGAGCCCTGCCGCCGACCGCCGTCGTGTCCAGATCTTCGAACCCCGGGGTGAATTCATAACGAACCACCAGAAAGACCGGATTCCCGCTGATAGAGTCACTGCGCACCAGCAGACGGTCGTCTGCAGTTATAGACAGGGGTTGCGCCAGCAGGATTCGTCCCTGCAGATAGTCGATGTCGTAATCGAGGACCGGCGTCAGGTTCTTGACCTCCACAACAATCCCGGAATCCTTGTCGCGGACTTCGATGCGGACCCGTTCGGACCCCATTAGAACGTCCTGCCGCCGCAGGAAATAGAGCGACCCGCCCGTCCCGAGAAACTCATCCCGAGCGGCCACGGTGCCCGGGTCCGCCGCAAACCCGTCCAAAAGGAGGCGCGGTTCGCCGAAACCGGTGGTGCCAAGGGGCTGGTAATGCAGATTGGCGCCGTATAGACCACGGTCCACCCGCACCAGATCATTATCGTTGTATCCGATCAAGAAGTTACCCCAGAGCCCGTAGGTTTCTTCTTTTTCCATTTTGACGTAAAACTTGCCCTTGGTCGGCGCATCTTGAACGACAGTGCTGTCGTCGCCGAATGTCGGGTAGAAGACATCCGTATCCAATCGTCTGAACAGGGCCTCGGGGGACTTGTCCAAGAAGTTGGTAAACATCTCGTCCAGAGTTCCTTCGCGCGTATCGGCGCTCGCCGTCAGTGACCAGCCGTTTTTGAATTGGCCGTTGGTGTAAAACGCCAGGCGACCCTGGAAGCTCGTGTCTTTACTGTAATCAGGATTATCCGGCGCGAGCAGTTCGGCCGGCCCATCGGTTTTATTTCCGGAAGCTGTCAGGTCGGCGATTCCCACGATAAACCAGTCGCTTTTTTTCAGTTCCAGGTCACGCAGGAAGAGCTCGCCGTTGCCAAACTTGTCCAGAACACCCACCTCGACCGTATGTATTCCCCCCGGCAGGATTTCTTCAGCGACGAAACTGCCCGTGTTGTCCACGGGTACGGCGTAACCAGCCAACCAGACACGGTGATCTTGTGGAATCGCGGTGCCGTATACCTGCACCGTACCGCCGCTGAGCGGGATATTGCGGATGGCGATACGACTCTCGCCATAACCGACCAGCAGTTCGTCTCCGGGATTCGCTTCGGCAGCCGAGGGATCGATCTGATCGACCACCCACAGAGGCTGGGGGCTCGTCTCGTCGAAAAATCCCTGCTTGTCGTACACCCGCACCAGGTATTGCAATTTGTCCACCGGCGCAGAGAAGGACGCGAACTCAGCCTGCCATTGGGCCATGTCGTCAGCGTCCATGGCGATGACGGCGATAGGTGTGTCGCGGACGGACTGATCTTCTTCAAAAATCCTGACCTCCGCCCGTTCGATAAAGTTTCGGTAGTTGGTATACAGGCGGAAGCGCACCAGGTTTTCTGCAAATGCCGTATCCTCCTGGTCCTGGTAGCGGATCGTACGCGGCCAGGCGGTCACGTTCAGCCGCGGTTCCAGCTTCAGACTGTCATATTTGAACTGGATCTGAGCCTTATCAAGGGCCACGTCGGTACAGCGCTGCACGTCCGAGCTGCATTTACCCGGATCGTCGAGCGGCTCTCCGTCGACCGTGATGCGCATGAGATTCAGCGCAAAAGGATCGGCCGTGGTCACCTCGCGGGTCATGGGCGTGATCTCGACCCCCTCGTAGTCATCGAGCAGAACCGGCTCATCGTAGACCACCTGCACCCGGACACGCGCGGTATCGGATTCGATGAAACCGGCGTTCACCACGTCATCGGACTGGACATAGCCGCGGCCGTCGAATTCAGCCTGCCCCTCTGTCAACCCCATTTGCTCGCTGACAGCCTCCATGGCGCGCCGTGCGCGCGCAATGGACAAGCCGATGTCGTCTCCGTAAACCGCAGCCGTGCGTCGATCCAGACGCTTGTTGTCGGTATAGCCAACAAATCGCAAGCGGACATGGGTCTTGTCGCTGATCTCAGCCATGATGCGCTGTAAATGCTCGGTGTAGCCGGCGGGCACAACCGGTTGGCCGTTCGCGAACAGGATCGGATCGATAGGCCCCGAGGACGCGTTGTAAATCCGGACGACGGTCTCGGCTCCGGCGGCGTCCGGGCAAAGTTGGGGTTCATCGGGCAGATCCTGCAGGGGATCGTCATGCCAGAACTCCACCTCCACGCGCCGATTCAACGCCCGGCCCTGCTGCGTATCGTTGGAGGCAACCGGTTGTGACGCCCCCCTGCCTTCGCTTTCTATGGCGGCATTGGGCAATTTCACGTCTTCCTGTACAGCGAGTGAAATGCGCCGGGCAACCGCTTTGGAGAGTCCGTTGTGGTCGCCGTAGATGCGCTCGTCCCGTCCTTTCAGCGGAATGTTATCGGTATAGGCGATGAATTTGACGACCAGATTCTGTTTGCCGCGAAGGTTGTTCAACGCATGCCTGACCTGCCGCAGAAATGATTCGGGTACATCCGCCATACCTTCGTCGTAATGAAGGGGGGTAATCAAATTCTTTACGCGCGCCCTGTGGGAATGGCCTTCCTTGTAACGTAATTTACAGACCGTCTCGGTCCGGCAGACCTTGATGCGGCTCACTTCACGGGGAACGATGACTTCGGTCTCGACTATCTTTTCAATGATCTCATCGTACCAAACCTGCACTTCCACACGCCGGTTGAGCTGCCGCCCTTCCTCGGTCGCGTTGTCGGCAACGGGCTGGCTGTCACCGCGCCCTTCGTAGGAAATGGCTTCGGGTGGAAGGCTCAGGGCGCGCTGGCAATATTCGGCGGTGGTGCCCGCCCGTTCGCGCGACAGCCCGACGTTGTCGCCGTAGCGCTTTTGCAAGGAGTCGCGGAGCGGCAGGTTATCGGTATAACCGATGAAGTGGAGTCGCACATTGACGCGATCGCGCATGCTGTCGAGGACCTCGCGAAGACGCACAAGGTAGTTATCGGGAATCTCCGCTTCACCCAGGCCGAAATGGATGGGCGGAACCAGGTTGTCGACCTTGATCGTTTTGGCATCCTGTTCGATGGTCTCGCCCATCTCCGTGCGATCGCCCTCGTCCTCCTCGAATACGGCCGGGTCATGGATCCAAGGCGTGAAGGGCTGGTCGGCCGGCAGATGAATTTCGGACGCCGCTTCGCGCGAGGCGGTCTCCCTCACTCCGGTTTCCCCGGAAAAATCCGCCTCTGCGACTGCCACGGTGACCGCACACAAACACAAAACAGCGATACCGCGTTTCGCAATGAATCGCATCAGCATGATTGGAGTAAGGGACATGGCTTCCATCATTCCGTTATCGCCGGCTCGTCAACGGAGCACCGCGTCTCCAGAAAATTTCAGTTTCAACCGTCAGTCGGTAGCCACCTTCGGACAGTTCCCACTGTCGGGTGATTTCCTTTTTCAATGCGCCCAGACGTTGATTAACCAGACCTTCCGGTTCGACATCGCCAAGGTATGACAGGCGCAGCACGGAAGGCGCCCTTCTCAATTCTTCCAGCAACTGGTCGATCCTGGGTTTCCACTGCAACCGCAGTTCGCTGGTTTTCGGTTCGAACACGCCGTCAGCGATATCGATGCGCACCACGCGGTGGACGGTCGCTCCGAATTTGAAGTTGATCATCTTGCCGCGGGTGGCGCGCTTAACGCGCGGATTTTCGGTGGTCAGGCGATAGCCGGTCGGCAGACTGCGCTCGTCCAGCTTCAGGATGACGTTGCTGCCGCGATCCTCATTGGGCACAGCCGCACAAGTGATGTGAAAGCGCCCGTGTTCGTCTGTGGTGGCGATCAAACCCCGCACCGTCACAACGCGAACGCCGGCCAAGCCTTTTTCGCCTGTGTCCTGCCGACCGTTCAAATTGCGGTCGTCGAACACCTTGCCGATGAAATCAGTGCAATCGAAATCCGGATCAGGCACGACCCGCACGGTGGCCGTCGCTATCCCCGAGACAGCCCCACCTGTGGCGGTGTTGACCACCTGCGCCCGGTTGACGTACTCGCCTTCGGTGACGCCGGCACCCACCACCAGCAAGAACTTGATGGTTTTTATCTGGTTGACTTGCAGGTCGAGATCATCCCAGAACACTTCCAGGCCGTTGGTGAGCGGTTCAACCGGTTGGTCGTCCAGACGGGCCGAACCGGCCACGTATTTGAAGCCGGCCGGAAAGCGGTCAACGATGCGGTTGTCGTAAAGCGGCGCGCCGAACACATTCGACACGGTGATCGTGTAAGGCACCAACTCCCCTCGAACCACGTTGACCGCGGACGAGGTCTTGGATATGGACACGGCTCCATCCAGTTCCGGATCGATGGGGATGGGGTTGTTGAACACCTGGCTATGACCCGGCAGGTTCCCGTTGTTCAGCACCAGGTGAAGATGATAAGTGGTGCCGGCAGCGCCCGGCAGGACCGACAGCGGCGGTAGCGCAGGGAAGGTCGTCACCTCGCAGAAATCGGCAGTGGCCGTCACCGCATCGTTGGCACTGCCGGGGCAGGTTGGAACGGAGAACGCCGCTGTCGCAGCGCCGCTGGCGGGCGGAATGATCCGAGAAGGCGCGGGCATGTAGCCGGTGGCCGGCGGTGTCACCTCGATGATATAGGCGCCGCCAGCCGGACAGGACCCATCGCTGAAATTCAGGTCGAACTTGTAGAAGCCGTCCTGAGCTGTGATCTGATTCTGCTGAATCGGATCGTCGAAGCACTGGCTCGGCAGAGGAGTACCGGTGGCCGCGTTCAGTAGTGTCAGTCGGACACCGGCCACCGGTACACGCGCAACCGAGTTGTACGCGGCGCCGTTGGGCCAGAGCGGCATATTCAGATTCTGCAGATAGCCGCCCGACGCTACGGTAATGGTGCTGATCCGCTGCGGGCCGTTGGTGAACGGCGAGTCGGTCATACCCAGTGAGGCCGTGTTCGGACCTGCACCCGCCGCAAGGAAGCGCAGTTCATAGAATTCCGTTGAGCCCTGGTTGGGCACAAGGCCGCTGATCCGATAAGCTCCGGTGGCATCGGTCAACACCGTGGTGACCAACTGACCGTTGCGATAAAGCGCCACCGACCAACCCCCCAACAATGTCTCGGTGGTGGTGTCGCAAATCTTGTCCAGGTTGACGTCGTGCCAGACGTTGCCATTGAAGATGCCGCTGCCCGGCGTGCCGCCCACGTCAAGCGATACGCTGGCCGAGGCGGTCTGCGCCGGATCGTTCCAGCGAACGATGCCGGTATTGGTGATGGTCGTCCCGATGGCAAGGGCGGGGGCGATCTGCACACGGAAACGCACGACGGCACTGTTGCCGGGTTGCAAATCACCGTACTGGGCGGCATAGTCCGCCGTGAGGGTCGAACTTGCGTAGGTCACCCCTGCCGCCGAGCCGTTCAGCGTGCCCGATCCGGCGATGTAGGCCACCTGATCGCCCAGCGGAGGACTGAGATCGTCGGTCACCATCACGCGCGTGGCGGGCAAGGTGCCAATGTTGGTCACCCGAATCGTATAGGCCAACTGGCCGCCGGCTGTGGCAGCGCCGCCACCCGCGATGGCCACTTCCTTGGTCACTGAGAGCAGCTGTGCGTCACCGACGACGATGACGGTCGGCTGGTAGCCGTTGGACGGCAGTCCGTCCGCATCGGTCGGTTCCGATGACAGTTCGTTGGAGGTAACGCTGCCCTGGTTACTGATGAGGGTGCCCGTGGGTACGCCAGCATTGACTCTGGCGTCAAAAGTGATCACGGCGTTGCTACCGGCAGAAATGATGCCGGCACCCGGATTATCGGAGGAATGCACCGTCAGACCGGCGATTAGCGGCGACACACCGCCGTCGGGCCCCAATGACGAACCGTTAAGACGCAGGGAGTTGGCTTCATAGCTGGTGTTGACGGGCACGGTGTCAGTGAGTGTCACGCCCGTCGCCGGGATCGCGCCAAAGCTGCTGATGACGATGGTGTAGCGCAGCACGTCACCCGGATCGACGATCCCCGGTGAGCCGAAATCTTCGTGGATCTGCACGGTCTTGTGGGCATATAGCAACGGCAGGTTGCCGACCACGTTGCGGGTTGGATCGTCGGGAATCGGAGTAATCGGGTCATCCGACGGCTGCTCGGGCTGCAGACCGCTTCCCGCGCCACTGGCGCTAAAGAATCCCTGGTTCTCGATGATCAGGCCGTTCATGGCGCTCGGATCGACCACCACGTCGAAGGTCACCGTGGCCACATTGGTTGCCCCCGGTGCGGTATCGGCGCGCAGATATCCGGCCGTGGTGTTTTCCGGTGCATTGACCAGGATGCCGGCATGCAGCGGATTGATGCCGGCGCTCGGATCAGGCACGGCAATACCGTTGAGGGTCGTGCTGTTGGCCACGTAAGTGGTATTGGCCGGAGTATCATCCCGCAGACGCGCATTTACGGCATCCTCTGTACCGATGTTTTTGATGGTGATGGTGTAACGCAGGGTTTCGCCGGCCATTAGAACGTTGGGATCCCCTGAAATGATGGTAGAAATCTTCTGCACCTCGAAAGCCGGCGCCGAAGCAATCAGCGTCTCGGTCGGATCTGTGTCACCGGACACGTTGGGATCATCGCTTTGAAGCCGATCGGGGTTCGCGGAGACGAGTTCGGCCTGGTTGAGCACCACGATTCCATGGGTAATCGCCGGCACCAGGGTGATCTCGAATACGACCTCGATTGTATCGTTGACGTCACCCTGAGCGCCGATGTCCAGGTTGGCGATATTCACCAGACCCGTGCCGTTGGTGCCGCCCACCGCACTGGTGCCAGAGGTGTCGCTGCCCGCGGGCACGTTAATTAAATTAAGGCTGCCGGAGGCGAAGACCGGTGTGGGATTGAGGCGATCGACCTCGTCCATGATGGAAAAGGAGCTCACGCCCACGGGTCCGGAGTTTCTGAGCTGGATAGTGTACCGCAATGTGTCGCCGGGGCTGGCGTTGCTGCCAGGATTCTGGCCGGTGGTCACGTTCTGCACGTTCTTGCTAAACGCCAGGATCGGCGCTTCGCAAGTAACGCTGTGGCTATCCTCGTGGTCGAGGGTGCCCGGCGTGCCGTCGGTCAGCTCGCGATCGTAAGTGCGCGGCGCGGCACCCGCTGCCCCGGGGTCGGCGCTGAACCATTGCGTGACCCCGGCGACATTGGCCAGCACGAGCCCATTCTCGGTCGACAGATCCAGCTCGAGATCGTAGCGGACGATCAGGCGCTGATCGGGCGCCAGACCGCCGACCGAGGACAGCAGACTGAATTGCCACTCGCAGCTGGGTTGGCCGCTGAAGCCCACCGTAAAATCGGTGCCCTCCACCAGCTGCGCAGACGCCGGCGTCACCCCGTCCGCCAAAAAGATCTGCGCGGCCACATTGCTCGGCCCGGCCGCGCACATACCTCCCGTCGCGCCGTGGGGCAACCGATCGGTAATGACCGGATTCCATGCCGTGCCGGTGCTTGGGTTGTGCACATTCAGCATAAAGCCGGCGGGAGTCCCCACCTGCATGGTCGCCGGGCCTGATTTTTCCAAAGTGAGTGCATCCGGGCCGACAATGGTCATATCGGGGGTCGTGTCCGACCCGCCCGGCGCCTGGCTCGAGGGGTCGCCGTTGATCGCGTTGTAGGTATAAGCGGCGGTGTTGTTGAACTGCAGACCACTGACGTTCGTCGGCGTATCCTCCAGCACCACCGTTATGTCGAGGACGATCTGTTCGCCGGCCGGAATGTCGATGCCAGTGGTCGTGTCTTCGATCACAAGGTTGGTGGCGGTGCCGGTATTGACCGGGGTCCACGGCTGTGAGCCGGAGACCTTTGCAACCCTGACGAAACTCAGGTCCGCAGCCGAAGAATTCAAGTCATCGAGGATACGCACATCATTCAGGGCCGCATTCATCGGCGTAACGGGGACGGTGATCCGATAGACGATCTCTTGGCCGATGGCCGCTTCAGCGGAGGCCGGTGATAAAATGGTCTTAGCCGGCGGCTCGATGGTCGCCAAATTGTTCATGCTGAAGATCGCCGGTCCGACCGGTCCGTAGCGTTGCCCGGACTGCGCGGGCAGCGACCAATAGGCATCCACGGTAACGCTGTTGTTCCACACCTGGTTGGGGCCGAAATCGGTATGGAAGCCGATGTCGTAATCGATGGTGACACACTGCGTCGGGTTGACCGAGGTGTTCAGCAGAAAATTCAGCCTGCCACCGCGCGCCGCCGGAGGGGTGTAGGTATAGTCGCTGCCGGCATTGAGCGCGACACCGCCCACTGAAACCGCCAGGTTGACGATGCTGGTCTCATCGAGCTGGCCGGCGAGTTGATCGATTACCTCGACGCTGTAAGCAGGTGCCTGCCCGCTGTTGCAGGCTTCCAGCCGGAACTGCATGTTATCGCTGGTCACATTCACGCTGGCTGGACTGGTGCGACCGCCGCGATCGGTCTTGGTCACCTGGGCGATGACCGGCTGGTGCAGGGTCACTACAGCATTGCTGTCGAGCGGCGGCGCGCCGACATAACTCAGCGATGCCGTGTTGTTGAGCGTGGTGGAACTGACGTGGGCGATGCCGGAATCCGGCAGGATACGTGCCCGGTATATGATCTCGAGGGCATCGGTGGTCGGATCGCCAAGGGGATTATTAACCACATCTCCGATCGTCCACGTGAGCGTGCCGGTTTGTCCGGCCGCGGGCACATTGGCGGCGTTGATCGGCGCATAGGCGAAGTTTGAACCCGGTCCGGCGGCGGGCGGGGTGTAGGCCGCGGTGGTATCGCCGTTGATACTGACCATATCAACAACGGCCATGCCACCGGGCAGGGCATCCTGCACCTGCACATTGCGCGTCAGTCCACCGCGCAGGTTCAGCGCCAGGCGGTAGGTGATGGTATCGCCCACTCGTGCGATGGCATCCACCGCCGTGCTGAGTGGCGGGACATCGTAAGTGTCGGCGGGAATTGCCTTGAGAATGCTGTTTTCATCCACGGTGGTCGTGGTGGCAACCGCCGGACCGGTGCAATAATCATTCGGTGCGGTCCAGCTGGGACAACCTTCGCCGGTTCGTTCGCGGCTGCTCGTGCCATCCAGGGAGGTCCAATCGGTCCACACGCTGTTATTCAGATCACCGCCCACCTCCTGCACCACCAACCGATAGGTCAGGACCAGCGACTGGCCGACGGGGATATCCAGGCTGCCGTCAGCATTTTCACGACCCCAGACCAGCGGACCGTTGGGTGCAGAGGCCGGAGTGGCGACGAAACCCGCCACAGGCACACCATTGATGAGCGCCGTGGGCGTGAAGCCCGGATCAAGCGATAACTCGGCCGGCAGGGTATCGACCAGGTTGACGTCATAGGCGGTGGCGGTGCCGCTGTTGAGACTAACGATCACATACTCGAGCACGTCACCACCACCGGCCGGGTTGCCGGGCGACGTTACGTTGCTCATCGTCTTGGTCACCGAGAGCAGGGATTCGACCACGGTGACCGGTGCGGTGGCATCTGTCAGAGTCTCCTGAGCACCGGTCTCGCCATGGATGTGGTTTACCACCACTGAATTTTGCAGCGTGTCACCGCTGTCGGTCACCAGGTCATTGTTGACGCGCGCATAATATTGAATGCGGATGAGGGGAGCGATGGCGCTTTGGCTTGGGTCGTTCTCGGTTTGCGTGACCACCGTACCGATATCCCACACGGCACTGCCGCTGGTGCCGTCCGCCGGGAAGGCGTTGAAGGCCGCCTCGCCTGGGGCCGAACCGTTGATGGTCGCAATGCCCTGGAAGGTATAGGTGATATCGTAGCCGGCATTGTTTTCTAGAAAATAGCTGATACCGGCGGCGTTGAGACTATCGGTGACAAGCACGCCTTGGGTCGTGCCTTCAGGCAAATGAATGGCGACCTGAAAGGTTTTGTGCACACCGATCGCGGGGATGAGTGCCGGGTCGAGATCGGCCTTGGTAAGAGTGACCGCGGGCACCGTAGACTGGTGTTCGGCATTGGTTTCGTAATCGTTGACGGCGTCGCCGGCGTTGGGCAGCGCGCCGATGCGCAAGCCGCTTTCGCTGCCGTCGGCACCGATCATCCCCGTGCTGTTGAGCGCGGTTGCACGGCTGGGAAGCGAGGTCCAATCCGCCTGGATGGTATTGTCCAACACTTCGAGCGGCTGCACCACGGTATCGACGCGGACGTCAAAGGTGAAGCCGATGGTAGCGCCTGGGTCGATGCCGTTAGGTGGATTCCAGCTGAAGATCGGCCGATTGGCGCCCAGAGTCGTGGTATCGATATTGCCCGGTGGATTGCTGCCGCCCACAATCCCCATAAAGGTCAGATTGCGGCCGGTCAGGTCGTCGAGTACCCGCAGGTTGTAGGCCGTCGCCGTGCCGGTGTTGGCGGCCGTTACGGTTACCGTAAGGATATCGCCGGCATCGGCAGTGGCGACCGCAAAAGCCTTGGTCAGTTCGATGCGTGGTTCGCGCACCACGACATCGACCCGGCCGAAGGTGAGCACCACCGGATTGCCACTTTCGTCGATATAGCTGGCCGTGGCTGTGGTGGCCGGATCCCCATTGGAAAGCACATCGGCGTCATTGGTCCCGGCAGTGTTTTCGACGCGGGCAATAAACCCGATCTCGAAGTCGTAGCGGTTGCCGACGGTGCCGTTGGTCACGCGCTGATCACCGAAATTCCATTCAACGAAGTTGTCGTTACAAGTGGGGGTAAAAATGCCGCCGGGTACGAAATTAGCCGCTAAATAGGGCGCCGCATTCAGGTTGACCTCAGGGGCTTCACTGCAACGCATGCCCGCGGGCAGTTCGTCCCGGATCACGAAGTTTCGCAACAGGGCCACCGGCAGCAACGTGTTGAGCCGGTATTCGATTTCTTCACCGATGGAAACGCCTTGGGTGCTCCCCGCTCCAACGACGGGTGTATTTGAAAGAGCTGTAATCCGCTTGGGTTGCGTCTGCACCGGAAGGACCCGCACCGCGGCCGAGCCCGGCTGGGAGGTGTAGAACCGCGCACCACCGATATCGCTGTTCAGTCTCTGCGGCGCACTCTGATTCCCGGATAACCCTTCGAGACTGTCATAGGTGGCGTCGGCCGAGTTGGTGAAGGTCTGCAGCGGTGCCGCGTCATCATCGTAATCAACGCGGTAATACAGTTGGACCGACTGTCCCGGATTGATGCGCAGTAAGGGGCTGCTGTGGGTGTAGGCGAAGGTGATTACGGCCGATGTGCCGTTCCGAACAATGTTATCGCTGATGACGCCCTCGTCGGCCTCATCAATAGCGCCATCGCCATCGTTGTCCAGGCCGTCGGCGTCAAAGGGCAGAACATAAGCCAGATCGCTGGCATCGAGCCGGTCGGTCACGGTGACATCGTAAGCCGGAGCACGCTGCACGCCGCCGTTGATGGCTTCGTTGGTCAGTGTCAGGCGATAGATGTAATGGTCGTAGGCATCGCCGTCGGCGGCCAGCGGGACGAAGGGGGCGCACGTCGGCCCGGTGCCGTGCAAGGATTCGTTGCAGACTTCCTTGACAACGGTGATTTGCGGCTCGGTGACGGTCAGGGCAATGCGGCGCACCTCCACGCGTGGATAACCCACTGTGCTGGGCCCAAGGTCGTAGATCTCTTCCATCCCGGTGACATCGTTGTTGAACACGGCCTGGAAATACGAAGTGAGGGTGTTGACGCTCGGGGCCGAATGCCGGTTCGGCGCTGCGCTGACATCGATGGGGTCATTGAGCAGGCGCGAGGTCATGTCGGCCCGGAACCAATGGTCTCTCACATCGATGCGCTGGATTGGTACGACCTGGTTGAAGGTCCAATTCATCCACTCCGGTGCGGCAACCTCATTGGGCGGGGCCAGGCTTGCGGGATTGAGGCTGATGCCTTTAATTGCGCTGGTGCTGGTGGGATACGGATCGGTGGACGAGATATAGCCCTGGCCGTCCGGCAGTTGATCGAAAACCTGAATCCTCTGCACCGCGATGTAAGTGAAACCCGGGGTCTGAAAACCAAACCAACCGCCCGTATCGATGTGATAGGTGCATTCCTCGCCGATCTGCACCTGAAGGTCCGGTGATACCGGCGGCGGATTGTTTTCCGAGCAGGTGCCGACCTGCGACTTGAGCAGGTTGAAACCGACAACCCGCGCGCGGACGCCGTCCAGGCTGTAGTTGTTGGCGTCATCGGTTCCACCATCCGCCCTGGGATTGACGGGCGCCGGGAACCACAGCGGCGTCCCGTCGCTAAGGGTGATTTCGCCCACACCATCGGCGCGGAAAGTCAGATCGTCAGCGGAAAGATCTGCTGGATTGGTGCTCTTGATCACTTCAAAATTGAGCGCAACCGTCTGCCCCGGAGCGATCGGCGGACCGGTGCACTGGTAAACCGTCGTCCCGGCCGGAATCGGCGCCGGTATCCGCCACTCCTCATGCGGCGGTGGATTACTGGTCGGTGAACAACCGGCAGGCACGGCGACAACATCCATGGTCGCTCCGAAGGTGACATAAGTGACATAATCCGCCGCGTCGTGGCCGCCGTTGTTCCTCAGATTGACGGTCAGCGGCAGCCTCTGAGTCGGATCGCCGGTAAGGATGAAGACCAGCTCGCTGCCGGCGATATTGATGTCCAGATCCTCGGGATTGGACTGATGTGTGGTGACCAGCGGATTGTTCGGTGGATGTTTAATGACGCCAGGGTTACAAAAATCCT
>Ga0316189_10002915_pt1 | contig 16686 bp, 18 predicted proteins | sample LowCovwburrow_MG_FD_204930 | JGI IMG/M metagenome (GOLD analysis project Ga0316189, IMG submission 204930) | Coastal sediment microbial communities from Maine, United States - Lowes Cove worm burrow | ecosystem: Environmental > Aquatic > Marine > Coastal > Sediment | place: USA: Maine... | reverse complement strand
AAATTCCCCGAGCGTTTTGTGCCTTTTATCAATCATTTTGCATGTGTAATTTGACCACAAATATCGGTTAATTTGTGAAACTATAACGATTTCGTATAAAATTGATTTTTTAAATTTATAACTTTGTGTTTTATTTGTAACAATTATGGAGTATACTATTCGTGAAGCCAATGCCGAGGATATGCAATACGTTCTTGAACTTATCAAGGAATTGGCCAGCTTTGAAAAGGAGGCCAATGCTGTTGAGGTAACGGCAGATGATTTGGTTAATAATGGGTTTGGTGCTGAAAAGCTATTCCATTGTTTTGTGGCAGAATCCAAATCAAAAGTTGTTGGAATGGCATTGATTTACAATCGTTATTCCACTTGGAAAGGCCCAATAATACATTTAGAGGATTTGGTGGTTTCAGAAGCTATGAGGGGTAGTGGTCTGGGTACCGCACTATTAAATGAAGTTGTAAAATATTGTGCCAAACAAGGTGTTAAGCGAATTAGTTGGGAGGTGTTGGATTGGAATGAACCGGCAATAGCATTTTATGAAAAAAAGGGAGCAAGGGTTTTACGTGATTGGGATGTTGTTCACTTAGATGAAAAAGGAATACAGAATTATTTAAATAATATATGAGAATATTCAAATTTGGTGGCGCATCGGTTAAGGATGCTGATGGTGCAAAGAACCTGGTAAAGGTTTTAAAAGAAGTTGGTCATGAAAACACTTTGTTGGTATTATCGGCAATGGGCAAGACAACCAATGCCATGGAAAAAATAGTGAATTCCTATTTTGATGATAAGAACGGACTTACTTCTGCAGTACAAGAGGTTATTGAGTACCACAATACTATCTTATTGGAATTGTTTAAAAACGAGAAACACTCAGTCTTTGAAAAGGTAAAAGTATTGTTTGATGAGGTTCAGGGGTTCTTGGTTTGGAATAAGTCGCCCAATTATAATTTTGTCTATGATCAAGTAGTTGGTTATGGTGAATTGGCTTCTACTATCATTTTAAGTGCCTATTTGAATGAAGTTGGGATTAAAAACTCTTGGTTGGATGTTCGAAATTTCATCAAAACCGACAATAGCTATCGTGATGCCATAGTGAATTGGGAAAAAACACAACAAAGTATAGCCGAAGGCGTTGACAAAAATCAGTTGTACATCACTCAGGGTTTTTTAGGTAGCGATGACAACAACTTTACGACTACTTTGGGTCGTGAAGGCTCGGATTATACGGCGGCTATTTTTGCCTACTGTCTAGATGCCAATTCAGTGACCATTTGGAAAGACGTTCCTGGGGTTTTGAACGCAGACCCGCGTTATTTTGAAGAGGCACAATTATTGAATAAAATATCTTATCGGGAAGCTATTGAGTTGGCCTTTTATGGGGCGTCTGTGATTCACCCTAAAACCTTGCAACCGCTGCAAAGAAAAGAGATTCCACTATTGGTAAAATCTTTCATAAACCCCAAAGGCAATGGCACAACGGTTGGTAAGGGCACGACTTTAGAACCTCTAGTCCCCTGTTATATTATGAAAAAAGACCAAGTATTAATGCGGCTTTCATCTTTGGATTTTTCATTTATTGTAGAGAACAGTATCAGCGAACTTTTTAAAATGCTCCATGATCATAAAATGAAAGTCGATTTGATTCAGAATTCCGCTATTAGTTTTTCGGTTTGTGTAGATAATAAATTTGGACAGCTACAAGAATTGTTGAATTTGTTGAAAGGTCGATTTAAAGTAGTTTGCCATGAGGGGGTCTCACTTTATACCATCAGACATTTTAATGCCGACGCAATTGACTCATTACAAAATGGTAAGGAAATATTACTTGAACAACGTGCGAATGAAACGGTTCAACTTGTAGTAAAGTAATTCATTTGCATTTTATTTCTGTACTGTTAAAAGAGCACTTCCAATAGGGATTTTGCTATATTTATGTTTCCTAAATTATACAAAGCATGGGTTTAGTGACCGCTAAGGAAGTAGCCAAGGCCATCAACCTACACAAATACGGTTTTTTGGGCACCTTTATGGGGTGGATCCTAATGAAAGTTACTCGAATCTCTGGCATCAATAGGTTTTATCTAAAGCACAAACATCTTGAAGGCATCGAGTTTTTGGATGCCATTCTAAATCATTACCAAATTGATTTTGAAGTACCAGAGGAAGATTTTAAGCGCTTACCCAAGGAAGGAGCTTATATCACCATTTCCAACCATCCTTTAGGTGGAATAGATGGGGTTTTGCTTTTGAAATTGTTGGTTACCCATAGGTCTGATTTTAAGATTATCGCCAACTTTCTGCTCAATAGGATAGAACCAATGTCCCCTTATATTTTGCCTGTGAACCCTTTTGAAAATCATAAAGATGCAAAGAGTAGCATTGCAGGCTTTAAAAGTGCCATGTCACATTTAGGGGAAGGTCATCCTTTGGGTATTTTCCCAGCTGGGGAGGTCTCTACGTATAAAGATGGAAGATTGATTGTTGACAGACCTTGGGAAGAGGCGGCCCTTAAACTTATACGCAGGGCCAATGTGCCAGTGGTCCCCATATATTTTCATGCAAGGAATAGTACGTTCTTTTATCGATTGTCAAAGATCAGTGATATTTTCAGAACAGCTAAATTGCCCTCTGAGGTCTATTCCCAAAAAAATCGACCTATCAAAGTTCGGATAGGGCAACCTATTTCTGTAGTTTCCCAAAATGAACAGGAGACCTTGGAAGATTTTACAGAGTTATTGCGTAAAAAAACCTACATACTTTCAAACGCCTATGAAAAAGAACGCCTAATTGATCAATTACCTACTTCTTTAAAGCTTCCAAAAACTCCTAAGAAGATCGCAACTGCGGTTAGAACAGAGGTAATTGAAGGGGAAATAGAGAAACTTCGGGAGAAAGATTGTCGAATGCTTCAGAGTAAGAATTATGAGGTGTTTTTGGCAAAGGCAAAGGATATGCCTTTTATTTTAAACGAGATTGGGAGACAACGCGAGGTAACGTTTAGGGCTATTGGTGAGGGAACGAACAAGTCCATTGATTTGGATAAGTTTGATGCCTATTACCATCATTTGTTTCTATGGGATGCCAATGATAAGGAAATTGTTGGCGCTTATCGTATGGGTATGGGCTCTGAGATCTTCGAACAATTTGGTATTGATGGGTTTTATTTGCAAGATCTCTTTAGGTTTGAGCCTGAATTGTTCGGGATGATGAAGCAATCCATTGAAATGGGAAGAGCCTATATCATTAAAAAATACCAGCAAAAACCGATGCCCTTATTTTTGTTGTGGAAGGGAATCGTGCATACCACATTAAGGCATCCGGAACATAAATACCTGATTGGTGGGGTAAGTATAAGCAACCAATTTTCGAACTTTTCCAAATCATTGATGATCGAGTTTATGAAAAGTAACTATTGGGATCCTTATGTGGCGCAGTATATAAGTCCTAAAAAGGAATTCAAGGTTAAATTAAAGGATGCCGATAAGGAATTCATTTTTGATGAGACTGAAGCCGACCTCAACAAATTTGACCGTATGATCAATGAGGTTGAGCCCGGCAACCTTCGCCTGCCTGTTCTTATTAAAAAATATATCAAGCAAAATGCAAAAGTGGTGGCTTTCAATGTGGATCCACTTTTTAATAATTCGGTAGATGGATTAATGTATATACGAATAGCCGACTTGCCCGAAAGCACGGTAAAACCGGTTATGGAAGAGTTTCAGGCTGAGCTTGAACGAAAGTTTGCCGAGAATCTACAAAACGGAGAGGGCTAGTCTAATTCACGAAGAACGAATTTTTGACAATACTCTTTAATTTCGTTTCTAGCCTTTCTAAAAGCTGCCTGTTTTTCATCAGGTGTATCTTCAACTTTTGAAGGGTCAAAAAAATTGTGGTGTAATCTTATTGCATTTTTTGATGGAATGAATGGGCAATTTTCATTGGCATGGTCGCAAACCGTCAAGATAAAGTCAAAATCAATATCCAAATATTCATTTACATTGTTGGAAGTGTGTCCGGTAATGTCGATACCATCTTCAGCCATAATGGCTACAGCACCTGGGTTGAGTCCATGGGTTTCGATACCCGCACTATAGATTTTGGCAAGACCATTTTGTAATTTCTCTAAATAGCCATGCGCCATTTGACTTCTACAGGAATTCCCTGTACATAATACCAATATGTTTTTCATATAATCTTATGTTTTGTTATTCCTGCAAAAGCAGGAATTGGGATTCAAATAGGATTCACACCTCTATGGAAAGAAAATATTAATCAATTCCAACGATTTTACTTCTACGTTCAAAAAGCAAATTATCTTTCCATACCCCGTCCAATTGACCAACCCGTTCGCGTTTACCGATATAACGAAATCCAACTTTCTTATGCAAGGCAATGCTGGCTTCATTTTCAGGAAAAATTCCCGATTGCAATGTCCACAAACCAATTTTTTCGCTTTCCGAAATTAGATGGTACATGAGCATTTTACCCATACCATTGCCAAGATGTTCTTTGGTCACATATACACTCACTTCTGCAACACCACCATAAACGCATCTGTTGGAAACAGGTGATAATGCAGCCCAACCCAAAATAGAGCTATTATCCACAGCAACAAATCTGCATGAATTGAGATGTGCACTATTCCATGCTTCATAAGTCGGAATGCTCTTTTCAAAAGTAGCATAACCCGTAGCTATTCCTTCAGCATAAATTCTTGCTACTGAATTCCAATCTGTTGGTTGCATTTCGCGTATTTGCATTAATTTAAAGTATTAACAACAACCGCCACCTGGAGTACAACAGGCCTCTTCTTGAACTACGTTCTCAATGGGTACACCACAGGTATCCTTGGCCTTGCAATCTGTTTTTTCGACACCTAATTTCATGATCAACTTATTTTCTTCGAGTACAAAGTCATTCACAAAGAGTTGTGCAGTGTGAAAGTTAGGATTACTGTATTCAAATTTTACTTCAACCTCTTTTTCCATAGGCTTCATACGATTAACCTTATTTAAAATGTCCATGGCCTTATAAGCGGTCATGAATTCCCTCTTGTCCTTTTCATTTGGACTTTCCCATAGTTGAATAATTGTTTCTTTCCAGAAATCGGTATTAGCACCACAATCGACAGCATCAATAGTAATGTTTTTTACCTCTGTGATATGGTAATTGGCACCAACAAAGTGCCCGTCTTTGTATTCAAAAAGAAGGCTCTTCTTTGGGTTTTCGCTCAATAATGATAAGAATTCTTTCGTATGCATAATAATGAATGTTTAACAACAATTAAATTTAGTTTTATCAAAAAAGGAATTCAATTCGTCTTGAATTTCTTTCCATTTTTTTAGGTTGATACAATAGCAAACTGTTTTGCCATTGATTTCCCCTTCAATCAAGTCAATGCTCTTCAACTCTCTTAAGTGTTGGGAAATAGTAGGTTGGGCCAATCCTATTTCCTCAACAATATCATTGCATATGCATGCCTTTTGATTACTAATGTATTGAAGTATGGCTATTCTGGCCGGATTTGCTAAGACCTTGAAAATGGTCGCCAATTCGTTTTGCTTTTTATTAAAGATCTGTGTTTTGGTTATCCCCATTACATATTTATATATTGCAATAATACGATTATAAAATCAATTAAAAAAGCCGGATCAATAAAAATCCAGCTTTTAATATTTTAGAACCAAGGCTTTTGACCTACCTGATAGGTATTGTAAAATTCCTCATCAGATTTGGTTAAATATAATATCCCTTCAACAAGCCCTAAAAGACCCATTAATGAAGCACCAATACCGCATGTAAAAAAACCAAGAACAAGGGTTACTGCCAGCATTATTATACCCTCTTTAGTATAACCTAAAATGAATTTATGCACTCCCAATGATCCTAGAACGATTCCCAAAATCCCTGCAATTAACTTCTTGTTGTCGCCTCCAGCACCGCTAAATGCTTCTTTGGCACTTTCGGTGAATTCCTTGGCTGTTTCCTTGGCATCTTCAGCAAAATCACTGGCTTTTTCTTTTGCATCCTCAGCAAATTCCTTGGTAGCTTCTTTTGCGTCCTCGAATTTTTCGCCGGCTTTTTCGCCTAGATCTTTGGCACTTTCTTTAGCGCTATCAAAAGCATCTTCTGCTTTATCTCCTAAATCCTTTTTATCTTCTGACATATTATTTGATTTTTGGTTGTTAATATGAATGTTAAATGTAACAAATATTTGGACATCAAAGAAATGGGGGCAAACAATCTTGACCCTACTTCAGAGGTTTATTGGTGAATAAATACCAATGGCTAAAAAACAACAGATTTATTATGGGAGAAATGCTTTGTCAACAGGTTCCCATAGTTCCAATTTATTGCCTTCAGGGTCTAAAATCCAACCAAATTTTCCATATTCGTATTCCTCGATTTCGCCCACAACTTTTACGCCTTCTTTTTTTAGTGTTTCCAATAGTTCGACCAAATTTTCTACCCTGAAATTCATCATGAATTGTTTCTGGCTGGGTTCAAAATATTTGGTATGCTCATCCATAGGGCTCCATTGGGTAGAGCAATCATTTCCTTCCTTATCCTTCCACCAAAAAGTACATCCGTATTGGTCGGTATTCATCCCCAAATGGTTTTTATACCACTCTTTTATCGCATCAGGATTTTTGGTTTTAAAGAAAAAACCCCCAAGACCTGTTACTCTATTTTTCATAGTCTTATGTTTTTTTAGTATTCTTTTCATTAAGGGTTATCCACTCTGTAACGGTCATCTTGGTACAAAGTTCGCCAATGAGTTCATAAGGAATTGTTTCCAGCTTTTTGAATCGAACGCAGCTTTTACCCATATCCAACTTGGTTTTTACATATTTGGGATATTCGCCAACGAACCAATCATATAATTCCTTATTGGCATACATACCGGAATGGTAAAGAGCGACAAAGTTTTTTTGTGAAGCTAGATTGATAAAAGGGAGAGGAAGTTCAGGACTACAATGATAACCATCAGGATACGTGCTATGCGGCACAACATAACCCAACATACCATAACTCATTTGCTCTTCAAATCCTTTTGGTAAATTGTTGAGAATAGTTTGTCTTAGTTTAGAGATGACCTCTTTACGATCATTGGGTAGATCACTTATGTATTGTTCTGGTGATGTTGCTTTGGATTGCATGATAAAGGAATTTTAGCTTGGTGCTTACCCTTTAAAGTTAGCAAAATCTTTCTTTAATTTTATTGACGATGGTTTGTGCCAGTTTTTCTTTGCTTTCAACTGTCCAGCCGGCAACATGGGGAGTGAATAACACATTTGTTGCTTTAATCAGATAGTGAAAGGCTTCAGGAAGGTTATGGTCATCGAACATATCCTCAAATGATGATTTTTCATATTCCAAAACATCCAATCCGGCGCCTAGGATTTTGCCTGATCTTAAATTCTTGACCAAATCCTTAGTAATTACACATTTGCCCCGGGCGGTATTCAATAACCAAAATGGTTTTTGGAAGGTATTTATGAATGTTTCATTGATCATCCCTAACGTTTCCGATGTTTCGGGCACATGCAAGCTAAGCACATCGGTTTTTTGTTGAAGTTCCATAATACCTACTTGGCGTGCGTTTTCATCCCCAACACCTCCTATAATATCGTAACATATAACTTCCGTATCGAATCCTTTTAACTTTTTGGCAAAGGCCTTTCCCATATTGCCGTATCCAACAATGCCAACGGTTTTACCATCGAGTTCAATGCCCCTATTGCCTTCCCGATCCCATTTTCCATTTCTAACTTCTTGATCGGCCTTGTTCAGTTTATTGAACAATGAAAGTAACATTCCCAAGGTGTGTTCGCCGACCGCATTTCTATTGCCTTCTGGTGCCGCCGCCAAAAAAATATCTTTTGATTTTGCATGTTCAACGTCAATATTTTCAAGACCAGCACCAACACGACCAATAAACTTCAGATTCGTGGCCCTATCCAAGAATGATGCGTCTATGGCAAATCTGCTACGAATGATAAGACCATCATAAGCATTGACTTTTCTTTCAATTTCATTCTTGGTTGAGGTATAATCCACATCGTTTTGAAATCCTAATTGATCTAATTGCTCAATCAGTAGTGGGTGGTTTGTATCTAAATGTAAAACTTTCATTGAATCGATTATATTTTTGGGTAAAGATGCTGGGTTTTTTCATGCACCACGTTTCCGGTGTGTGAGGTGCTCAGTTTTTCAAATAGAAGCAGATGTACTTCCTCACCATCTTTGGTCATGGGATTATGCTCAACACCCTTTGGTACCACAATGATTTCACCTGCCTTTACTATCTCGGTTTTTCCTCTGAACTGCATGTACAATGTCCCTTTTAGGACTTGAAAAAGCTCATCTTCATTTTCATGGACATGCCAAACAAACTCGCCTTGTATTTTTGCCAATAATACTTGCATATTATCTACAATTGCAATTTGATGTGGATGCCATTGTGCTTTGAATTCAGCATTTTTTTCTTTAAGATTGATGGCTTTCATGTGAAAAAAGTATTTATTGTCTAGACCACTAAATGCCTAACACCATTTTGGCTATCCAGAAATAAATCAAGATACCAAAAATGTCATTACTAGTGGTTATGAAAGGTCCAGTGGCTATAGCAGGGTCAATACCTCTTTTATCTAAAAACAATGGTATAAAGGTGCCTATAAGACCTGCAACAACAATTACCACAATCAAGGAAATTGATATAGCCAAGGCTGTTAAAAAATGTCCTTTATAAGCCCATGTAAACAATAATAATACCGCTGCCAAGATTACGCCGTTTAAAGCAGCTAAAAGCATTTCCTTAATCAAACGATTGCTTATGCTTCCTTTTAGGTCATCATTGGCAAGCCCTTGTACTATTATCGCACTAGACTGTACACCAACATTACCTGCCATGGCCGCAATTAAAGGGGTAAAGAAAAAAAGAATGGCATGCTTGCTGATCAAATCTTCAAAATTACCCATAATAGCTGCCGCTCCGACACCACCTACTAGCCCCAGGAATAACCAGGGTAATCGGGCGCGGGTTAAATCCCAAATGCTATCATCGGCTTCAACATCTTGCGAGATACCTGATGCCAATTGGTAATCTTTTTCGGCCTCTTCCCTTATAACATCCACAATATCATCGATGGTAATTCGCCCCACCAATCGGCCCATCTCATCCACTACAGGAATTGCTTCCAAATCATATTTAGACATGATTTTAGCCACCTCCTCTGGGTTTTCATTTACATTGACAGAATCTACCTTGGGAATATATATATCCCTAATATGACTTTTTGTAGAGGTGGTCAACAAATCCTTTAGTGATAATCTACCTTTCAGTTTATCATCATCATCAACCACATAAATTGAATGAACACGGGTCACATTTTCTGCTTGGGCCCGCATTTCCTTAACGCAAGTAAGCACGTTCCAGCTTTCCCTAACTTTTACCAACTCCTTGGCCATGAGTCCGCCGGCAGAGTTTTCATCATATCGTAAAAGATCAACAATATCCTTGGCGTGTTCCCTATCTTCAATTTCGGAAATTACTTCTTGGATGATCTCTTTGGGAAGTTCCCCAACAATATCGGCCGCATCATCAGTATCCAGTTCCTCGAGCTCTTCGGCGATCTCTTTGGCAGAAAGATTATTTAAAATGGCCTCCCTTATATCTTCATCAAGTTCTGTAAGTACGTCAGAGGTTTTATCACTTTCAAGAAGTTTAATAAGATAGGTTGCCTGTTCCTCGTTGAGTTCATCAATAATTTCAGCGACATCGGCATAATGCACCTCTTCCAACAAAGCTTCCAACTTTGGATTCTTTTGATCCTCAATCAGTTGCTTAATTTCTTGTAGAAGCTCGTCTGTTAGTTTAAACGGTGTCATTCGCTATCTTCTTCGTCAAGGTAATAAAATCGGCCACAGCCAATTGTTCTGGGCGTTGGTCAAATATAGCATCTTCTTTGAGAATATCGGAAAGGTCAAAGCTTTTTAAACTGTTACGCAAGGTTTTTCTTCGCTGATTAAATGCTGTTTTTACCACTCTATGAAGCAACTTATCATCACAATCAAGTATAAAGTCTTTTTTTCTTGTAAGACGCAAAACACCTGAATGTACCTTTGGTGGTGGATCAAAAACCTCAGGTTGTACTGTAAAAAGATATTCTGCATTATAGTATACCTGGGTTAGAACAGATAATATTCCATAAGTTTTATTACCCTCTTTAGCACAAATACGTTCAGCAACTTCTTTTTGGAACATTCCGGAGAATTCGGGTATTTGAGTGCGCCATTCCAGCATTTTAAATACAATTTGGGTCGAAATATTGTACGGAAAATTTCCAGTAATAGCAAATTGTTCAGTGCCAAAAAGGGTCGATAAATCAAATTTGAGAAAATCGGCTTCAATTACTTTAAATGTATTTTTGTTCCCTAATATTTCAGGATGTTCCAGAGGAAAATTCTGATTGAGATAAACAATTGATTCCGAATCTAAATCCATCCCTACTAGATTAATTTCGTTCTGAAGTAGATATTTAGTCAATACGCCGGTACCGGGACCTATTTCAATAGCGTTTCGATAACCATCAAATGAAAGTGTTTCGGCGATTTGCTTCGCAATGGATTCATCTTTCAAAAAATGTTGCCCAAGGTGCTTTTTCGCTTTTACGGGACCTTCTTTTTTATAGTACTTTTTGTCTTTCTTGAATGAAGCTGAACTCTTTTTTTTTCTTTTACCCATAGATTTAATGTTCGCTGATGACTTCAAGTTCTGTTCGAAACGAAACAAATTTATTTGCAAATAGCCTAAGGGCTTCTTGTCTTAGTCTAGGCGCGTCTTCGTTTTAGTAGGCATGTAGCGTTTCTTCATCTACGGTTGTGAATTGCACGGAATAGGTGATGCCTCCCATGTCTTCTTCAACTAAGACCTTGCACATTTTCGCTGATAGAAACTTTCCCGTGGCCAATACATCTGGAATATGGATTTCCTTCATCCATTTTAACCATAGATCATGCACTGAGGCTTCGATATTCGTAGTTACGTTGTATATGTACATTTTTTCAAGTTCAAGTTCAAGTTTCAATCAAACTCGACCATTTTTTGAGCTTGATATTTTAATGTGTTCTTGGCTTAATTTATACTATCTCCCCTCAACCTTCTAAAATGTTGTCGTGCTTGGGGGAAATAATAACTATCTTGGTAATTATAAATGATTTTTTCATAGAGCTCTTTCGCCTTTTCAGGTTCATTCAGCACATTTCTATACAATTCCCCCAAAGCGAAATAAGCATCATCGGCCAAGATATCGGTAGCATAGAATTCAACTATTTTTTGGTAATTGAATTTAGCTGCTTCGTAATCTTTTACACGCACCAGCAGCTCTCCTTGTTTGAGTAATGCTTCGTCCTCTATTTTTTCACCTTTATGATTTTGAAGAATATCATCTAATGCTAGTATGGCTTCTTTGGTTTTATTCTGATAGGCCAACAAATCGGCACGGGCATATTTTTTTAGTGCGGTTTGGGTAGAATCTTCCAATGAATTATCTGAGATCAATAAACTCAATTGCATAGCATCATTCGCTATAAGTTGTGAAGTGGAGCTACGAAGTACTTTTAGCTGGGTAAGTGCCCAATCAAAATCACCCTTATAAAAACTGGTCTGAGCCACTTTGAACCTTGCATTCTGTCCAAGCACATCATTCTTCAAGTTTTTTTGTATCTGTGAAAAATATATCAATGCCTGATTGAATTTTTTATCGAATACCAAAATGTCTCCCAATGCCAATTTTATAAATGCTTCACCTCTTGCATTCAAAGGTAATTCCAAACAGTTTTTAAGAATGTCAATAGCAGGTTGTGGTGTGTCTAACTTAAAAGTAAGGAAGTTGGCGTAGGCAATTTGCAGTTGTAAGGTCTGGTTTTTATATCCATGGATTTCTACCAAAGCCTCATATTGCTTACCAACCTCGGCCAATGTTTTTTCGTTGGTATCCATTAATTCAATGTCAATCAAATTCAATTGCGCATTCAATCTTGTGACCTCATCTGCTGATTGTTCTACCACATATTCAAAGATTGACTTTGCAATCTCTTTTTCATCATCTTCCAAGGTTAAATTACCAAGACTGATCAAGCGTTGAATGGAGCCTCCCTCCATTCTTCTAAAAATAGCTTTCTCTTGCCTAAAGGCACTATTGTATTGCTTTTGTTGAACAAATAACCAGCTTAATAAGTCATTCCATAGGACATCAGGATTTTGCTGTGCCTTCTTCAATAATATTTTTTTAAGCTTAATGTTGTTTTCATTTTCGGCATCGGATGAAATAAAATCATCAATACTTCTGAGTACATTCGATTTTGAGGTCTTTCCATTTATCAGCAAGTTCAGATAAGAGCTATACATTTTATCAATATTACCCTGTTCCCCATAAATTCGGGCTAATTGATAATTATAATCCAGTTTTGGATTTAACTCCATTGCCCTGGAATAAGCCTTTAAGGCATAATCCAATAGTGTGTATTTCTGAAACCGAAATGCGATGCTGTATCCAAAATTGGAATTTTCATTGATTTTGGCCAATGCCTTTTCGTAGTATTCTGCAGCCTTTTCAGATGAATTTTGTAGCGCATGATTATGGCCCAATTCTACTAGTAAAATGGGGTAGTTGTTGCCTTCATTAATTTTTTGAAGCAAGTATTCCTCGGCTTCCCCGTAACGTTCCAACTGCTGGTAACACGCTATAAGCCCTTCTGAATAATCGGTTCTTCTAGGATTTGTTTCTACTAATTTTTCGTAGAACACAACTGCCTTTTCAAAATCCCCATCATTAAAATATTGTTTTGCCAGAAAATCATCTTGCGCAACAATAAAATATGGGAAGCATATAACAAAAATGAATAGGAATACTCTCAAAAGCACATTTTTCCCAAAGATACGCAGAATGCACAAAGCATTTGTTAATGTTTATGCAAAACCCGTTTAGTCGATGATGTCAAATCCGCAATAAGGAATCAGAATTTCAGGGATTTTTATACCTTCTGGAGTTTGATAATTCTCCAAGATTCCAGCTAAAACCCGTGGTAATGCCAATGAACTACCATTCAAGGTATGGGCCAAATGGCTCTTCCCATTTTCATCTTTGAATCTAAGCTTCAATCTATTGGCCTGGTAGGCTTCGAAATTGGAAACTGAACTAATCTCCAGCCAGCGATCTTGTGCTGTTGAGAATACTTCAAAATCATAAGTTAGGGCAGCGGTGAAACCAAGGTCTCCCCCACAAAGGCGTAAAATTCTATAGGGTAGTTTCAATTCACGTAAAATGGTCTTTACATGTTCAACCATTCCATCTAAAGCAGCATAAGAACCAGAAGGATGTTCTACACGAACAATCTCGACTTTATCAAATTGATGTAATCGGTTCAAACCCCTAACATGGGCGCCATAACTACCAGCTTCCCTTCTAAAACATGGGGTATATCCTGTATAACAAATCGGAAAATCACTTTCATTTAGTATAACATCCCGAAAAATATTGGTTACCGGCACTTCCGCTGTGGGAATCAAGTATAGATCATCAGCACCCACATGGTACATTTGACCTTCTTTATCCGGTAATTGTCCTGTTCCATAGCCTGATGCTTCGTTTACCAGATGTGGCACCTGTATCTCGGTGTACCCAGCTGCCGTGTTTTTGTCCAAGAAATAAGCAATCAATGCACGTTGTAAACGGGCTCCTTTGCCCTTGTAAACCGGAAAGCCAGCACCTGTGATTTTTACGCCCAATTCAAAGTCAATGATATCGTATTTTTTGGCGAGCTCCCAGTGAGGTAAGGCATCAGTATTTAAAGTAGGTATTGCGCCTTCTTTAAAAACCTCTTCATTGTCCTCTTCTGTATTTCCGGCAGGGACCAGATCATTTGGGATATTTGGAATTTGATATAGCAAGTTTTGTAATTCCTCTGCAGTAGCATTCAATTCATCGCCCAAACGTTTGGAATCTTCCTTTAAACCACTCGTTTTTTCTTTTAAAATATTGGCTTCCTGCGCTTTTCCACTTTTAAAAAGCATACCAATTTCTTTTGATAATTTATTTGATTCAGCTAAGGTGTTGTCTAATTTCGATTGGGTAGTACGCCTCTTTTCATCGAGTTGAAGAACATTTTTCAAGATTGGGGCAGCATCAATATTTCGCTTTTTTAGCGCTGTGATGATTTGGTCCTTTTCCTCTCGTATTAGCTGTAGCTGTAACATGGATTTTTGTTTAAGGGGCAAATTTAAGGTTAATTGATCAATGTATCAATTGAGGGTCTAACAATTTAATGCTGGGTTTTATTCAGTAAATTCTGAAGGAAATATCCACTCATGATGTCCAAAATGGTTCCATTTTTCATTGGCCATATCCACTTTTGGGTCAACAAACGCTTTATAGGGCTTACCGTTGATGCTTACTTTTGAATTCAATGCATAAACCGATATATTATCGCCATTTGCAGAATAATCTTGCTTTAAGATCTGGGCAAACTGCCATATGAAATCTGGATAGGTGGCAATCTTTCTCATTTGTTTTTTCGTCAAATGATTCTTCAATTTTACAATATGTGATTCTCCACTTTCATTATTGACCACTTTAAATTGGATTTTACCGGTTCTGCTCCTGAGCATCATACGCCAACTTAGTCGATGACCTTCTTCGGTCCATAAAACATCATCCTTGATTAAATAGTGACGTATTGGTAAAAACAGCTGGATCAAGAAGTATATACCTCCTAAGAAGATGAGTAACTTTCGGTAGGAGGGAACTTGGATTATAGGATTTGTGAAAGCTTCCTTCTTTTTAAAAAAGATGCTTCGAATGGTATTTGCTTCAAAAAAGAACACCGTAAATGCCAATGCCAAATAGGGGAAAATGCCAATCTGAAAAACTATGGAATTGAACAAATGAAATAAAATGGATATTATAAAAGCTGCTTTTCGTGTTGGTTTCCATAATAAAGCGGGCACGATCAAGGCATCGAACACAATTCCTGTAATAGCCACTGTCTTATGAACCCAAGTTTCCTGCAAAAACGAACCAATTATGGGGTAATCGGCTTTGTCTTTCATGAGAATTTCGATAATTCCAAAATCCAACCAATCGCCATACAATTTGGCAATGGAAGCATAGGTATAGACGAGGAAAAGTTGTAAAACAATAATCCATTGGACATAGGAGTACATTGAATTGCTTTGAATCGACGAATTTCTTCTGGCATCAATCGAATAGTTTCTATTTGAAGGAAAGAAACACATAAATAATGAAATCAATGCCAGTAAATAATAATGATTGTTGTATGATGATTTTTGCATTAAATAAACTGCAAACCACATTATAGTGAAAGTGATGATGCTGAAACGGTATTTGTAGCCGAAGGCAATGAATATACCCAAGGTACCCATAATGAAAAAGTAAATATACATACCGTTGCCGGGTAAGGGTTGTAACCATTCAAAACCAATGAACGTAAAGGTGAATTTGGGCTCTATCAAGGTATCTTTAATCCAGCCGGTGGCAATTGCCCCATAACTTTCCAAGGCAATTAAAATTCCGAAAAAGACCCTAAAAATCAATAATTGGGAGTTGTCAACCTTAGTAAAAAGTAAACGATTAAGCATCTATTGGTTCAATATTGCAAGTGATGTCTCTTTGTCTTTTGTCAATTGATTTTTTAAGACTTCTACTGATTCGAACTTTTGTTCATCACGAATACGAGCCAATACATCAATCTGTAATTTTTGGCCATACAAATCCTGATCAAAATCAAAAAAATGGATTTCAATACTTTTCTGCTTGTTAGCAGGTAGGTTTTTAGTTTCAGAAACCGTTGGGTTATAACCAATATTCATCATTCCGAAGACTATTGTCCCGTCTATTTTGGACTGAACCACATAGACTCCGTTTTTTGGTATTAGTTTATAAGATTCCTCTATGTGAAGATTCGCCGTGGGGAAATATAGTTGCCGACCCAAACCCTTCCCCTTTTTTACAGTGCCTGTGAGCATGTAGGGATAGCCTAAATATTTGTTGGCAATTTCCATTTGGCCCTCTTCCAATGCTTTTCGAATCTTTGTAGAGCTTACTGATACGTCATCAATTTCCTGTGCAGGTATTTCTTCCACCTCAAAATCAAGTGCATTGCCAAAGGCATTCAAATCTTTAATATTAGCATCTCTATTTCTACCAAATCTATGGTCATAACCAATAATGATCTTTTTGGTCTTTAATGAATTCACTAAAATATCGCGAACAAACTCGGTTGCCGATAAACGTGAAAATTCTTTGGTAAAAGGGTGGATTATAAGGTAATCAAGGCCCAATTCATCTAAGATCTTAACCTTTTCATCAATGGTATTCAGCAACTTGATATCGTTATCTTTTTGTAAAACCATTCTAGGATGGGGGAAGAAAGTAAGTACTGTCGATTTTAAATTATGGGACTTGGCGTTTTTTATGAGTTTTTTTAGGATTTTCCTGTGCCCAATATGAACTCCGTCAAAAGTGCCAATGGTAATGACCGTAGGGTGTTCTTTGTCGTATTTGGTGATGCTTTGGACTGTTACCACGTAAAATAAAAAATAAAAAGACTTATATTTGAAATTGAGCTAAAAACTCCTTAATGGTTTCAAAATTACGTCTT
>Ga0316189_10002914_pt1 | contig 16690 bp, 18 predicted proteins | sample LowCovwburrow_MG_FD_204930 | JGI IMG/M metagenome (GOLD analysis project Ga0316189, IMG submission 204930) | Coastal sediment microbial communities from Maine, United States - Lowes Cove worm burrow | ecosystem: Environmental > Aquatic > Marine > Coastal > Sediment | place: USA: Maine... | reverse complement strand
TCAGTTAAAATAGACCAGAAATACAAAAAATGAGGTCAAGGGAGACGTCCAGAACCTCATCAATTTACCCACTAGAAACTATCTTATTTTGACCCGAAAAATTGTCTAGACAAAGGGGACCACTTTACATGGCATTGAGCCAGCGCAACATAATATCGAAATTGCGAGAAAAAATTATCCTGCGGTAACAATTTTCGATACTGATTTTTTTTCTTTTCAACCAAAACAACAATATGATGTCATCATTTCCATAATGACTTTCAATCACCTGGATGATTTACAGAAAGCATTTACTAAATGCGCTGCTTTACTTAATCCGCATGGAGAGTTACATCTTGTCATCCCTGATTTTGATTACTTCAAACGTCCAAGACATAGATACCAAATGGAAATAGAGGATATCGATCAAGATGAGTATGCTGTAATGATTCATCGCAGCGAGGGAAATATTGCTGACATTGTGAGAAAAGAAAAAAAATATACTTCTGCTGCAGAAAAAGCAAATTTGTCTTTCATGGATAGCATGCCGATGTGCCCAACTGCTGCACTAATTGATTCGAAACCGTCATATCGTGAATTTGCAGATACACCAATTACTCATTTACTACGATTTCGTTTGGAATCTTAAACTGCACACAACAGCGCGTATGTGGTTCGGACTACTGCGTAGCCCTCTCACAAATTTGCTGGGTCGCTTTGCAGTCGCACTACCGTGCTATACTACTACAAAGCGTCTCCGCAAACTTCACATAGCGCGCGACGTTATACTCCATTCAAAAAAATATAATTCAATAAAAATGAAAGTCACCGCTGAAAAAAATGAAAAAGTGGCCCAAATGATATTTGCCACTATTTACCCTCTTTACTTAAATAGGTTGGAGAAAAATGGCAGAACTAAAGATGAGCTCAATCAGGTAATTGAGTGGCTAACTGGATTTAATGAAGCTAAATTACAGGAGCTTATTGAAGAGAGGGTAAACTTTGAAACATTTTTTCAAAGAGCCACGTTACATCCCAATGCACACCTCATTAAAGGCGTCGTTTGTGGCTATCGGATTGAAGAAATAGACGATGAATTTGAAGTATATAAACAGTGTAGACGTATGGAAAAGTTGATTGATGAATTGGCAAAGGGTCGTAAAATGGAGAAAATCATGCGTGTAGAAAAGAAATAAAAATATAAAAATGGGACATTGCGCTCACAATTCAAACAATATGAAAAATGTGGAGGACTATTGCCCTCATGACAAAAATGATTGGCGAAAATGGCTCGAACTGAACCACAGTAAAAAAAATGCCGTTTGGCTTGTTTTTTATAAGAAAAAAACACCAAACCACAACCTAAGCTGGAGTGAGTCCGTTGATGAAGCCCTTTGTTTTGGCTGGATTGATAGCACCAAAAAGAAAATTGATAACGAGAAATACAAGCAGTACTTCAGCAAACGAAAAGCAAAAAGCAATTGGTCTAAGATCAATAAAGAAAAGGTTAACGCTTTAATTGAGCAAGGGCTTATGAAAAAAGAAGGCTACAAAAGCATTGAAATTGCAAAAGAAAATGGCTCCTGGACAATTTTAGATGAAGTGGAAGCTCTCATTATTCCAGAGAATTTAAAAATAGCACTTTCTAACCACAAAGGTTCAAAAAAGTACTTTGATGGCTTAAGTAAGTCTGCTAAAAAGATTTTATTACACTGGATAGTTTCCGCCAAAAGAGAAGAGACCAAACAAAAGAGAATTTTAGAAATCGTAGAAAATGCAAGTAAAAATTTGAAACCAAAGCAATTCAGATAAGATAAAATTAACCAATATCTCAAACACCAAGTTTTAAAAAACAAGTCATAGCAATGAAGAAATATGATTAATAAAAGTAAAGTGCACCAGATTCCTAAAGAATTAAACACAATTTTACAAAGCAATCCACACCTTCATCAAAACTGGAACAGCCTCACTCCACTCTCTCAAAATGAGTGGATTTGTTGGATAACCATCCCTAAAAAAGAAGAAACCAAAGTGAAGCGATTCAATCGTCTACAAGAAGACCTACTCAAAGGAAAGCGCAGGCCTTGCTGCTGGCCGGGCTGCCCTCATCGAAATGAAAAAGCGGCCAAATGGTTCAAATAGGATATTTAAAATCTTAAATAAACTCAAAATAATCCAAAGAAATTTGCCAACCACGCTCTTTCAGAGTATTTTGAAGACTAAGTAATCTACACAAGATGAAACCTTCAAAAACCATTTACATAGGGATAGCCCTACTGACTCTCAATGCCTGCACACCTGCCATCGAAAGCCCAACCGTGACGAATTTTGAAGAATGTGTGGCTGCCGGAAATCCTATTATGGAAAGCTACCCACGTCAGTGTAGCGACCAAGATCAAACTTTTTTTGAAGAAATTGAAAAGGACCCAAGCCTACCAACACCTCCCAACCTACCATTAGACAGCAGAAATCAAAAACCCTGCACCCGAGAATACCAACCTGTTTGTGGCGAAGTACAAGTCCAATGTATTAAAGCCCCATGCCCACCTATAAAAACAACTTTTTCTAACCGTTGTGAAGCCGAAAATGCAGGAGTCAAAAATGCCACAGAAGGCGCTTGCATAGATGAAGGACCTAATCCAGAAGGTGCCTGCCTCTCGTTTGATGGAAACTGGCTCGAAAAAACCCAAGAGTGCGAAGGCATGGCCCAAAGCCAATGTGAAAATTTAGAAGGAAACTACAACGAATGTGCCTCGGCCTGCCGCAATGACCCAAACGCTGAACTCTGCACCATGCAATGTGTACAAGTCTGTCAATTCTAGAGAGCTGGAGGAGCTAGAAGCAAATTCTAGACTGTCAATTCACCGCCAATTCGACAGCCATACGCAACCCATTCGAAACTGCCCTCCATCAATTAATTCCTAGCCCGAATTCAGATGGAACTCCTCTGGCCCACGCGCAACCCCTATGTTACCCAACATTTTGGAGCCAAATCACCACGCTATAAAACCTACCACCGAGGGATCGATTTAAGAGTCATCAATGATCCCAAACGGGACATTATCGCATCACTGGATGGAGAGGTCATTTTTATCGATGCCTCCACCCATTTCAGTTGGTACACCGGCATGGAAAAGAATAAGCACTTTGGAGTGGGCTCCCCCTTTGGGAAACACCTTAAAATAAAATCTAAACTAGGAGAGGAAAGCTATTTTTTGCTCTATGCCCATTTAGAAGAAATTAAAGTCAATCATGGCGATCACATCAAAGCAGGCAAAGTGATTGGAAAAGGAGGTGAAACCGGAAATTCTGCTGGAGCCCACCTGCATTTTGAAATTCGAAAAGATAAAGATAGCTCAAACCACTCTCTCAATCCCTTCCCCCATTTTGTCAGTGCCTTTAAAAACACCATCCCCGAATGGGGAAAGGAGGCTTGGAAATGGGGCTTGGAACAAAAAATACTCACTGAAAAATCTTATTTTGATGACACCCTCACAAAAGGAGAACTAACCGTACTCCTTCACCGTTTTTACAAATTAATCAACAAGTCATGAAAAAATGGTACCACTCCAAAACCATCTGCTTCAACCTCATCACCATTGCCCTAGGAATCATTGGGGTTATTAATGATGTTTACGCCATCGATCCAAAATCATTAGCACTCGTGAATGGAATTGGAAACGTTTTTTTAAGATTCTTGACCACTCAAAAGATCGGCTTTGGACCTGAGCTAGCAAGAGAACCCGTACTCGGACAAGAATTAGATTTTGACATTGATGAATGAACCCTTAAAAGTAAATAAAATTTATATACATAGTAAAGATTAAACTATAAATTACTTAACGATGAATGCCCAAATCAATTTAAAAATAGACCTCAAACTAAAAAGAGAGCTCGACAAAGTTCTAGATGAACTCGGCCTAAATATAAGTGGTATCACGCGAGCATTTTACAAGCAGGTGGTGAGAGACAAGCAAATTAAGTTTTCTATTGAAGAAGAATTTTAATTCATAAATCCTGATGGAAAAAAAACTTCAAATGAGTCATAATACTCATGCCTTTTTTAAAATATAGACTATAAAACTGTGATCATTGGACTCACCGGCCCCATGGCCTCCGGAAAAAGCACCGTCGTCAACGCCCTCACCAAACGCGGCTTCAAACACGTCACCCTCTCAAGCATCGTTCGAGAAACATGTCGCCAAAAAGGGTTGGAAGAATTACGTGAAAACCTCATGGCCGTCGCTCAAGAACTGAGAGAAGAAAATGGAGCAGGTGTTTTAGGCAAAAAAGCTCTCGAAAAAATACAAACCGAAGGGGGGGATAAATGGATCGTCGATGGCATTCGAAATCCCAAAGAAGTAACCGAATTAAGACAACACTCCCATTTTGTACTCGTGGCCAACACCGCCCCCGAAGATTTGATCGTCAGTCGAATCCTCTCCCGCAAACGCGCTGATGACACCTTAAATGAAGCGAGTATCCGCCAAAAATTAAGACGAGAAATGGGAGAAGGTGAACCCCCCGAAGGACAACAAGTGGCCAAAAGCATTGAGTTAGCAGACTATGAATTTAAGAATACAATGCAGATGAATGAGGTTGAGGAAGCGTTTATGAAGCTGTACAACAAAATAGTAACAAAAAAAGACTGATTGATTGACTTTTAAGTAGTTAACTTGTAAGTATGTAAGTGAATTTTAGAATTTTAATGAACCACATGAATGACTTTGCTTTAACTTTTGAAGAACTATTAGCTTGGAAAAAATCATACAAGTTAACACTATATATCTATAAGCTAACCAACAGCTTTCCATCCAATGAAGAATTTGGACTAAAAAGCCAAATGAGGCGATCAGCAGTTTCAATTATATCTAACATTGCTGAAGGCTTTAAAAGACAAGGTAAAAAGGATCAAATTAGATTTTATAATATAGCAGAAGCATCATTAGAAGAATTAAAATGCCAGAGCATGCTAAGTAAAGACTTAGAATACTTTGACCTAGAGCAATATAAGGCCGTTAAAATAATGCAAGAAGAAAGTGGAAAACTACTCAATGGATGGATTAAATGGCAAAAAAAATGTCTTTCTTAAACTTATACACTTACAAGGTAAATCCTTAAACACTAAAAAATGGAAGATAAAAAAAGCCGCCCCTCCTTCGAAACTGTCTACATGGATTTTGCCCAATCCATTGCCAGACGCTCCAGTTGCAAACGGCTGAATGTAGGAACGGTCGTGACCAGTACAGATTTTAGAAAAGTACTTTCCGTCGGGTACAACGGCAACGCAGCTGGCCTACCCAACACCTGCGACCGGGATGAGGTCGGTAACTGTGGTTGCCTACACTCAGAAGAAAACGCTGCCATCAACTGTGACTCCCCCCGCTTTGTGGAGAAATATATTTTTGTCACCCACCTGCCTTGTGCGGGCTGTGCCAAACGCCTGATTAACATTGGGAATGTGAAAAAAGTTTTCTTTTTGGAGGATTATCGAAAACGTGAAGGAGTGGAGTTATTGAACACCGTTGGCATCGAGGTGTTTAAGATTGATGAGGGAGAGGTGGTGAAGGTCGAAGAATAATTTTAATAATGATCAAGCGCAAATTATATTTACCATTACAATCAAATGAAAAAAAATATTCTAGCGCTTAGCCTCATACTGAGTACAATCGCATTCAGTACAACTACTCTCGTATCTGAAACACCTTTTACGGATGTACCTAAAAACCATTGGGCCTATGAAGCCATTGAAAGCGGCAGAAATGAAGGCTTATGGGTAGGTTATAAAGAGGGTTCGTTTGGACTCACTCAAGACATCACCCGGGGTGAATTCAGCGTACTCATAAACCGTGACATTGAATGGCTCCTAAAACAAGGAGGGCTAAAGGGTAATGAAATTGCTTTTGAGGCAACAAAACACACACCACCCCTTCCATTTAAAGATGTCACACCCGATCACTGGGCTTATGAAGCCATCACAACAGGGTTCTTTAGTGGGCTATGGAAGGGCTATAATTTAGACACATTTGGACCTGAAAAACCAATCACAAGAGCAGAAGTAAGTGTGATTGTCAGTCGGACAATTGAGATTGTGATGCCATGGTTCAATGCAACAAGTGATGATTTGGAGCGAGTTAATTCTGGTGATAATTTCATTTTTTCTGATTTAAATACTGATCACTGGGCCAAAGAATCAATCATAGAGGGGTATGAATTAGGGCTTTGGGAAGGGTATGAAAACGGAAGCTTTGGTATCAACGAGAGCATCACTCGGGAAGAAATTGCCATAGTGACATACCGACTCAATCAAATAGTCAAAAACTGGCTCAGTAAAAACCCCCTAGATTCAGTGTCGGAAAGTACAATTGAAGCAGGTATTTATTTTTCTGAAACCAGCCAAGAGGAACTCCCTTATTTTTATACTTTTCCAGAAAAAGGAGATGATTTGAAGGGTATTTTTATCTACATGCACGGCGCTGGAGGGGGCTATGAACAAGGCATGAGCGATGAAAACTATGCGGGTAATTTTAAAACACTAAAAACTGTTTTGAGTGATGCAAATATTTTGTATGCCACTCCAGAGACTAGTAATTTTGGAGAAATAGGTGGAGCTGAACTCATTGATTTTATGGGGCACCTTAGATGGACATATGGTGACACCATTCCTATTTATCTATCTGGTGCTTCGGCGGGTGGACGAACTATTTTTGAAACCCTAAGCCATCAATCCATTGAAGATTTAAATGTCGACGGGGCTGTATTTATGGTGCCAGCTATTTCCAGCTCAAATATCAAGGCGTTGAACTTTGGACCCACTAGCCTTAAAGTATGGATAGAAAGCGGTGAAAACGACGGTGTTTTTCCAGCAGATGAAGCCACTCTATTTGAAGCCACTTTGCTAGATAAAGGATATGAAACAGTGCTAAATATCATTCCTAATGGAGATCACAATGCACCTGTAGAACAAATTGAATGGGAGGTGGTTCTAAACTTTTTGACAGATTAATTGAACACATTTTTTATACAATAAATTCATGAAACACTACCCTTGTCTGGGTTCCTGCCACCAACTTTACGATGAAGAAGGCATCTGCACCAGCGACCACTGCGACAAGCAATATGAACTTTTAATTGAATGTGAGTGCAACGATGGCAAACATGGCCAAGGCATCATCACCAAAGACTCCAATGGAACCATCCTTGAAAACGGAGACGACGTTCATCTCATCAAAGATTTAACCGTTCGTGGCACCAGTAACACTTACAAACGAGGCACGGTTGCTAAAAAAATTCGCCTGACGGATAACCCGGACGAAGTGGAGTGTAAATTCGGAAAAACTACCATCGTTTTAAGAACCGAGTTTTTGAAAAAGAAAGTTTAAGTCAATCGATCAACCCCTGATTGATCTTGACTAGACTGCCTCTCATTTTCTGTCAACTGCATTGTTACATTTTCATCATCAGGGATATAAATAGAAATATTAGAACTTGGATTACGAATATCGTGATTGATCAAATTTCCCAAAGTAGCTGGAGTAGAATCACTATAATCAAACATGGCATCAAAAAATTTATCACCATTAAGAGAGGCATACTCAGAGTAGCCAAACTGACCATATTCTGATTCTCCTGCAAAAATAGGCTTTGGAACATTGAATTTATCACACAAATTATAGAAAGAACGGATAAAATTAGCACTGTAACAACCTGAGTTAATAAATATATCTTTCTTAGCTGGATCTTTCGAAGAAGGATATTTTTCTTGCCGAACCTTATAGGACCTAAAAAGCTCCCTAACAGTAATTTTAACAGCAGTCTCAGACTCAATTAGTTTTCCATTTGATATTTTTCCAGAAGATAAATAAATTTTATTCGGACCACCATGACCGTCAAAAACAAATGTGAAGGGTGACTCAGCTGTTTCAATTTTTTCTAAGGCAGTATATTTTTTTTCTGTCAAACTTAATAAACTCTCTTTTCCACGAAGTACATCTAATTCTTTGGGATGATCTGATTCTATTCGAAGCTCAAAAGATTTTTTTATAAATCGATTACTATCACCCTGACTATCCCACTCTATAACCTCATTATGAGCAACTAAAAGAACATTGCGCCCTTTAAAAATGTGCACATTTTTATACTCTTCTCTAACTTCAGCAAGCCTTATAAGCTCTTCGCGAACATTAAATTCAGTCACAGGCTTATATTGAAAGTAAAGATTACGAGCAATCACAGCCTGAGCATTGACACAATAGTCTTCAAACTCTTTTTCAGTTAATAAGTCTTTAGCATCTTTTAAAGATAGATCTTTACCAGAAACTTTGACAACCAACTCATCAAGCCATTCAACCCTCACCTTTGGCATATTTTTTAAAGATGGATCCTTAATCAACCTCTCCACCAAGACTGATGAAGCATTAGTAATGCCTTTTCTTTTTTGTGTTTCTATTTGCTTCCCAACCAACTTCTCATAAGGCCGAGTATCATTAGGAGAAACTGGTGAAAGTAATCCTAAAAGTTGAACTCCATTTTCTTGACGATTTGCTCGGCGCTTAGCCTGTCTAGCCAAACTATTTCTTTCAATTCTGCTTAAGAATCTTTTAATTGCCCCCTCACTCTCATCAAGATCAGGAAGCTCTACTTGCTGATCTTTTCGACGTTCAGCACGATTTTTTCGACGTCTAGCTTGTCTAGCCAAACTATTTCTTTCAATCCTTTCAATAAACCCCTCCCCCTCCCCTTTAACAACCTCAGGATCAGAAAGATCATGATCATTAGAGGCTACAAGATCTTTTTCATTAGATGAATCCAAAAATTCAGATTCCTTAAAGTAGATCAATCGAGACGGGCTAAAATTTTTGTAGGAATGATTCATTTTTTTAATCTATCTTATAATTATAACACAAATTATATTTATTTGCAAATAAATTGACTGAAAAGCTCCTAATCAATACAATGAGGTCAAAGCACTTGAGCTCACCATCAATGGGCAACGCTAGTGGAAGAAAATCCAAAAATGGACCAGTAGAACCATTCGGAGTCGACTCCGTCATCAACACAAGTCAAGTTTGTCCGCCGAAGCTCAGTACGAGTAAAGGTCGACAAAAAAGCCTAGGTGGTACCGTCTGATTAAACCATCAGACCCGAGGCACTCACGTTTATTTATTTTGAGTGTTTGTTTTATCAAGTTTCATAATCCGCAATAAACATGTTCAATCCCGTCGATCCCAAACAAAATTTCCCAAAGCTCGAAGAAGCCATTCTAAAAATCTGGAGTGACAATGGAACCTTTCAAAAATCCATCGAAAAAAATGAAAAAGATTATGTCTTTTACGATGGCCCCCCTTTCGCCACCGGACTCCCCCACTACGGCCACCTGCTCGCAGGAACCATCAAAGATGTCATCCCCCGCTACTTCACCATGCAAGGCTTTCGGGTCGCTCGAAAATGGGGCTGGGACTGTCACGGATTACCCGTTGAAAACATCGTCGAAAAAGAGTTGAAACTAGGAAGTAAAACCGACATTGAGAATTTTGGAATCGACAAATTCAACGAAGCCTGCCGGGACGTAGTACTGAGATATTCAGAAGAATGGAAAAAAACCGTTCGCCGCATGGGCCGTTGGGTCGACATGGAAAATGACTACAAAACCATGAACCCTGAATTCATGGAATCGATTTGGTGGGTGTTTAAAAGCTTATGGGATAAAGATTTCATCTACGAAGGTCACAAAGTCGTCCCCTACTGCCCCCGTTGCAGCACCCCGCTTTCGAACTTTGAAACCAACCAGGGCTATAAAGACAAACAAGACCCCGCCCTCACCGTAAAATTTGAATTGGTGGATGAACCAGGAACTTTTTTACTCGCCTGGACCACCACCCCCTGGACCCTCCCCAGTAACATGGCCATCGCCGTAGGACCAGAAATCACGTATGCAAAAATTAGAATAAGTGGTGAGCCCTTAGCGGTAAGCGGTGAGCAAAAAAACTCCCAGCTCCTAGCTCCCAGCTCCCAGCAAGAATTTTATATTCTAGCACTAGATCGAATTCCCCATCTCTACAAAAATCCAGAAGACTATGAAATTGTTGAAGAATTTTTGGGGAAAGACTTAGCCGGTAAAAAATACAACCCCCTCCTCCCCTACTTTAAAAACAAAGCCGAAGAAGGGGCTTTTCAGGTGACCACAGGCAATTTTGTCACCCTAGATTCAGGAACTGGAATTGTGCACATGGCCCCCTATGGAGAAGACGACATGGCCGTGATTCAAGGTTTGGGAGTTAAAATTGAAGACGCGCTAGACGCTGAAGCCAAGTTCGTTTCACCCGTCAATGAATTCAAAGGAAAAAGTGTTTTTGAAGCCAATTCACAGATCACCAAGAAATTAAAAGAAGAAGAAAAAATCGTCAAACATGAAACCATCAATCATAGCTACCCGCATTGCTGGCGCTGTGACACCCCCCTCATCTATCGACCCATTTCAACCTGGTTTGTAAACGTCGAATCCATCAAAGAAAAACTACTGCAAACCAATCAAGACATCAACTGGGTGCCCGGTCACATCAAAGACGGACGCTTTGGAAAGTGGCTCGAAGGGGCCCGAGACTGGGCCATCAGTCGCAACCGCTATTGGGGAACTCCCCTGCCCATTTGGCGAAGTGCCAGTGGCGAAGTTAAAGTGATTGGATCCATTGAAGAACTTGAAACCCTAACTGGAGAAAAAGTCGACGACCTTCACAAACACAAAATCGATCATCTCACCCTTCCCTGCAAAGAAACTCAAACCGTTGACATCACCTATGTCAAACATGGAGAAACCAACAATAATGCTAAAAATATCATTCAGGGAGACACTTTAGATGAAGGGCTCAATGAAAAGGGAAGACAACAAGTTAAAACAACCGCCCAACAATTAAAAAATGAAAAATTTGATCTGATCGTTTGCTCCCCCCTCAAACGCACCCAAGAAACCGCTGAGATTTTAAATCAAGCACTTGGCCTTGAAATCAAAACCGAAAGAAGTTTGCGAGAAAGAGATTTTGGAGAGTGGGAAGGTAAAAATTACCTAACAGATCTTTTTGACCCCAATGAATTCTCCATGGAAAAACTCAGAATTTCCAATCCACCTAAAGGAGAAAGTTTGGATGATGTTAAAAAAAGACATCAAACCGTTTTTGAAAAATATTTAGGGAAAAGGATTTTAGTCGTGGGCCATGCGCAAGCCTATTTAGGAGCTAAAATGACCTGTGAAGAATTAGAAAAAGAAGCCGTGGCTGGGATTAAAATTCACAATGCAAGTGTTCACCCCCTCACCTTCACCGACAAACTCCGCCGCATTCCAGAAGTTTTAGACTGCTGGTTTGAATCCGGTTCCATGCCCTACGCTCAGCTCCATTATCCCTTTGAAAATCAAGAAAAACTCAAACAAAACTTTCCTGCCGAGTTCATTGCCGAAGGCCTGGATCAAACCCGTGGATGGTTTTACACCCTTCATATTTTAGCCAACGCTTTAGAGATTCATGACAAGCCTGAACCAGCCTTTAAAAATTGTATCGTCAATGGAATCGTTCTCGCTGAAGATGGTCAAAAAATGAGCAAGCGCCTCCAAAATTATCCTGACCCCATGGGAGTGATGGAAAAATATGGAGCCGATGCCATGCGTTTTTATTTGATGAATTCCCCCGTCGTCAAAGGAGATGATTTGAGATTCAGTGAAAAAGGCGTGTCTGATGTGGTGCGAAATGTCATCCTTCCCATCTGGAATGCCTATAGTTTTTTTGTAACCTACGCCAATATTGATCGCTGGGGAAAGAAAAAGGACTCCGAGCCCCCAGCACCCAACTCTCAGCTCGACAAATGGATTTTGGGCGAACTGAACAAACTCATTGCGGTAGAAAAAGAAAATATGGAAAACTATGATCTTCAAAAAGCCAGTCATGCCATTTATGAATTTGTGGATGGATTGACCAACTGGTACATCCGCCGTTCACGCCGACGCTTTTGGAAATCAGACGATGACAATGACAAAGCGTCAGCGTATCAAACCCTCTATCACGTTTTGGTGGAGCTCTGTAAAATCATTGCCCCCTTCATGCCATTTGTCAGCGAATCAATCTACCAAAATTTAACGGGAGGAGAATCCGTGCATTTAACAGACTACCCCACTTCGGACCACACTAAAATTGATGAAGCTTTGATAGAAGAAATGTTTTTGACCAAAACCATTGTCAGTCTTGGACTAGCATCACGTTCCAAGTTAAAAATAAAAGTGCGTCAGCCCCTGGCTAGCATTCAAATTGCCATGGCCGAACAGTACAAAAACAAAATGAGCCCCGAGCAACTAGACATCATTCAAGAAGAATTGAATGTGAAAGAGATTAAACTCCTCAAAAACCCTTCCGAATTAGCCACGGTCATCGCAAAACCCAATGCAAAATTACTGGGTCCAAAATATGGAAAGGAAGTGCAAACCATCATCCAAATTGCCAAAACAGGTCAATTTAAACGACTAGAAAACGGGAACATCAAAGTGATGAAATATGAATTGACCCCGGATGAAATGAAAATTGCCTACGTAGGAAAAGAAGGGGCTGACATCGAAACCACCGCTGGAATCCTCGTCGCTCTCGACACCCACATCACCCCAGAGCTAGAACGCGAAGGGTTGGCCAGAGACTTGATCCGTCAAATCCAAGACCTGCGGAAAGCCGCTCAATATAAAGTAGATGACCGCATTCAAGTGGCTCTCATTGGGCTCTCTGAAGAAGTTTTGGAGGCGTGGGGCAGCTACATCAAAGCCGAAACACTAGCCACCCGTATTGAATCTGACATCGTTGACGCTGACCAGCTTGTAGAATTCGAAGGGGTGACCATTAAAATAAAAAAGAATGGAGATTCAAAATCTTAAAGAATCCCAACTTCGGGATATTATAAAATTCGTGGAATCTTGCGATGAAATAATCTCAGAAAGACCTTCAATTTTTTGGCTCTTTTGGAAATTCTTTCGCAACACCTGTTTTGTAGTAAAAAAGGACGATAAGATAGTTGGCATACTTCTTGGTTTAATGGATCAAACTGAAAAAAAAGTTGGCTTCATACATGAAATAGGTGTTTCAAAAGCATACCGACGACAAGGAATTGCCTCAAAAATGATCGATTCATTTGAAAAAAATATCAAAGAAATGGGTGGCACTGAATTACGACTGACAACATTTCATACCAATAAAAACGCCATCAAATTTTATGAAAAAATTGGCTTTAAGAACAATGGAGAAATCAAAAAAATTGATCAAGAGAGAACTGAATTCATAAAAAAAATCCCTGCTAACCATTAACCAAACTTAAAAATGAAAAAACTTTTCGTCTATCTGGCTGCAAACGCTGTAGCCCTCTATCTCATCAGCCTACTCTTAGCCCCCAACTTCATCATCACAGGAGGGATTAAAGGCTACTTAGTTGCAGGAGTGATCATTGGTCTTGTGAACTCAATTGTAAAACCCATCCTAAAAATCCTAAGTTTTCCTTTGGTCCTGATGACCGCTGGTTTATTTATTATTGCTCTCAATGTCTTCATCCTCGTCATTGCCCGTTACCTACTCAACGTTTTAGCCTTTGAAGGAACGGTCATGCAAATTGGAAACTTACCCACCTATTTATACGCAGCTGTTTTGATTGGACTGGGAAACTATATCATCCATAAAATCAATTGACTTGCTCCAAATAAGGGCCAGCGGATTCCTGTGAAATATAACCACGCTCCACCAATTGCATGGCATAAGCATCCATCGTTACCATTCCCATAGCTGAACCTGATTCCATGGCCGTCCGAAGTTGATTGAGCATGTTGTGACGAACGATATTCTTGACCCCCTTTGTCCCAATCAAAAGTTCAAAAATAGCAATCCGACCCGTCTGATCGGCTCGGTCGATTAAATCTTGACTCAAAATAGCTGACAACGCATCAGCCAAACGGTCCAACATCACGGCGTGTTCATCAGGTGAATAAAGAGAGAGAATTTGATCAATGGTTTGTCGGGTGTTTTTTGTAGGAATCGCCCCAATCACCAAATGTCCCATCTCAACCAAGCTGATCATGGCATTTAGTGTTTCTTTGTCCCGAATCTCACTCACCATCACCACATTGGGGTCTTCTCGGCTTGATGATTGAATGGCATTCACAAAACTAAGCGTATCCTTGCCCAATTCACGCTGTGAAATGATTGATTTTTGAGACTTGAAAAGATATTCAATCGGATTTTCAATCGTAATGATGTGATGGCTAAAGTTTTGATTCAAAAATTCTAGCATCGACTGGATTGTCGTTGATTTTCCTGACCCCGCACTTCCGGTCACTAGAATCAAGCCTTCTGATAAGTTCAACAGAGATTTTGTCACCTCAGGCAAACCCAACTCTTCCATACGTGGCACATGACGAGACGTCAAGCGCATGACCACTGAAAGATTTCCACGAGCATAAAAGGCATTCACTCTAAAGTTCACACCGTTAGAATGCGTGTAAGAAAAGTCTAATTCTCGAACGGTTTTTAAACGCTTTAGCTGCACTTCATCCGAAAGCATCTGATTCACCATTTCCTCAACCACTTGAGCTGAAAGCTGATCTACATTCTCGACAAAAACAAAGCGACCCTCCACCCGCAAAGCCACACGACCTTCTTGAGAAAAATGAATCCCAGACGCATCCTGCTCCAATGCAATATTAATGAGTTGATCCAAAGTCACCGATTGAACGGGAGTTTGTGTGGATGCTTCTACAATCGCTTCTTCAGACATATTAAAGAGGTTAATCCTTATATTATAGCATAAAAAACTTCATAAATCAAAGGCTTACACTCCCCACTCACCAAGTACCTTAAACCATTCAGAAAAGTTATCCACCCCACCACTCACACCAGCCACATTTACTCCCTGACCTCCATCCACATGCTCAAGGGCAATCGAAAGCATGGTAAACACTTCACCTCGAGTCAAAGACTTATCAAGAGGGATATTATCAATCCAAGCGGGCTCATCTAAAGTTGCCTTGACCACTTTTTCATAAGGATCATACCATTCTAAGCCTGGATCATTGGCCACCTGAGCCTCAGCCTCTGCCTTGGTTATCATTCCAAATGAAATGGCAATGATCTTATAAATTTCAGCCTTAATCACCGTTTTTTGAGGTCGATAGTAACCATCATCATAACCATGAATGATATCATGATATTCCAAATTTTCTACCAGGTCATGAAACCAATCGCCCAGTGTGACATCAGGAAAATCTGACACACGAGCGCAAACCCCTTGTGGGATTGAATCCTCACGACCAATCGTAAAGATTTTAGTGACCTCAGCCCGGCTAACAGCTGCATTCAAACGAGCATGACCGGTCCCCTCATCCCCCTGAATAACTTCTTGTTCACCCAAATCAATCATATAAGGGTAAGCTGGATGGGCTGTATTTGCATCTACAAATAATTCTCCACCAACACCACGACCACGGTTTTCTGGAAAACGTTGGTACTGAACAAAGGCACATTCCTCAGCAACAGACCCGCCAACAGGTCGGACACTAAAGATAGGATATCTTCGACTTCCTCCGCCACCTACTACTGGAGGTGTCACAGGAGTTGATACAACGGGTGGAACAATCACCCCTGGACCTGAAGGATCAAATATACTTCCATCAAGCAAAGCAGGGAATGCATCGGCATCTAAAGTGGAGCCATCTGTGACTTCATAATCTATTTTTGTAACAATCGATCCTGTTTCTGGGCCATTTAAAATAGTTTCATCTGCAATCGTAACCGTGACCACCACATCAACATCTTCATAAGTAGTGGTCTTGTCGTTAAACTTACGGAATTCCCAAGTCGACGTGTCATATTGATCAGCATAATAAATTGAAATATCAGCCGTATCACCCAAATTAGCACACTGAGCTCTAAACTCGAGAAGTCCAACCGGATAATTATAAGTAGGATCTTGAGTGGACAAGATACTTTCTGTTCTACCTGCCACATCACTAAGTGAAGCACAAACCCCTATCACTTCGATGGTGACATAATCACCAGGCACAGCGGGGTTAGGCACAGCAGTCACATTAGACTGAAGCCTGTCAGCAATTCCATCTCCGTTTCCATCACCTCCATTAAATCCAGCATCCTCAATCGAATCCGAAATTTCATCCCCATCATCGTCATCATTATCAATGATCGTGAAGGTGCTTGTGCTTTCAATCCCATCTAAAGTATCCACATCCGCAATGAAAACATTAGCAGAAGGATTAATTAAATTAGTAAGGATGGTTTCATTTCCTTCCACCAACAGGTCTTCCTCAATGGCAAGGGGTATGCTGATGGCTTGGGCGAGGGTGTAGTCTCCAGCCGGAATAGTAATGATTGTAGGATCAGCAAGGGTGTAGTCGGTTCCAAGTCCAGTAGCAGAACCACCCACTATATCCACTTCAATGGTCTCGTCCAATAAAATAATCCCCCCCTGAACATTTAAAGTGAGCACAGGCAAGGCCACACTTTCCAAATCAGAATCTGTCGTGTTTGTAAATTCAACGGAAACCGTTTCATTCACATCGGTGACCGTGATGGTCAAGATCTCTTCATAACTGAGCACCCCATCACTCACGTTCACTCGGATAGAATAGTTGTTATCTGTATTGTCATCCGCCGGGGCTTCAAAGTCAGGAGAGGCGTTGATCTGC
>Ga0316189_10002913_pt1 | contig 16691 bp, 13 predicted proteins | sample LowCovwburrow_MG_FD_204930 | JGI IMG/M metagenome (GOLD analysis project Ga0316189, IMG submission 204930) | Coastal sediment microbial communities from Maine, United States - Lowes Cove worm burrow | ecosystem: Environmental > Aquatic > Marine > Coastal > Sediment | place: USA: Maine... | reverse complement strand
GTTTCAGCGGAGAAAGAGGGATTCGAACCCCCGGAGGTGTGACCCTCAACAGTTTTCAAGACTGCCGCATTCGACCACTCTGCCATTTCTCCTTGAGTGCCTCATCAGCTATGCGCTGAATGCGGTTGCAAATATAGAATCCTTTTTTAATTCTATCAAAGGTTTTTTGATTTATTTTCTAGTTGGTAAATGTCCTTTAAATTGTAATGTAACATTAAAAATCTATTAACCTTTTATTCCTATTTTTACTGCTCATAAGGTAAAATCATGGAGACCCTTTTAAGTTTTGATTATAAACTTTTATTACTAGTGTTAGCCGGCTTTATTGCCGGTTTTGTTAATACTATTGCTGGAGGAGGTACGCTCCTTACATTACCAACATTAATATTTTTAGGATTGCCACCGTCCGTTGCCAATGGAACCAATAGAATAGCCATTTTTTTACAAACCTTTACTGGTGCTGTTGGGTTTAGATCCAAGGGCATTTCAACATTTCCTTTTAGTATTTATTGTGGTATATCTGCTTTAATCGGCTCATTAATAGGGGCACAGATTGCAGTAGATATTAAGGGGGAAACCTTTAATAAAGTATTGTCTATTATAATGATTTCGGTCGTACTATTAATTGTATTTAAACCTAAATTGAGTTTTGAAAATTTAGAAGAACGTACTGCAGGTAAGTACTTATGGATATCTATAGTGGCCTTCTTTTTTTTAGGCATCTATGGTGGATTTATTAATGCGGGTATTGGGTTTTTAATGTTAATATTTCTTCCTTATGTTAATAAAATGACATTAGTTAAGGCCAATGCCACTAAGGTGACTATTGTTTTCTTTTACACTATTGGTGCTTTAGTTATATTTTATTTAAATAATAAGATTAACTGGAAATATGGCCTTATTTTATCTGTGGGTAATATAACAGGAGCTTGGATTTCCAGCAGATGGTCCGTTAAAAAGGGAGATAAAACGGTTAGGATATTTTTGATTGTAATGGTAACGCTCATGGCTATCAAATTATGGTTTTTCTAATTTCAATGCTTATAAGAATATTGTATTAATCTATTGCAGATTAACTGTCAAGTTGGTAGTGATGTTTATCTTTGCCAAAGATTTAAAAACCTAACTATGGATATTTTAGAAAAGTTGAAATGGCGCTATGCCACCAAAAAGTTTGATGCTACTGCTTATGTTTCTCAGGAAAAATTAAATCTAATAAAAGAAGCTTTTAATTTAACGGCCACATCTTACGGGTTACAACCTATTAAGCTTGTAATAATAAAAAACAAAGAGCTGCAAGCCGAGCTGGTCGAGCATTCGATGAATCAAGCACAAGTTGGACAGGCCTCACATATATTGGTGTTTTGTATTGAGACAAAAATTGACTCAGCTTTTATTGAATCTTATTTTAATAGAATAAAGGATATTAGGAATACGCCAGATAAAATATTGAACCCCTTCAAAGATTTTTTAATTCAAGATTTTAAAGACAAACCGTCATCGTACATAAAAGATTGGGCTATTAAACAAGCTTATTTGGCTATGGGTAATTTGCTTACTGTTTGTGCAATAGAAAATATAGATTCTTGCCCAATGGAAGGATTTACACCTGAACGCTATGATGAGATTCTTGATTTAACAAATAAGGGATTGGAGTCTGTTTTGGTTATGCCAATTGGGTATAGGGATAAAGACGATATGTTTGCTGGATTTAAAAAAGTTAGAAAAACTGTTGCTGAAAGTATTGTGGAATTGTAGCTTTGGAAGCAGAACATTGAAAAGACACTATGCCTGGATTTGAATTATTTGGTAATGCCGAAAGAAAAGAATTGAATGATGTTTTAGAGAACGGTGTATTAATGCGCTATGGTTTTGATGCCATGCGCAGCGGTCATTGGAAAGCTAAAGAACTCGAAAGAGAGTTGGTAGAAAAACTTGATGTAAAACATGCTCAATTAGTTTCAAGCGGAACCGCAGCGGTAACTATTGCCTTGGCTTCTGCAGGAATTGGGTCAGGTGATGAGGTTATTGTACCAGCATTCACATTTGTTGCGAGTTTTGAAGCAATAATGATGTTGGGTGCAATACCAGTGTTGGTAGATATTGACGATACCTTAACTTTGGACCCAAAAGCTGTAAAAGAAGCTATATCACCAAAGACAAAAGCAATTATGCCTGTGCATATGTGTGGCAGCATGGCCAACCTGGATGCGTTACTAGCTATTTGTGAGGAACATAGTTTAATTTTAATTGAAGATTCTTCACAGGCTACAGGTGCCACTTATAAAGGCAAACCTGTTGGCAGTATAGGTAATCTGGGATGCTTGTCTCTAGATTTCGTTAAAATTATTACCTGTGGAGAGGGAGGTGCAGTACTCACCAATAATGAAAAGTATTATAAAAATGCTGACCATTACAGTGACCATGGGCATAATCATGTTGGTAATGATAGAGGTGCGGAGTCACACCCGTTTTTAGGGTATAATTTCAGGATTTCTGAACTTCATGCTGCTGTTGGATTGGCGCAATTAAGAAGATTGGATGAATTTGTAAAGATTCAAAAAAGAAATTATTCCATAATTAGAGAAGCGCTATCGGCTATTCCAGAAGTTATTTTTAGAAGCGTTCCAGAAGGAGGGGAAGAAAGTTATTCTTTTTTAAGTTTTTATTTAACCAATTTAGAAACAGCCCGTGAAGCATCAAAAGCTCTTAAAGTTAGTGGAGTGGATGGTTGCTTTCATTACTACGACAATAATTGGCATTATATACGTGAATGGGATCATCTAAAAAACGTAAAGTCATTGTATCCAATTTCTGAAGGCGTAAAAAAAGGATTGGAGTATTTAAAAACAAAAACGTTTGAGCAGTCAGACCATTACATAGGCAGAAATATATCTTGCTTAATTAAACTCTCTTGGACTGAAGAAGAAGTTAAGGAAAGAGCTGAAAAAATGGTAAATTGTATTAAAGGCGTTTTGCATTAATACGTTACGTACTCCATTATTTCTAGTCCATATCCAATTATACCAACACGCTTGGTTTGCTCGCTATTTGATATTAAGCGCAGCTTATGAATGTTTAAATCGTGGAGTATTTGAGCGCCAATTCCAAAATCCCTGGCGTCCATTTCAATTCTTGGGGCTTTTACAACTTCATCTTCGACTTGGGATTCTTTTAAAGTCGCCAAGCGTTTTAAAATATTTGTAAATTCTACTTTCTGGTTAATAAAAAGAACAGCACCTTTACCCTCAGCGTTTATAACATTAAACATATCGTCTAATTTTTTATCTGCATTGTTGGTGAGGGTTCCCAAAATATCATTATTAATTAGCTTAGAGTTGATTCTTGTAAGCACTGGTTCATCTGCACTCCAAACGCCTTTTGTTAATGCTATATGTAATTGATTATTAGTTGTTTGTTGATATGCTCTTAAGCGAAAGCTTCCAAAACGTGTTTCTATTTGAAAATCTTCTTTTTTCTCAATTAAAGAGTCATGCTCCATACGATAGGCAACCAAATCTTCAATAGAAACAATTTTCAAGTCAAACTTTTTTGCCACCTCCATTAGTTCAGGTACTCTGGCCATTGAGCCATCTTCATTCATTATCTCAACGATAACTCCTGCGGGCTTTAAACCCGCTAATCTAGCAAAATCTATTGCAGCTTCAGTATGACCTGTTCTACGTAAAACACCGCCTTGTTTTGCAACCAATGGAAAAATATGCCCAGGTCGTGCTAATTCAAATGGCTTCGTTTCTGGATTGATAAGTGCATGGACTGTTTTGGCCCTATCACCGGCCGAAATTCCTGTAGTAACGCCATTACCTCTTAAATCAACAGAAACCGTAAAGGCAGTTTCTAAAGGATCGGTATTATTGTTAACCATCATGTGCAGCTCCAATTCCTTGCATCGGTTTTCGGTTAATGGAGCACAAATTAGACCTCTACCATGTTTCGCCATAAAATTTATGGTCTCGGGTGTTGCTTTCTCAGCGGCGGCCAAAAAGTCACCTTCATTCTCTCTATCTTCATCGTCTACAACAATTATGACTTTGCCTAAACGTATATCATTAATAGCATCTTCGATGGTATTTAATTTTACATTTGTTGTTTTTGACGAATTAAGGGATGACATAATCATGAGTTTCTCAAATTGTTTCGCAAAGATATTGCATATTTTAAGACCTATCTAATTTGTTTTAAGTCTTCTTTCATTTTCTTCTTATAGAAGTTAAAATATAAAAAATATAAAGGGATACCAATAAATAGAACAATGAAGATATTTGAAGCTGTATTTTTTTCCAAAAGTTTATAAAAATTGGATTGATTTATAAATGCTTTGGTTAAAGTAATTAAGAAGAGGAGCAGTGACATAATTCCTATAATTAACATTATAACACCCAAAGTAGGAAATCCGTTATTTCGTAATACCGCTCCACTAATTCCAAATAGGACATAGAAAAGGTAAAGTTTTAAGGACATACTGGAATTTTCGTCATAAGCGGTTTTATAGCGTAATGCATTTTCGTAGTTTTCATTATGCAAATTCCCACCAAAACGAAGTTCTTCTTCTGTGATTCCTCTTTCATTCAATAATTTCAATGACGTATTTCTATAGCGCTCTTCAATATCATACTGCCTATAATTTTTTACAATATCAATAAGCTTGTCATTTGAATATTCAATGATTTTATGATATTCTTCTGAGTCTTCTGTAATAAAGACATTTTTGTCTAATGGAGAGGCAATAGTTTTTTTGGTCAATATGGATTTAAGTGGAACTAAAACGCCGTCCAGATTAATTAAACTACGGTCTTTAGTTGCTCGGCTAGTAAGATAAATACTCAATGGGAGCATAATTAAGGTTGACAACCAAGTAGCAAAAATTGGGTTGATGCTATTATCTTCTGCACTATTCTTTGCAAATATTCCAATAAAGTGATAGGTTAAAAATAAAACGACCGCAATTATTATTGGTAGACCAATGCCACCTTTTCTAATTAATGCCCCTAAAGGGGCACCTATGAAGAACAAAATAATACATGCAAAGCCTAAAGCAAATTTTTCGTAATATGATATCACATGTTTGTTTAGATTCTTTTCATTAATAGCAAGTGTTCTTTTCTTGGACGTAATAATTTGTGTTGTGCTATTTATTGAATTAATTGCCAAATCTATGAGTTGAGCCTGTTTCTTGATTTCAAATAAATCCATAAAATCACCATCAATACAAACCGAATCTACTTCTTTTGGTTTAATATTTGAATTTAAGACAGGAGCAGTAGAGCGATTGTACATGGTCAATGCCAATTCATTGTAACTATCTTTTTTGCCTAGCCTTAAACTGTCTATTGAATAGTCCAGTTCCTTAACATTTAGCATAGTGTACTTTGAAGAATAGTCTTTCTGTTCAAAATCGACATTATTCATTTGTGCCAGGTCAATATTTAAAGTGTAGGTTTCAAAAGTACTTTTTATATGTGGCCTATTTTTTTTCCTTTGGTTAATATCTTTAGGCTGTAAATCATCATGATAATTTCCATCAAATAATACCAATTTCAGTATATCTGAATCTTCAGTACTCTTAAGCTCGCCAGTTTTAGCAACAATAACGGTACGGTTACCATCTGATTTCTTGCTTTTTTTATGAATCGTAACCCCTTTTAAATATTGTCCACGATCGCCACTTTTGCCCTCAACCTTAATATTTATTAAATCGCCAATTTGATTAAATTGTCCCTTGGCTATAGCCATAGCAGGTTTTTTCTTTGCAATATTCTTACGTAAGTTGTAAAAATTAAACTCAGCGGTAGGGATTACATTGTTGGCAAAGAAAAATGTAGTAATAGAAAGTCCAATAATAAATACACTTAGGCCCCGCATGGCTCTTTGTAGGGAAATACCAGTAGATTTCATCGCGGCAAACTCGTAATTTTCAGCAAATTTACCAAAGACCATGATGGAAGAGAGTAAAATAGTCAAGGGTAAGACCAGAACAACCATTCTTGGTGAGACATAAAGTAAAAACTTAAAAATAATATCTATTTCAAGGTCCTTACCTGCAAGTTCGGTAATATATAGCCAAACAGATTGCAAAATAAAAATCAGCATGAGTATAATAAACACGCTGAAAAAAGTTTTTAAATACGTAACGAGTATGTATCTGTCTAATATTTTCACTTAGAAAACCTAGTCTAATTTATTGATGTAATAATCTTTGTATTTGTTTGCATCAAAGGTAAACAAGGTTTTTGACAAAGGTTCGTTTGTTTTAAAAGAATTAACGGTAAGTGTAGTTTTGGTCTTATTAGTACCAATCTCGATGAGGTTATATATATGTTTGGTTTTAATGTCAATACCTAATAACACCTGATTGATTTCAGATTTTGAATCAATTGGGATTAGTTTTATATATTGTATTTTTCGGCCATTCACATTTTGAATGATATCTATACTGTAATTATAACCCTCTTCATAAAAAGAAAGTATTTTACTTGGCGTAATTGTATTTTCGTCTTCTGTATTATCACTAGATATGGTTACTTCTTCATCTTCAGGGCTAATGCTATAGAGTGTTGCTCCATCAAATATTCTAGTAATTCCTAAAATATTTAAAACGTATTTATCGCCTTGCATTATAACATTACCGCGGGTTTCTTGCTTAATATTTTCCTCTGAGTTGTCCAGCACATATTTAAATTTTATGCTAATATTTTCATAGCTTTTGGCTTTAAGCGTTACTTCGTCTAGTAAAGCTTTTGCTTTTTCTGCATCTTGACTAAACACCATTGTACTAAAACTCATCAAAAGCAAAGTAATTGTTAAAAGTTTCATTTTCATTTTTCTTATCTAATTATAGATTTTCATTTGCCAAAAGTTGGTCTAATGCTACTAAATCTGTTATCAATACTTGTCGAGCTTTGCTGCCCTCAAATTGTCCAACAATTCCTGCGGCTTCAAGTTGATCAATTAATCGTCCAGCTCTATTATAACCTAGTTTCAATTTTCGCTGTAGCAAAGAGGCTGAACCTTGTTGGGCAGTTACAATTATTTCAGCAGCTTCTCTAAATAATTTATCTCTATCGGAGATATCTATATCAATACTTGTGCCACTTTCTTCTCCTAAATATTCGGGCAAAAGATGCGCATCTGGATAGGCTTTTTGTGAGCCGATGAACTCTGTAATCCTCTCAACTTCTGGAGTATCAACAAATGCACATTGAATTCGAATCATATCATTGCCCTGGGTGTATAACATATCACCACGACCGATGAGCTGATCTGCACCAGAACTATCCAAAATGGTTCTAGAATCAATTTTTGAGGTAACCCTAAATGCAATACGTGCAGGGAAATTAGCTTTGATAATTCCCGTAATAACATTTACCGATGGTCTTTGTGTAGCAATTATTAAGTGAATCCCAATAGCTCTTGCCAATTGGGCCAACCGCGCAATTGGTGTTTCTACCTCTTTACCAGCGGTCATTATTAGGTCGGCAAATTCATCTACGACTAGAACGATATATGGTAAAAATTTATGCCCATCATTAGGATTTAGTTTTCTTGCCTTAAATTTTTCATTGTACTCTTTAATGTTTCTACAGAATGCATTTTTAAGCATTTCATAGCGATTGTCCATTTCAATACACAAAGAATTTAAAGTATTGATGACTTTATTGTTGTCCGTAATGATGGCATCTTCACTATCTGGTAATTTTGCCAAATAGTGTCGTTCTATTTTATTGAAAAGTGTTAATTCTACTTTTTTAGGGTCCACTAGAACAAATTTGACTTCGGCTGGGTGCTTTTTATACAAAAGAGATGTTAAGGCCGCATTTAATCCAACCGATTTTCCTTGACCAGTTGCTCCGGCCATTAATAGGTGGGGCATTTTTGCCAAATCGATGACTAAAGTTTCATTGCTTATGGTTTTTCCAATAGCTATTGGTAATTCCATTTCGGCTTTTTGAAATTTTTGTGACGCAATTACGGAGTGCATCGACACAATTGTTGGTGTTTTGTTTGGCACTTCTATACCGATAGTACCGCGCCCAGGAATGGGAGCAATGATACGAATACCAAGAGCCGAAAGAGATAGTGCAATATCGTCTTCCAAGTTTTTTATTTTAGAAATTCTAATACCCGCATCGGGGACAATTTCATATAAAGTAACCGTAGGTCCAATTGTAGCTTTGATAGTAGAAATTCCAATTTTATAATTTCTTAAAGTTTCTACAATTTTATTTTTATTGTCTTCTAACTCTTCTTGATTTATTTTTATGCTCTCGCTGTCGTACTTTTTTAACAAATCCAGGGTAGGGAACTGATAGTTGCCTAATTCCAAAGTAGGGTCAAAACGTCCAAAATCTTCTACAAGTTTATCTGCTAGATTATCGGTTTCAGATTTTTCTTCAGTAACCTTTTCAACTTCCATGGTTACGTTTTCTTCAATCTGTTCCTCTTCAACTCCAATTTGTACTTCGAGCTCTTTTTCAGAATCAGCTTTTTCTTTTACTGTTTTAAGTTTTGAATGATTTGTAATTGTTGGTTCGGGATTTTCCAGCGGAATTTCAAAAGCAGATTTAAAATCTTCAGCTTCAGCAGATAAATTGTTATCAACAGGAATAAAATCATCAGCTTTAGTGGCTTTAAATTCATCCCTCAACTCTTTTTTCGCGAACTTAAGTGCTTTGCCAAAATCCTGAGGTGTCATTTTAAACCGAACAGCCAAATAGAATATCAAACCAAGAAGCAACAGAAGTGAAGTTCCTATTTTTCCAATATAATCTTGAAGGAAGTCATTCATTTCAAAACCAATGGTACCACTTAATAAAGGTTTATTATGTGCAAAAAAACCAAACAAAATTGAAGTCCAAATCACAACTAATGTTCCCCAAAACCAATGACGAGCTAGTCTTGATTTTTTGATATTGAGTAAGACGTAAATTCCAGATATAAAAATTAAACCTGAAAAAACAAAAGATGCTATTCCAAATCCACGATGAATGAATAAGTCACTTACCCAAGCACCAAATTTATTGAGCCAATTTTGAGCTTTTACCTCTCTGGACGAAAATTCTGTTAAGATACTTTGGTCTGCCTGACCAGTAAAGAAAAAAGACAAGAAAGCAATACACAGCAGTATACCAAGAATCAATAACAAACTTCCAAATATTAATTTTTGTTGGTTGGTTAAGGCTAAACTTGGCTTTTTTAATAAAGGTTTGCGCTTTTTTTTAGTTGCTCTTTTTTTTGCCATCTAAGGTTGGTTACATTGAAACAAAAATACAAATTAGTAACGTTAATCCTAGTTGTTATAGTATTTAAAACATCTTTGGAATATATATAACAAATGCAACAATTATGGCTGCAACCGATGCAATAAATACTGCACCAGCGGCAACATCTTTTATGAAACCAATTTTAGGATGCCTTTCCGGATGGATAAAATCTGCCATAGTTTCGATGGCTGTATTAAGACCTTCAATACTCATGACTAAACCAATTGTAATAAATTGAATTAACCATTCTGTTGCAGATATATTAAAATAAAAACCTGCTGCGGTCATTATAAGCGCAATAAAAAATTGAATTTTAATACTTGCCTCAGTTTTTACAAGAAGTAATGCACCCCTAAAAGCAAAACCAACACTTTTTATCCTATTTACTACAAAAGACTCCTTTTTAGGCATCTGCTAACGCTTGAAGAGCAGCCTCATAATTAGGTTCTTGTGCTATTTCAGGGACTTGTTCGGTATATATAACATTACCTTTTTCATTAACAATAATAACTGATCTTGATAGTAATCCATCAAATTTTCCTGTAATCATTTGTAATCCATAATTTTTTCCAAATTCACCTGTTTTAAAATCTGAAAGCATCACAACATTGTCCAAGCCTTCAGCTGCACAAAATTGATCTTGACGAAAAGGTAAATCTCTAGAAATACACAACACCTTAGTGTTTTCCAGATTTGCTGCAGCTTTGTTAAAAGCTCTCACAGCAGCAGAACAAATTCCGGTATCAACACTCGGAAATATATTTAATACTAATTTGGTGTTATCAAAATCTGATAATGTTTTTGTAGATAAATCGATTGCAACTAAATTAAAATCCGGTATAGTTGAACCTATTTTTGGAAGCTCTCCACTAGTTTCTACTGGATTGCCACCTAATGTGATATGTGCCATAATTTTGAAATTAAAATTTATGTAAAAATAATGTATTTATGGGGCTTTGACAATCAATTTAAATATAAACATATTCTATTTAATTATAGTAACAATCAATTTTGAAGATGCTTTTAAAAATGGTAGTTTTAAAGAATTAAGAACTATAAAATTCGAGACAATATGAATAGTGAAAGTAAGTGTCCTTTTTCTGGGGGGTCAGTAAAAGAAAGTGCTGGCGGTGGAACACAGAATCATGACTGGTGGCCAAATCAGTTAAAATTGAATATTCTTCGTCAAAACTCATCATTATCTAATCCAATGGGAGATGATTTTAATTATGCTGAAGCCTTCAAAAGGTTGGATTTGAATGCTGTAAAACAAGATCTTTACAACTTAATGACCGATTCACAAGATTGGTGGCCAGCCGATTACGGTCATTATGGAGGATTATTCATTAGAATGGCTTGGCATAGTGCAGGAACCTATCGTATTGCTGATGGTAGAGGAGGGGCAGGTTCTGGAACACAACGTTTTGCGCCACTTAATAGTTGGCCTGATAATGGAAATTTAGATAAAGCGCGACTTTTATTATGGCCTATTAAGCAGAAATACGGAAAAAATATTTCTTGGGCGGATTTGATGATTCTTGCAGGTAACTGTGCATTAGAATCAATGGGTTTTGAAACTTATGGTTTCGCCGGTGGTCGAGAAGATGTTTGGCAGCCTGAAGAAGATGTTTATTGGGGCCCAGAAACAGAATGGTTAGGCGATAAACGCTATGAAGGAGATAGGGAACTGGAAAATCCACTTGGTGCTGTTCAGATGGGTTTGATATACGTAAATCCAGAAGGGCCCAATGGGAACCCGAATCCACTTGCTTCTGCTATAGATATTCGTGAAACTTTTGGTCGTATGGCTATGAATGATGAAGAAACAGTAGCATTAGTTGCTGGTGGGCATACCTTTGGAAAAGCGCATGGTGCTGCGGATCCTGATACCTATGTAGGTAGAGAACCAGCTGGAGCACCAATAGAGGAGCAAGGCTTAGGTTGGAAAAATACATTTGGTACTGGCCATGGAGACGATACTATTACTAGTGGTATAGAAGGCGCCTGGACACCAAATCCAACCCAATGGGATAATGATTATTTTGAAGTTCTTTTTGGGTATGATTGGGAATTAACAAAGAGTCCTGCTGGAGCCCATCAATGGACTCCTACTGCTGCCTCTAACGCTAAACAAGCACCAGCAGCTGGAGACCCTTCAAAGACACAGGCCCTTATGATGACCACTGCAGATATGGCTTTAAAGATGGACCCAATTTATGAACCAATTTCTAGACGATTCCATGAAAATCCGGATGAATTTGCGGATGTATTTGCTCGTGCTTGGTTTAAATTGACACATCGTGATATGGGACCGAAAGCATTATATCTTGGCTCAGAAGTACCAAGTGAAGAACTTATATGGCAAGATCCCATTCCTACTATTTTATATAAAATGATTGATAGCAATGATGTCGCTAACTTAAAAAATAAAATATTGGATTCTGGATTATCGGTATCACATTTGGTATCTACAGCTTGGGCATCAGCTTCAACATTTCGAGGCTCAGATAAACGAGGAGGGGCCAATGGGGGACGAGTTCGTCTTTCTCCTCAGAAATATTGGGAAGTAAATAATCCGGCTGAATTATCCAAAGTGTTACACACATTGGAAGGTATTCAAAAAGAGTTTAACGGTACTCAAAATGGGAAAGAAGTATCTATGGCAGATTTAATTGTTTTAGGAGGTTCTGTAGGTATTGAAAAGGCTGCAAAAAACGCTGGTCATGATATAAAAGTTCCGTTTACTCCTGGTCGTGCAGATGCTACGCAAGAACAAACGGACGTTGAATCATTTGCCGCTTTGGAACCAGCTGCAGATGGCTTCAGGAATTACTTAAAGTCAAGACATGCGGCGTCAGTAGAAGACATGCTCGTTGATAGAGCACAATTACTCACATTAACAGCACCAGAGATGATTGTGCTTTTAGGTGGGATGCGTGTTCTTGACACTAATTTTGATCAGTCTAAACATGGAATTTTTACCAGTAATCCAGAAAAACTCACTAATGATTTCTTTGTTAACCTTCTTGATTTAGGAACCACTTGGAAGGCAATATCTAGTGATCAGAGTGTATTTGAAGGTCGTAATAGAGCAACAGGTGAGTTAAAATGGACAGGAACTAGAGCTGATCTTATTTTTGGGTCAAACTCAGAATTACGTGCGTTAGCAGAAGTTTATGCATGTGAAGATTCCAAAGGAAAGTTTGTTTCGGACTTTGTTGCTGCTTGGACTAAAGTGATGAATCTGGACCGGTTTGATTTGGATTAATTGTCATTGAAATAAATAAAAAAAGCCTTCTAATTTTAGAAGGCTTTTTTTATTACAATATACTAACTAGTTTACGTGTTTTTCTAAAAATTCTGCAACACCCTCATGAGTGGCATCCATCCCAGTTTTTCCTTTATTCCAGTTTGCTGGACAAACTTCACCATTTTCTTCTACAAATTGTAAAGCATCCACCATTCTTAAAACTTCTTCGACATTTCTTCCTAAAGGAAGGTCATTAACCAATTGATGACGTACAATACCTTCTTTATCTATTAAGAAAAGACCACGGTAAGCAATCAACTCACCAGTTGTTTGAAGCATGTCGTTATCGTCATAGAAATAATCACCAGCTAAAACGTCATAATTTTTTGAAATCGTTTTATTTGTATCTGCCACTAACGGATAGGTAATACCTTTAATTCCACCATTGTTTTTATCTAGTTGAAGCCATCCCCAGTGTGATTGTTCAGTATCTGTAGAAACTGCAATAACCGCTGTGTTTCTTGATTCAAATTCTGCTAATCTTTCTTGAAATGCATGTAATTCTGTTGGACATACAAACGTAAAATCTTTTGGGTAAAAGAATAAAACGACATGTTTCTTGTTGATAAATTGATCCAATGAAAAATTGTCTACAAATTTACCACCATTTACAACAGCTTTAGTGCTAAATTGAGGAGCTTTTTTCCCTACTAATACAGCCATATTTTTAAAATTATTTTATTGTTAAAATTTTAATAGCTGCAAATATATTTAAAGGGAATGGACTAATTGGGTTATACTATTTTAAAAATTTATGCTGTGATAGGCTTTTCTAATTTTCCAGAAAGTTGTCTGATTTTGATATTTAACGCGGCAAATAGTAATGTCGTAAATGGGCTCAACCAATTAAAAATGGCGTAAACAAAATATTCTCCAACACCAACGCCTAAAACACCTGATTGATAAGCACCACAAGTATTCCAAGGAATCAATACGGACGTTACTGTTCCTGAGTCTTCCAATGTTCTACTTAAATTTTCTGGAGCTAAACCTTTGTCTTCGAAGGCTTTTTTGAACATTTTTCCAGGAATTACTATGGCTAAATATTGATCACTCGCAATAGCATTTAAACCTAAACAACTTATAACAGTACTAGCAAATAAACCAAATACAGTTGTTGCTACGGACAATAGAACTTTTGTAATCCTAGCTAAAGCACCAATGGCATCCATGACACCTCCAAAAACCATGGCACAAATAATAAGAAATATAGTCCAGCTCATGCCTTTCATACCTCCAGCAGAGAAAAGATCATTTAATTTTTCGTTCTCGGTAGTAATTTGAGTATCTGTAAAAATAGAAGTTATTACAGTACTTAATTTTGAAGAATTCAAATTCATTAAAACTTCAGACTGAAAAATGAAAGCAAAAATAGCGGCTAAAACCACACCTGCACTTAATGCGATTAATGGTTTAGTTTTTAAAAGTATAAGTGATATTACGGCCCCAGGTACCAAAAATAGCCATGGATTTATATTAAATGTTGTGTCGATTGTATTTAAAAAACCGCTTACATCGGAAGTTCCAGTTGTTTCTAAATTGAAGCTAATAATTGTAAAAATAATTAATGCAATTGAAATGGTAGGAACAGTTGTAAAGGTCATATAACGAATGTGTGTAAATAAGTCTGTTCCTGCCATTGCGGGAGCAAGATTGGTTGTATCGCTCATAGGAGACATTTTATCCCCAAAATAGGCACCAGAAATAATTGCTCCGGCAACCATACCACCAGATATACCTAAAGCCTCTGTACCTATACCAATAAGTGCTATTCCAACAGTTGCCGAAGTCGTCCAAGAACTTCCCGTTGCAATAGAAATTACCGCTGCAATAACTAAAGATGCGGGTAAAAATATTTCAGGACTCAATACTTGTAAGCCGTAATAAACCATTGCAGGGATTACTCCACTTACAAGCCATGTTCCAGCTAGAGCCCCAACCAAAAGAAGAATCATAATTGGTACAAAAACACTCCTTAAATTTTCCCATATCTCTATTAACATGCGTTTTATAGTTACTTTATTAAAGAAACCAACAATAGCAGCTACAAGACCACCAAGCAAGAGGATAATTTGGTTAGAATATTCTCCCAGCATCTCACCACCAGCGAAAAAGATATTATATGCTAAAAGACCCATTAAAATTAGGACAGGAATTAAGGCCTCCCATATGTTCAATTCTATGTTCTCAATGATGTGCTGATTCTGAATTTCTATTTCTGAGATGTTCTTGTCGTCTTGCATTTTTTAAAATTTGTTCTTGTAATGTTACGATTTTCAGAAAAGCTGTGCAAATCAATTTAGTTTGTACATTTGTTGTAACACATATGGATTCATTAACTCAAATCGTACTTGGTGCAGCTTGTGGTGAAGCAGTATTAGGAAAAAAAATTGGAAATAAGGCATTATTGTTTGGTGCTATTGGGGGCACTATTCCAGACTTGGATGTTTTTGTTGGAAGTTGGTTTTATGGCAATGAGATTGATGCGATGTTATTTCATAGAGGCTTTATGCATTCTATTCTTTTTTCGCTTTTAGGTGCTTTTCTCATTGGGTGGATTGTTCATAAATTATATAATACAGGAAAGCGATTGCACACTACGACATTAAAAGGTTGGGTTTTGCTAATTTTTTGGTCGTTGTTCACCCATCCTATTTTGGATTGCTTTACACCATATGGAACGCAGTTATTTGCACCATTTTCTAACTATAGGGTAGCGTTAAATAATATTGCTGTTGTTGATCCTATATACACGATTCCATTCTTAATGTGTATGATTGTTTTAATGTTTTTTAATAGAACGTCAAAAACAAGACTATTATGGTTGAAATTGGGTATTGGTATAAGTTCGATTTACATGCTGTTCACTTTTGGCAACAAAATATATATGGATTCGCTTTTCAAAAAATCTTTAATTATAAAAGGGATAGATTTTAATAGATACTATGCCCAACCAACTATTTTTAATAATGTCTTATGGTATGGTGTGGCAGAGACTGAAGACTTATATTATGTGGCATATTATTCGTTGTTAGACAAAGAAAGTCGATTTATAGACTTTAAAACATTGACAAAAGAAAGAGCAATTACGGCAGATGAGTTTGGCAGATTAAAAAAATTGGCATGGTTTAGTAATGACTATTATAGTATTTATAAGATAGGAGAGAACGAATATCAATACAATGATTTACGTTATCCGTTAACCAATGGCGAAGATTCAAAATCATCAGTTTTTAGGTTCTTACTTTATGAGGAAAATAATGAGTTAAATATGAAGCCTTTTGGGCGTAATGAAGATAATATTTCTGATGCTATTAATGCATTGTGGGAACGGCTCAAAGGCAAATAAAACCTTTTAGAATAGCCAAAAGGTTTTATTTATTATGTGCAATACAAAATTATACTAGTTCAACTATATTTTTAGATTCTAGAATACCAAGTTCTTCCATGCATTGGCGCATCATTTTGTAAGTACGTTCAATATCTGCATCCAATCCAATTGAGAATCGAATTAAGCCATCGCTAAGTCCCATTGCTAATTGTTCTTCTTCTGGAATTTCAGAGGAAGTTGAACTACCAGGAGCACTGAATAATGTTTTGTAGAACCCTAAACTTACTGCTAGATACCCCAAATTTCGTTCTTGCATCATTTCCATTAGTGCATTGGCCTTATCTAAACAGCCAACATTAACAGTTAACATGCCACCGTAACCATATTTTTCATTCATCATGCTTTTAAACAGTTCATGAGACGGATGAGATACTAAACCAGGATATACAGTTTTTAAGCCATCTGATTCAAATTTTTCTGCCAAATAGGTGGCATTGGCACTGTGTTGTTGCATCCTGATATGAAGTGTTCTTAGATTTTTTAGAATTGAAGCCGAACGCAAACTGTCCATGGTCGACCCTAATAGCATTGATGCACCATCGTTTACATTGCGCAACGTGTCAATTAATTCTTGAGTACCACAAACCACACCACCAACAGTATCGGAAGACCCATTGATAAATTTGGTTAAACTGTGAATGATAATATCTGCTCCTAATTTTGCAGGTGAAATTGATAATGGCGAAAAGGTATTGTCGACTACTAATTT
>Ga0316189_10002912_pt1 | contig 16695 bp, 12 predicted proteins | sample LowCovwburrow_MG_FD_204930 | JGI IMG/M metagenome (GOLD analysis project Ga0316189, IMG submission 204930) | Coastal sediment microbial communities from Maine, United States - Lowes Cove worm burrow | ecosystem: Environmental > Aquatic > Marine > Coastal > Sediment | place: USA: Maine... | reverse complement strand
GGTCCGGAATCTTCCGGTAAGACGACCCTGACGCTACATGTTGTGGCCGAATGCCAGAAGGCCGGCGGTACCGCGGCCTTTATCGATGCCGAGCATGCCCTGGACCCTTCTTATGCCGAGAAGCTGGGTGTTAATGTAGACGAATTGCTGGTTTCCCAGCCGGATACGGGCGAACAGGCGCTGGAAATTACCGATATGCTGGTACGTTCCGGAGCCGTCGACGTCGTCGTGATCGACTCCGTTGCGGCGTTGACTCCCAAGGCTGAGATTGAAGGCGAGATGGGCGACACCCACGTAGGTCTGCAGGCCCGCCTGATGTCCCAGGCCCTGCGTAAGCTGACGGCCAATATCAAGCGCTCCAATACCCTGGTCATCTTTATTAACCAGATTCGTATGAAGATTGGTGTCATGTTCGGTAATCCGGAGACTACCACCGGTGGTAACGCGCTTAAGTTCTACGCCTCGGTGCGCCTGGATATTCGCCGGATTGGCGCCATTAAAAAGGGTGAAGAGGTTCTGGGTAACGAGACCCGGGTCAAGGTCGTCAAGAACAAGGTGGCCCCACCCTTCAAAAAGGTTGAGTTCGAGATCCTCTATGGTGAAGGGATATCGCATGAAGGCGAATTGATTGATCTGGGCGTTGAAAACGGTCTGGTCGACAAGGCCGGTGCCTGGTACAGCTACAATGGCGAAAAGATCGGACAGGGTAAGGACAATGTCCGCAATTACTTCAAGGAACACCCTGAGGTAGCCGAAGAAGTCGAAACTAAGCTGCGTAATATGCTTTTGCCGGGTCGTGCGACTGCTGATGAAGCAGAGGCCGAATCAGCAGAAGCCTGACCCTGAGTCCTGCCGGGAGCGGGCCATAGGCCTGCTGGCCCGGCGGGAACATAGTCGCCTTGAATTGAGGCAAAAGCTGCTGGCTCGTGGTTATGAAGACCCCGAGCTGGAGTCCTTGCTGACAGACCTCGCTACAGAGCGTCTACAAAGCGATACGCGTTTTACCGAGGCCTACGTGTACAGCCGTATCTCAAAAGGATTCGGCCCGCTCAGGATCCAGGCCGAGTTACGTGAACGGGGTATCAATGATGAACTAGTGCATCGCTTCCTGGACAGGGATTCAGGTGACTGGTTCGAGCATGCCAGGCAGCAGTGGCAAAAGCGATTCGGAAATGCACCAAAAGATTTCAAGGAGCGCGCCAGGCAGGCGCGTTTTCTACAGGGGCGAGGATTTTCCCCACAGGTAATACGTAGTGTATTGAATGAAGATGAATGGGACTGACTGGGGCCGTATTTAAATATGATCAGTAGTGCAGACATACGCAAGACCTTCCTGGATTATTTTCAGGACAAGGGGCATGAAGTCGTAGCTTCCAGTTCACTGGTGCCCGGTAATGATGCCACCCTGTTGTTCACCAATGCCGGCATGGTCCAGTTCAAGGATGTCTTCCTGGGTCAGGAAAAGCGTCCCTATACCCGCGCTGCCAGTTCCCAGCGTTGCGTTCGTGCAGGCGGCAAGCACAATGATCTGGAAAATGTCGGTCATACCGCACGTCACCACACCTTCTTTGAAATGCTGGGTAACTTCAGCTTTGGTGATTATTTCAAGAAAGAAGCCATCGAGTATGCCTGGGAGTTCCTGACCGAGGTCATGAAACTGCCTGAAGAACGTCTATGGGTGACTGTATTTGAAGAGGATGATGAGGCAGCCGATCTGTGGCTGAAGCATATCGGTGTCTCCGAAGACCGTTTTTCGCGTATCGGGGCAAAGGATAATTTCTGGTCCATGGGTGATACCGGACCCTGCGGCCCCTGTACCGAGATCTTCTATGACCATGGGCCTGAAGTGCCAGGAGGGCCGCCTGGAACCCCTGAAGAAGATGGTGATCGCTATATCGAGATCTGGAACCTGGTCTTCATGCAATACGACCGGGATAACGAAGGCAATCTTAATCCGCTACCCAAACCCTCTGTTGATACCGGCATGGGCCTGGAACGTCTTGCGGCTATCATGCAGGGTGGACACAGCAACTACGATATTGACCTGTTTCAATACCTGATCAGGGCCATTGCCGATCTGGCTGATGAAAAAGACCTGAATAAGGCCTCATTGAAGGTGATTGCTGACCATATTCGTTCCTGCAGCTTTCTGATTGTCGATGGTGTCATGCCCTCTAATGAAGGTCGTGGGTATGTCCTGCGTCGCATCATTCGTCGTGCTGCACGTCATGGGCATATGATGGGCCTGAACGAACCTTTCTTCTACAAGATAGTTGCACCTCTGGTGGACCAGATGGGCGAGGCCTACCCCGAACTGGCAAAGGCCCAGTCCCAGGTGGAAGGGGTACTCAAGAAGGAAGAGGAGCGTTTTGCCGAGACCCTGGAGCACGGGCTTAAGATCCTGGAAGAGGATATTACGGATATGGAGGGCGATCTCATTCCTGGCGAGACCGTCTTCAAACTCTATGACACCTATGGATTCCCGGTAGATCTGACGGCTGATATCGCTCGCGAAAGAAGTCTTGAGCTGGATATGGAAGGGTTTGAGCGCGAGATGGGTGCTCAGCGTGACCGGGCTCGGGCAGCCAGTCAGTTTGGGGCTGAATATACCGAGGCCCTGGATATCGATGTCGCTACCGAATTTACCGGCTATGACCATGACGAGGATAAGGGGCGTGTACTGGCTCTGTTCCGGGATGGTAAGGCAGTGGATCGCCTTAATGCGGGTGATGAGGGCCGGGTCATTCTTGATCGTACGCCTTTTTATGCCGAATCTGGTGGCCAGGTCGGTGATACCGGCGAGCTCACTACCGGTTCCGCTCGGTTTGCTGTTGCTGATACCCAGAAACAGGGTCAGGCCTTCGCTCATATTGGTACTTTGACTGAAGGCGCTTTGAATATTGGTGACGAACTGGTTGCTCGTATCGATACCGAGCGTAGACAGGCCATTAAGCTCAATCATTCAGCGACGCATCTCATGCATGCCGCCTTGCGCCAGGTCCTGGGTGAGCACGTTCAGCAGAAAGGCTCACTGGTGACAGACCAACGCCTGCGTTTTGATTTCTCTCATAACGAGCCGGTCAGGCCTGAGGAGCTCAGAGAAATCGAGCGTATTGTGAACAGGCAGATACGAGAGAACACTGATTCGAATGCCGCCGTCATGTCCATGGATGAGGCCCTTAAGGAAGGTGCCATGGCCCTGTTTGGTGAGAAGTATGGGGACGAGGTGCGCGTGATGAAAATCGGATTCTCCACCGAGTTATGTGGTGGTGTTCATGTGCGCCGTGCCGGTGATATTGGATTGTTCAGGATTGTTAACGAGGGTGGCGTAGCCTCCGGTATTCGTCGAATCGAGGCCGTCACCGGCTCCGGTGCACTGGAATACATTGAACATGAAAGTGAACGCCTGGATAACATTGCTCGACTGGTCAAGGCCAGCCACAGCGATGTGGATGACAAGGTCGAACAACTGATCGAAAAGTCACGTAGCCTGGAAAAGAGCCTCGAACAACTCAAGGCCAAGCTGGCATCCCAGGCGGGTTCTGACCTCAGTACCCAGGCCGTCGAGGTTCATGGGATCAAGGTTCTGGCAGCGGAACTCGAGGGTGCAGACGTCAAGACCCTACGCGAAACCATGGATCAGCTAAAGAACAAACTGGGTCAGGCAGTGGTCGTACTGGCTACGGTCAATGAGGGCAAGGTGGTGCTGGTGGCTGGCGTGACCAAGGCCGAGACAGCACGTATCAAGGCTGGAGACCTGGTTAATCATGTCGCCCAGCAGGTCGGTGGCCGTGGTGGTGGGCGTCCGGACATGGCCCAGGCCGGTGGTTCTGATCCTTCCGGTCTGGCTGTCGCACTGGAATCGGTTCCCGAATGGGCGGGGCAGCAACTGGCTTAATGGGGACGGTTTTCCCAATTAGTGGTCACAAATAGACAAATGTCAATTTGAAGGACGATTTGGGTAAAAAACTACTCCTTTAGTACATGTTTCTTTATTACACTTTTATTTAATAATACGTCGCTTTAATCTGCGGCCAGGGCAGGCATGGCACTAATCGTCCAAAAATACGGTGGCACTTCGGTTGGAACGGTAGAACGTATCCAGGTCGTGGCGGAAAAGGTTGCAGGTTTCAGGCAGCAGGGACACGATGTTGTGGTCGTTGTTTCAGCTATGAGCGGTGAAACCAATCGCCTGATTGAACTGGCCAGGCAGATCAAAGAGCAACCTGTTGGCCGCGAACTCGATGTTCTGATATCAACCGGCGAACAGGTGACCATTGCCCTGCTCGCCATGGCGCTAGAGAAAATTGGCTGTCCTGCGCGCTCTTATACCGGTGCTCAGGTCCATATCCTGACCGACAGCGTACATAATAAGGCGCGTATCCGCGATATCGACGATCAACGCATACGGAACAGCCTGTCCAAGGGGCGGGTCGTCGTTGTTGCCGGTTTTCAGGGCGTTGATGAGCATGGTGATATCACGACGCTGGGACGTGGTGGGTCAGATACCACGGCAGTCGCGCTGGCTGCGGCCCTGAAGGCCGACGAATGTCAGATCTATACCGACGTCGACGGTGTCTATACCACGGACCCACGGGTTGTGCCCGAGGCGAGAAAGCTTGAACGCATCACCTTTGAAGAGATGCTGGAGATGGCCAGCCTGGGCTCCAAGGTGCTGCAGATACGTTCGGTAGAATTTGCCGGAAAATACAATGTACCCCTGCGCGTACTATCCTCATTTATAGAGGGCGAGGGAACTCTGATCAGTATTGAGGAAGAACAGATGGAACAGGCTTTGATTTCTGGGATTGCCTTCAGCCGGGATGAAGCTCAGCTGACCATCACCGGTGTCCCCGATCAGCCGGGTGTGGCCTATAACATCCTTGGCCCCATTGCCGATGCCAATATTGAAGTGGATATGATCGTACAGAATGTCGGAGCCGATGGCACGACCGACTTCACGTTCACCGTGCATCGCAATGATTACGCCCGGGCGCTGGAGGTAATGCAGGATACGGCCAGGCGAGTAGAGGCCCGTGAAGTGTCCGGAGATAACCACATTGCCAAGATTTCTCTGGTGGGCGTGGGCATGCGTTCCCATGCCGGTATCGCCAGCAAGATGTTTGAGACGCTCGCCAAAGAGGGTATCAATATACGTATGATTTCGACCTCAGAGATCAAGGTCTCTGTCGTCGTTGATGAAAAGTATCTGGAGTTGGGGGTAAGGGCTCTGCATGATACTTTTGAACTGGATCAGGAACCCGCAGGAAAAAGCGGGAACTGAGTGCTGAAGGAAAAAGCGGTCAGTGTGTGATTAGCTGATCAATGGAAGGGGAGTATACCCCGATAAATAAGGTGATTTTTCAAGGAGTAGGATTATGTTGATATTAACTCGACGGGTAGGTGAAACTCTCATGATCGGTGATGAGGTCACAGTCACTGTTCTGGGTGTTAAGGGCAACCAGGTGCGCATTGGTATAAATGCACCTAAGGATGTCGCAGTGCATCGCGAAGAGATCTACGAGCGCATCAAGAACGAACAGGACCTGGGGGACAACGTAGGTAACGTCTAGGTCTTTACCTGAACACCCTTCACGGGTATCCTTACGCCTCGCGTAATCACGCGAGGCGTTTTACGCTAAAAATAGCAGTTCAGGAGAGGTGGGTGAGTGGCTGAAACCAGTTCCCTGCTAAGGAACCGTAGGCTTATCGTCTACCGAGGGTTCGAATCCCTCCCTCTCCGCCATACATAAAAAAAGGCCCCGTTTTTTCGGGGCCTTTTTTTATGTATTGATGCCAGGGTTCGAACCCTCGGTAGAAATAGACAAAAGGGTTCGACCGCCGAGCACAGCGAGGCAGCTGCGACCGCAGGGAGCTAATCCCTCCCTCGGCATCTGCACCCTGCGCTGCCCTACCTCTCGCATCCATGCAGTCGTCTCCGTAAAGAAAAGATCCCGTTTTTTCGGGGCCTTTTTTTATGTATTGATGCCGGGGTTCGAACCCTCGGTAGCAATAGACAATAAGGGTTCGGCCGCCGAGCACAGCGAGGCAGCTGCGACCGCAGGGAGCTAATCCCTCCCTCGGCATCTGCACCCTGCGCTGCCCTACCTCCTGCATCCCTGTACTCGTCTCCGCCATAAAAAAGGCCCCGTTTATTCAGGGCCTTTTATGCGACGTGTTATGGACTTTAAAGAAGCACTTTAATATTGGTTTCGATGTCAGACTCTCAGGTGCAGAAGTCACATTATTTGACAAGACCTATCAAGCGGGTGGTTTGCATACCTGTCTGCTCCTAGGCTATCACTGGAGCTGAAGGAATTGAGTTGCTGAAGAAATCAGGCATGTTATCTAGAAAAGCGAAAACATCCTGATGGTACATGTTGATTATTTTAGTAATCCATTCGATACATGACGTAGGTAATAAGCAAAGACCCAAGTAGGAACCAGACAGGGCCTAGCAGCCACAGGGTCAACGGGGCGGTCATGTAGTAGGCCCTCATGCCGAGATTGTAATGGACGGCTCCACGGTTCAGGGTCTTGGTTACAGGTTCAATCTCGGCGTTTTGTGGATATTTATCAACAGGTACGTTAATCAGAAAACCTGCGTTGTTATAATAGCGAATTGCCAGGGTAAAATTGAAAAAAGCGAAAAAAAGTGTCACAGAAATCACGAGTAGCTTGAAAGAGGCAAATTTCTCACTACTGGGACCCAGTACAGAGAGCTGATTAGAAAGACTGGAGATATCGCCCCCGCTAAATGTAAAACTTAATGCGCCAAGACTAATGAGTATGGCCGTGGAGGCCAGGAATGTCGATGCCATGGTCCAGTTGCGCAGGGTCTGTACGGCAAGAATATCTTTTTTCTCTGCCATGACCATATCTACCCATAGCCCACGAAGTATATTGGCCTTGCCGATATGCGTCTTCTCCGGGGTATGGATAAAAAATCTGTATAACACAAGGTGGTAAGCAATCAGTATCAACATGCTTACAATATCAATAGCCAGGGAGTAGTTCAGGTTCATCTCATTTGATCCATTTTATCATGCGGAATCGATAGACCATTATGCCTATGGTTAACAGCATGAAAAGGATGGTTGCATAAGGCGCTATCGGGTGATTAAGAAGGGGCATGTTGGTGAAGTTCATTCCGAAGATACCCGCAAGCAGGTTCAGGGGAAGAAAAATAGCAGAGATGATGGCAAGTACCTGAAGAATCTCATTGGTCCTTTGCGTGGTTGCGGAAAAATAGACCTGGACCAGAGAGTCAATATCATGCTGTACGACTATGGCCTGATTAAGGATGCGCTTTTGATGATCATCGAGATCAGTAAAACGGACCAGTAATAGAGGATCAATTTCGATGGCGGTCTGGTCTTCCCATTTGGCCAGGATATCAAGTTGCATGGCGCTGACTACCTCCAGCCTTCGGAGACGAGTCTTAAGCTTCATTAATCCTTCCCAGTCGTCAAATACATCGTTCTTGTCCAGTAGTCGATCCTGCCAGTTTGATAATAATTCAGTGACAGATGGGTAGTAATTGATAAAACGATTCGCGATGGTGTCCATTAATAAGTGAAACAGTGATGGCACAGATCCGGGTATTCTTCTTTTATGCGCGAGTAGTTTCTTTTGCAGGTCCTTAAATATTGGATCATTGGTCTGATGTATGGTGATCAGGGTGTTTTTAGTCAGGAAAAAGAATATAGGGTCCGTGGTCGGATTCTGGGGCTCACAATCATGTCTCAATGATCTGATGACTAATACATCATATTCATTGTCGCCATCATAAAAGGGCGGGTGAGTAGCGTTTTGGCTATCTTTAAGATGATGTTCATTAACGGGAACGTCAAGATAGTCCTTGCTGGCCTCATACCAGTTTTCTTCTGATCGATCAAAATCTAACCAGGTAAATCCATCCTGGACCTCTTTCTTCGATGATATTTTTCTGACTTCTTTGCTGGTAGAAAAATTTAGTGTAAGCATCGTATGAATAATCGCTAAATTAATTGGAATGAGGCTGCTTGTGTGTGATCAGATTAATAATTTTTCTTGTACCCCCTATCCAGAATGAACTCAGAATAAGCGTTATGGCAATAGTCGCAATGGTAATCTGATAAGCATATTCAGAAATAATATTGGAATGGAGTCCTACGGCAACCAGTACAAAGCTAAATTCTCCGATTTGTGCCAGCATCGCACCGGCCAGTAAACTCGTAGCCCATTTGCCATTCAGTGCAAAAAGGGCTCCAGCATTAATAAAAGTATTGCTCAACAGGACTGCGATGACTAAAAGCGAAACCTGAAACCAATGCAGCAGGATAAAATCAAGATCGATCATCAATCCAATCGAGACAAAGAATATAGCAACAAAAACCGTCTTGAATGGCTCAAGACTATTGTGTACCCAGCTGGTCTCCCTGGCGGTCGAGACCAGAATGCCACCGATAAATGCCCCCAGGGCGGTTGATAACTGCAACATGCCGGTGATGAAGGCGATACCAAAACAGGCGAGAAGGGCAATAAAAACCTCGAGCTCAGGATCTTCTCGTATTCTTTTAGGTAAAGGTAGCCTGATGTGTTCTCGAGTAATAAGCCATCCTGTAAAAATAATGATAATCAAGGCACCGATTAATTGTACGCCAAGGGTTTTAGTGTCTAGTTCCGTACCGCCCAGTAATCCCAGGATGATCAACATGGGCACAATGGCCAGATCCTGAGCAATCAGGATTGTTAGTACATCGTTACCCACTGGTGTATTCAGCTCATTCCTGTCCTTTAGCAGTTTGAGGACCACGGCCGTACTGCTAAGGCTAATGACAAACCCGAGCAGGATCACCTGTTTAAGAGACCAGTCAAACATTGAGCCAATGAGCCTGACGATAAGCAGGCTAAAGATGATCTGTAAAAGAGTACCAATAATGGCGACTTTCCACCTGGAGATGATATTTCTAGGTGATATTTCCATGCCAATAAAGAAAAGGAGCAGGGTAACCCCGAGAGATCCCAGGTGATTGATGGTGCCTGTTTCCGTTATGAAGGCAACCCCATCTGGACCAATGATGATTCCGGCTATTAAATAACCAATGATTTCAGGTTGTCTTAACCATTTGAAAAATAAGCCCATCATCAGAATGATAAAGATGAGTCCGACAACCAGGGGGAGTATGGGATCAATATGCATAATATTTTTTTAATTGTAGGAAATAAGTAATTGCTGATGGAATATTAAAAAGCATGTTTACCTGGCTCTAGTTAGCTGGAATGCCAGCATTTATTAATCAATATTTTATTTAGAGTTGTTTAATTGGTTTCGTTAACCGAATTTTACTATTCCAATCTGGTAAATTTACGCAGCAACCATTTTTCAACTTCCACCATCAACAGCACCGAAGATGCCACCAGGGTGATGCGGAACCAGGCATCGAGACTTAATGCAGTCGTGGAAAACAATACCTGCATGGGGGCAAGATAGGTAAACCCCAGTTGAATCAGAATCAACAGACCTATGGCATACCAGACGTAACGGTTCCCGGAGAGCCCTTCTAAAGTCAGGGCAGGAGTTAGTAGATAGCGTGCACTCAGAAGGTAGAATATCTCGAACATCACCAGGGTGTTCACGGCCACGGTGCGTGCGAGCTCAATGGAAGCGCCATGGTCTCGTTCCCACAGGAATAGCCCAAAGGTGCCAGCGACCAGGATCAGGGAGACAAAAAGAATCCTCCAGATCAGAAAACCAGAAAGAATAGGTTCACGGGGATCGCGCGGTGGCCGCTGCATTACATTTCGTTCTGCTGGCTCGAAAGCCAGGGTCAGGGCCAGGGTGACTGCCGTGATCATATTGATCCACAGGATCTGCACTGGGGTGATGGGCATCATGCGACCCATCACAATAGCGGCGATGATGGTCATTGCCTCACCACCATTAGTGGGCAGTATGAAGAGGATCGATTTTTTCAGGTTATCATAGACCGTCCGACCTTCCTCCACGGCATGAGCGATGGAGGCAAAGTTGTCATCGGTAAGCACCATTTCCGCAGCTTCCTTGGCGACCTCTGTGCCCTTATGCCCCATGGCCACGCCTACGTCAGCACGTTTTAATGCCGGTGCATCATTGACGCCGTCACCGGTCATTGAGACCACTTCCCCAGTGGACTGCAGTGCGGTGACCAGTTGCAGTTTCTGTTCGGGGGAAACCCGTGCAAAGATATCGTTGGTCTGAACCGCATGACGCAGCTCGTCATCATTAAAGTGTTCCAGTTCTGACCCTTTGATGACCCTGACGCCATCGCCAATCCCCATCTGGGCACCAATAACGCGGGCGGTAATAGAATGGTCTCCGGTAATCATCTTGACGCGAATCCCGGCTGACTGGCAGGCACGCACTGCCTGTATGGCTTCCTGGCGTGGAGGGTCTATGATGCCCACTACACCCAGCAGGGTCAGTCCTGTCTCTACATCAATAAAGCTTAGGGTTCGATGTTCATTGGTTGCCGGTTTGAAGGCAATGGCCAGAAGCCTTTGGCCGTTTTCGGCCATGGCATCCATGCTGGCATTCCAGTAGCTCCTGTCGATAGGGATATCTTCCCCTCGCATGCGCTGATGATGGCACATATCCAGCACCTGTTCCGGCGCCCCCTTAATGTAGATAAAGCCATGTCCGGCATGGTCATGATGCAGGGTCGCCATGAAACGATGCTGCGACTCAAAGGGAATGGCGTCGGTACGGGGGAATTGCGTCTGGCAATGGCTTTGCAACAGGCCAGCTTTCAGGGCGAGAGTGATCAGGGCACCCTCGGTGGGGTCACCATGCATCTGCCACTGATTATCGGTCTCGATTATGGTGGCATCGTTGCATAGCAGTGCTGCCTGGGCGATTTCTCTTAACAGGGGGAAACCTTCCGAGGTGACATCCTGGCCATCAAGGCTGAAAGTGCCATGAGGGTCATAGCCAGCGCCACTGACATCGCAAATGCCGGCACCAGTGGCCACGGTTTTCACGGTCATTTCATTGCGGGTTAGGGTGCCCGTCTTGTCTGAACAGATAACGGTAACAGAGCCGAGTGTTTCCACGGCAGGCAGGCGTCGTATGATGGCATTCTTTTTTGCCATGCGCTGCACGCCGATAGCCAGAGTAATGGTCATAATGGCTGGTAAACCCTCGGGGATACCAGCAACCGCCAGGCCGACTGCCGCAAGGAACATGTCGCTGGCGGAAAAACCCTGCAGCAACACGCCATAGGCGAATGTAGCCATGGCAATCACACCAATGGCGATGGTTAGCCACTTGGCAAAGATGGCCATCTGTTTCAGTAATGGTGTGGTTAGCACCTGTACATGGCTCAGCAAGCTACTAATGCGCCCAATCTCGGTCTGGTCCCCGGTAGCAACCACCACACCCTGACCCTGTCCGTAAGTGATCATCGTGCCGGAATAGGCGAGACATCTGCGATCGCCTATGGTGACCTGCTCCGTAACGGCCTGGATGTTTTTTTCTACCGGCACGGATTCGCCGGTGAGTATGGCTTCATCGATGCGGAGTTCCCGAAGTTTGAACAGGCGCAGATCAGCGGGTACCTTGTCGCCGGACTGGAGAGAGACTATGTCACCAGGAACCAGGTCTTCGGCAGGAAGGCTGATAAATTTTCCATCGCGTCTGACCATGGCCTGATGGGAAAGCATATTGCGTATGGCATCTAGTGCCTTTTCTGCCTTGCCTTCCTGGATGAAACCGATAAAGGCGTTGATGACGACGACGCCCAGAATGACACCACTGTCCACCCAGTGTCCAAGTAACGCAGTAACCACCCCGGCGGCCAGTAAGACGTAAATCAGTACGTTGTGAAACTGTGCAAGAAAACGTTTTAGCGGCCCTTTTTGTTTTGCCGGTTTCAGGCGATTGTAACCGTATTGTATTAAGCGGCCTTCAGCTTCGGTGGATGTAAGGCCCTCTGCTGAGGTGTTAAGCCTATCAAAAGCGCTTTCGTCTGTGAGGGTATACCAGGATATCTGCTCCTTAGCTACCTCATTCTGATTGTTCATGGCTGATAACCTTTCTTGGGTATCGCATCTATTACTATTGCGATACATGCATAAATTATAATTGATTTTAATGCGCTCTGTGGCCAGATAAGGGCGTATCAGCTGTAGATACGCCAGATACCGTGGTTGACGCTAAAGAGTCACTACAGGGTAAAATTGCTGCAGTATTAGCCCCTTAGCACGGGGAATAGGTCGCGCAGGCCGTTGACCATGATTTCAATAGCAATAGCAGTGAGGACCAGGCCAAATAGACGATTTAGAATATTGAGTCCAATTGGACCCAGGCGCCTGCCGATGGGGTTCGCAAGCTGCAGGATGGCCCAAAGGAGTAGTGCCAGGATCAGGATTACAGCAATTACCAGAAATGGGTGATACTCATTACCGGGACGCTGCATCTGTATGATTACTGTACTAATTGAGCCGGGCCCTGCTAGCAGTGGAATAGCTATGGGTACCACAGCAATATTTTCCAGGTTCTCAGCCGCTGCATTTTCAGCAGTAGTCGTACGCATCTGGTCGGGTTGTGCACGCAACATGGTCAGTGCCATCAACAGAAGGACGATACCCCCGCCAACTCGAAAAGAGGGCAGACTAGTTCCAAGAAATGTCAACATAGCCTCACCAAGCAGGGCGGAAATGGAAAGCACTATTGCCACCGTAATTGCAGCTATTGTGACGGAGCGGTGCCGTTCTTTTGGGGTATAGCCCTGGGTCAGGCTCAGAAATATCGGGATTGCGGCGAATGGATTTAGGATTACCAGTAAGGCGGTAAAAAATCGTGTGTATTCAGACCAGTATTCCATCGTTTTCCATTTAAGCCTTGCTATTCGCTTCTTAGCTTTCCTGGGTATATCCTAAGATGATTACAGGTACTTGCATAGTCATTGGGGGATAATAATCGTGGCAATGGATACCGAGTGGCTTATCTGGATAGGTATTGCATTCTGTCTTAGCCAGTCTGCAATGTTCTCGGGTCTGAATCTCGCATTGATTGGTATCAGCCGCCTCAGGTTAGTGGTCGAGGGAAGTTCAGGTAACAAGGCGGCACAACGGATTCTAAAGCTACGCCAGGATACCAACTTCCTGTTGACTACGATTCTCTGGGGGAACGTTGGCATTAACGTCCTGCTGACCCTGCTATCCAACTCCATATTAGCCGGGGTAAGCGCCTTCCTTTTTTCAACCGTATTCATCACCTTTTTTGGTGAGATCACACCCCAGGCCTACTTTTCACGCAATGCCCTGAAGATGGGTTCCCTGCTCGCGCCGGTATTGCGTTTTTATCAGGTGCTACTCTATCCCGTTGCTAAGCCAAGCGCGAAGATACTCGACTGGACGCTGGGGCGTGAAGGCATCCAGTATTTTCAGGAAAGGGATATGCGGACATTGCTTCAGAAGCATATCGATGCCAGTGAGACCGATATCGATCGCCTGGAAGGTGTTGGAGCGATGAATTTCCTGGCACTGGATGACCTGATGGTGACTCAGGAGGGTGAGAAGGTAGATCCATTTAGTGTGATCGTTCTGCCGCACAGGGATGGTCTTCCGGTATTTCCTGACTTTGAACATTCTATGGATGACCCCTTTGTTCAGGCAGTCAATGTATCGGGTAAGAAATGGGTGATTTTTAGTGACAACAAAGGTGAACCTACCCTGGTGATGAACTCCAATGAGTTTTTACGTGCTCTTTTTTTTACTGAAGGGGCGATTGATATCCGTCAATTTTGTCATTACCCGGTAATCGTGCGCGATACGAGGGTATTATTGGGAACGGTATTGTCGAAACTGATGACAGCTGGAAAGCAGAAAGGAAATGAAGTTATTGAACATGACCTTGTCCTGGTCTGGGCAGAGCAGCGACGGGTGATTACTGGATCGGATATACTGGGTCGTCTCCTACATGGTGTAACGCCCACAAAGTCTAGGCAATCGAACGCTTGAATTTTATTGCTTATTACAAAGCCGGAACTTAATAGTGAAATGATATGGAAGTTGTCATACAGGAACTAGGAATTTTTTTCAGTACCCTGGGACAGATGCTTGCATTCGATCCCTCCAGGCTATTGGAGGGGGAAATGGTCGTACGGCTAATCCTGCAATGCCTGTTGCTCTTTGGCTCTGCCTTTTTCTCCAGTTCAGAAACCGCGCTCTTCTCCCTCTCGCGCCTGGAACTCAGGGAACTGCGTCGCGATCGCCATCCTAAGGCCGATATGCTTCATGCCTTGCTAGACCAGCCGCGTCGATTGATTATCTCCATCCTCTGCGGAAATGAGATCATCAATGTGGCGGCTGCGGCTAACATGACCGCGATCCTGGTTCACCTCTATAGTGAAGAGCAGGTGATACTACTCAATATCCTGATCATGGTGCCCCTGTTGTTGTTGTTTGGTGAGGTTACCCCCAAGACGATTGCGGTCACCAATCCCGTTCAGCTTAGTACTCGTGTGATTGCTACGCCGATGACCGTCTGGGTGCGCGTGGTAGCTCCGTTTCGCTGGCTGGTTCGCCTGCTGTCTGAGCGTGTGACTACCTTGTTTGTGGGCCCTGAGAAGGCAATGGAAAATATTCTTCAGGTCGATGAATTCCGCACCCTGGTTGAAGAGGTAGTTGAGACCGGCGAGCTGCATTCCACCGAACGCATTCTTATAGATAATTTACTGGCTGCAGGTACGACTGAGGTCGTGGAGATCATGATTCCACGTACCCGCGTCGCATTCATCGATATCAACCATAGTGTCCCGGAGATGGTAGAGCAGGTCAGGCAATTACGTCACCGACGAGTACCCGTGTACCGTGGTCACAGGGATACATTGGTTGGCATGCTGCATGCCGAAGACCTGATGCAGATGGCGCTGGAGGGTAGTGATTTCAGTGGCCTTAAACCTGAGGAGATACTGCATCCAGTCATCATGATTCCTCCGACCAAGAAGGTCGATGAGATGTTTGAATTTTTCCTCCAGCATAAGGCTCAGGCCGCGGTGGTGCTTAACGAATTTGGAGGAATCGATGGCTTGGTGACCCTGAAGGTCGTAGTTAATTTTATCTTTGGTCATGCCAGTGCTGAGGAACCCTTGGGTAGTATGTTTACTGAGTCCGAGCCCGGGGTGTTTGAAGTTGATGGTGCCATGAAACTGACCGATTTTAATACCATCACCAATTTTGGTATTAGTGATAGCCGCATGACAACAATCAGTGGCGTGGTGTTACGACACATGGATCGTTTGCCTGCTATTGGCGATGAGGTACAGGTGGAAGGTGCGCGCTTACAGGTTGTTTCACTGGAAGGTCATCGTATTGCTCGATTGCGAGTAATGCCCGTGGCACTTCCTACGAAAGAGAAACCAGCAGAGACAGGGGATGCGTCCTCGACGGAGGCCGAGGCAGTGAAGGATGATGAGGAAGGGCCGTCGGAACCAGGGGAGGATGAATGATGGAAAGCCTGTTGATCCTGTTCGTGATGTTGCTACTGTTGCTTTTACAGGGCTTTTTCTCAGGTTCCGAGATCGCTCTTGTGAACGCGGACAAGTTCAAGTTGCGACATATGGCCAACAAGGGGAATAAAGGAGCGCAACTGGTACTCAAGATGTTCCAGCACCCCGAGGTGATACTGGGTACCACCCTGGTCGGGACCAATATTTCACTGGTGACACTGACGACCCTGGGCACCCTGATGATGATTAATCTGTTTGGGGCGTATGGAGACCTTATCGCCTTTATCATCTTTACGCCGCTCTTTCTGATATTCGGTGAAGTAGTGCCTAAGAGTGTCTATCAGCAAAAGGCCAATATCCTCGCGCCACGTATCATTTATCCGCTTCGATTCTTTTCTTTTCTCTTTTATCCGCTGGTGTTCATCTTTTCCGGTGTCGCACGTATCGTAGTACGCCTGGTTGGTGTAAAGGCGTCGCACCATAGTCTTTTTATTACCCGTGAGCAGGTTCGCATGATACTGGAAGGTGCGGAGGTTGCTTCCAATGTAGACGTATTCGATCGTGATCGCCTGATCCGCGCCGTGCGTTTTGCAGATACGACGGTAGGTGAGGTGATGATACCGATTGCTGAGGTCATTATGGTGAGTCATCGTCAAAGCGTGGCCCAGGCAGTCAAGATTGCGCGAAAAAACGGTTATTTTCGTCTGCCTGTTTATAAAAACGAGCCAGGCCAGATACTTGGCGTACTAGCTCTGAGTATATGGGAGCTGATGGATCCACAACTGATGGAAAAGCCCATGTTGGACCTGTATAAGTCAGTGCTTTATGTGATCGAGAATCAGCCAGTTGATGAGATACTGGGTGAGTTACAGAATCGTAAGGACCATATGGCCATCGTGGTTGATGAATTTGGCTCTGCCATTGGCATGATCACATTGGAGGATGTACTTGAACGGGTTGTGGGGGAGGTGGTTAACGTAGGATACAACTTTGAGGCCCACCAGCCACGACAGAAAGGGAAGATTGTCGAGCTAGGCAAGGAGCGCTACCAGATCGATGGGCGGACATTGATCTCGGATGTGGCTGAAGCGCTGGGAATATCTCTCGCATACACTAATGTGCATACTATCGGAGGATTGGTGATGAATGAACTCCGGCATATCCCACGGCAAGGCGAATCGGTCGTCATTTCGGGATATCTCTTTACGGTTAATGAAGTATC
>Ga0316189_10002911_pt1 | contig 16702 bp, 9 predicted proteins | sample LowCovwburrow_MG_FD_204930 | JGI IMG/M metagenome (GOLD analysis project Ga0316189, IMG submission 204930) | Coastal sediment microbial communities from Maine, United States - Lowes Cove worm burrow | ecosystem: Environmental > Aquatic > Marine > Coastal > Sediment | place: USA: Maine... | reverse complement strand
CTGGTAACCATGGTCTTTATCAAACTCACAGGCAACTCTCTCAATGAAATAACCCTCTTCTCCTTTGTGCTCATTAGCGGCATTGTGGTGGATGACGCCATTGTGGTGGTAGAGAATATCTACCGGCATTTTCAGGAGGGAAAATCACCTCGGGACGCGGTAGTTCACGGAACTGCAGAAGTATTTATGCCCATCACCGCCGTCACCCTTACCACCATCGCCGCTTTTCTGCCCATGTTGATCATGACCGGTTCTACCGGTGAATTTTTTGCTCAGATCCCCAAGGCAGTGAGCTTTGCATTAACGGCATCGGTACTGGAATGTCTGTTTATTCTGCCCATCCACTATCTGGACTTCGGGCCCCGACCCGTAAAGGGTGTTGAGAAGCAGGAATTTATTCTAATGCGGCTGTTGCGAAAGCCGGTGGATCGCCTGATTCATTTCGCCTTGAGGTTTAAAATCAGTAGTCTGTGTGTGGTGTTTCTGGCCGTTATGGCCGCGCTGTTTATTGCGGTTGTTTCCATTACGGGCAGAATACCCCTCATCCGGGTAGAGTTTTTTCCAGACGACTACAGCAAGTATTACGTTGACCTGGAATCTCCGGTTGGGACCAGTATTGAAAGAACGTCTGAGATAATCAAATCCATCAGCAGGGATATTGTAGACACGGGACCTGGTCAGGCCGCGTCCGTGGTTGGCTATGCGGGTTATTGGTTGAATGAGGATTATGAAGCTATTTTCAACCGCCGACAGGGTCAATTGGTGGTGACCCTGCCGCCAAAGAGCGAACGCCGGTTTGCGGATTATCCAGAGAACGATCCTCTCGTGCATCTCGATGAGGTTCGCACCATCATGGCGGCCTATATTGCACAGGGCTGTCGCATTCAGGTGCGACCCTTCCAAGACGGACCGCCTTCGGGAAAAGATGTGAATGTACGAGCCGTGGGTGCCAATGCCGCCACGGTTGCAGACCTGGCCCGTCACATGAAAACCTTCATGACAGAGGATCCTGAGTTGGGTCCAGCGCTCATGGATCTTCAAGACCAATTGGGTAGTCCCAATCCCATTTTTCGATTTCATATCAGGGAAGACCGGGCTGCGGAGTTTGGGGTAAGCCCCGCCCAGGCCGCTCGATTAACCGCAGCCGCCTTGAATGGCCGATATGTTGGGGAGTATCGGGATAAGGACGAGCAGGTAGACATTAAAATGCGGTTAAAAGCGTTGCGTTCACCGGAGGAAGCATTGGCCGTTCCCCTCTTGGAGCATGCCAGCGGTCCCGTGCGGTTGGGAGACCTGAACGAAACCGAGCGGTACGAAGAAAACAGCAGCTTGAACCGCTTCCAGGGTCATCCCGCAGTGGCCATAAAGGCCAATCTTGTCACGGGCTCCAATTTATCGCCAGCATCGGTTGTTCAACGGGTTAAGGCTCATTATCTGGAAATACAGGACCAATATCCCGGGGCTACTCTGGATTTTGCCGGTGAATTTGCTGACACACGCCGTTCCTTTACGTCGCTGGGATATGCATTTATTATTGCGGTTCTTGCCATTTACCTCATCCTGGCCACTCAATTCCGATCCTACGCACAGCCCCTCATTGTGCTGTCTGCAGTGCCTTTTGCATTTATTGGGGTGATCTTCGGTTTGTTTTTCAGCCGCTCCCTTTTAAGCATTAACAGTCTCATTGCCATGGTTGGTGTTGCAGGCGTGGTGGTAAACGATTCCCTGGTGTTGATTGAATTCATCAATAAGCTCTACCGCTCCGGATTGTCCCGAAGAGAAGCTGTTTTTGAAGGGGTTCGCATTAGATTACGGCCCATTCTCCTAACCACCCTCACAACATCCCTTGCATTCCTACCCATGGCCCTAGGCATCCCAGACTATTCCCTGGTTTGGGGTTCCATGGCGTCCACCTTTGTAACCGGCCTGTGTACAGCCACCTTCCTCACGCTTTTTGTGATTCCCCTGCAATGGGATATGGTCATGGAATATCATGAACGGAAAGAGGCACGCAAGAAGGGGGAATGAAGCGAGACAGTTCACGGGAATTAAATGGTACTCAAAACAACAAACCTTCTGCAGCGTTTTCGAATAGAACCAATAACGCCCTAGTATAATGGCTGGGGTAAGAGGGTTTGTAACGTTGGGAAAGCCCTGAAGCGTTGCGTCCTCGCAAGCCAGCATTCTAAGTGGTTCCATGGAAGGAAAAAAAGCCGAATGCAGGCGCATTCGGCTGTAAAGAGCAGGCTCCCGCCACACCTCGTAGAAATGGAGGAACTGCTCTTGGGCACTTATTGTTAAAGGTCGGGCTTTCAGCCCTTGGGCCGGTCTTCGTGTACAATCTCTTCGATAATCTGCACGCGATGCTGTAAATCTACGGCGCGCCTGATAACGTCGTCCAAGCGTTCGTCGTAAGTCATTTCATCCTTGGAGCCACTTTCTTTTCTCCGTAAGCGTTTTTCCCGACGACCACCGGAGAAGATTGCTCTTACTGTGAAATATAAAAAGGTCAGAACAATGGAGAGGACTGCAATGAAAAATGGAGCCATCTGCTCTAAAAAATGAAATAATTCTCTGTCATTCATGCCGCGCCTCTTTCAATGTGTTTAGTGAATCTTGCCTTTCATCATGTGGGTAAGAACATCTTTCCCATATTTTGCTCCCCGTTTCCGGGCCTTGGTGGGGTGTTTCATCATCCCATAACCCAAGGCGACAATCAATGCCAGGGTTGGCAATATCATGCTCGCTGCCAAAACTATCATAAACCCTAATGCCCAGCTCATGACCCATATCTCCTCATGCATGGAAGTGCGGGCAAACCCGCGCCCCGTTTTATTTGTCGCTAGACTTTTTCTTGCTCTTTAGCTTCTGAAGTTCTTTGTCAATGTCGCCGTTTTGAGCCAACTCGCGGAACTCCTGTTCCAGGTTGCGGCCCTGACCATAGGTGTGAACCTCACTATCGGCTTCCAAACGATCCACTTTTTCGGCATAGGCTTCAAATTTATCGAAGGCATGGGTATTGGCCTGGTACAGGCGCTCTTCCAGTTTCTTGCTATTCTCTGCACGTTTCTTCTTCAGGGCCAGTTCCTTCTGGCGACGCAACGCGCCCTGGAGCTTGTCTTCCAGTCTGGCAATATCGTCCTGATACTGCTTGCCCATTTCTTCCACATGCTTCAAAGTCTCTTTTGCCTCATCGCTCTTGCGCATATAGACCAGCTTCCGCTCCAAGGCAACCCGGGCAAGATCATCTCTGCCCTTTCCAACAGCAAGCTCTGCACGTTCTTCCCATTCCCGGATATTCTCATTAATTGTACGAAGCGCTCGTTCCGTGCGAATTCGGTCTGCAATTACTTCAGCTGCCGATGATTTGACTTCCGTTAGGGTGTCTTCCATCTCATGAATCATAAGGCGAATCATCTTTTCCGGGTTCTCGGCCTTGTCCAACATAGAACTGAGGTTGGCATTAACAATCTCTCCGAGTCTAGAAAATATTCCCATGACGAACCCCCAAAATCTCTTTCTCACCCAATTATAGAGCAATATATGGGCCATGTTTGGGTTTTGATATCAAGTGATTTAAATATAAAGGCTTGGGCTCGAATCTTGAAGCCTGGCCATCTTACAAGAAATAGACAACAGCGCCAATTGACTGCAAAGATCGCTACTTGATTGTATAAATCGCCATCTCTGAGGTTTGGGGTCTCATCCATTTTTTTCCTGTGGACAGGAGTTCAAAGGGCAAGAAAAAAGGGGTCTTTTTCCCAGGTCACAGTCATAAATACCACTCTGAATTCCTCTTCCCTTTTCGCTACTAATACCACAAACCAGTCTGAAAAGGGGAGGGGCTTTTGGATTTTGGACCATCAATCCAGGACAGCCTTTCCGTGCCTCTTTCTAAATACTTCTTTTAACGCTCCCGTGGATTGTTGTATAATTGGCCATTAACTGTTGAGCGAATGATAATTTAAGGAAAATCCCATGCCAGCCTCATTCAATATGGATACCCTTTTTGGAATGTACAAAAAAAGCGGGCTTCTGACCAGGACAAACGACGGCCAGACACCCACAACCCCGGACATGGTTATGAATGCCATAAAGCAGGTAAAAATAAATACAGATCCCTCTCAACCCTTCTATGCATTTTCCTCCGTTCTTCAGAATCAGGCACCGCCCTACTCCTCATCCCTGCTCAGCGGATCGAGTTTTGGGGCCAACATGACAGGGGCATCCACATGGGTCAATTCTCCGGTTCTCTGGTATAACTTCGCCTACAGTGAGGCATTCAAACAATCTACAACAAACCCCATTGGCAGTAGAACCGTTGTTGCAGCTGTATTTTCAAACAAGTTGGTTCAAGTTGCAGGCGGTTTTGCCTGGGATGCTGATTCCAATCTGAGGAATATGGGCAATATTCCGGCAACAAGAGGTTTGAACCGTTGCAATCCAAACAGTTTATACGCCCAGCTGAATGCTTTTGAGGGCATCGCCGATTTCACCAATTCCCCTCCGAACTCCCTCAATAATCATGCCTTCTACAACCCGTTGTTTTACCCGAGAACCGCAAACCTGATCCAGCCCTACCGTCATACCGCGAGTACTGGAAAAGAGGTAGCGGAATTTCTGAACATGATCGGTGCCTTTAAAAGTGCTTGGGTAGCCCGGTTAAAAAAAGAGGCGGGTGGTTTCAATAGGAAGTTTGCTAATTACGTAAACAGCGTTTATCAAACGGGCGTCGAGCCGGAGATCCTCATTGAACCCAAAGAGGGGGATCAAGCCTATTACCAGCGTAAATTCTCCACATCTAGTATTCTATGCCTTGCCTTTTTTACAGATGGAAAACAACACGGCACCCATTCACTGAAGGAATATCAAAAAACGGCCAGGGCTTTTATGGTAGAGGCCACGGGAGACCAGGGTTGGATTTCACCAGGTGGTGGAAAGTTTAAGTTGAGGGATATGCCACCTCTGGTTTCGGTTACAGGCGTGGCACTGCCAGATGTTCCCCTAGCTGGAACAGAGGCAGCCGGAGGCAATATTGGGGCAGAATGGTGCCGGTACCTCAACGATTTCTGCTATGATTCTGCCCTGAAAAGGAAGAACTTTAAATTGATTTTATAAATGACCCGCAGACAGGCAAATTGAGGTGGTAGGGTGTCAAGCAATATTGGTTGCCATTGAGGGTGTTCACTACAGGTTGCGAGGCTATTTTTTGACAGGGTTCCCCCATTTACGGTTCATCTCTCTCCATTCCTAATAAAAATGAAGGGGATGTCCGTCTGTTGTAGGTGCTGGGATTGGCGGAATGTGCCGGTTACTTGTTCCTTTTCTTCTTCTTTTTCTTCTTGTACAGTTCCCAATCACTTGGGATTTTATATTCCAACTGGCTCTTGTCTTTCAGGTATTCCGGTGATTCCTTGCCGCCGTAGTAGATATGGGGGGTTACGTAGATCACCATGTCGTTTAACTGTTTGGCGGTTTTTTTGTTTCTGAACAGGGCACCAACCAGTGGAATGCGGCTGAGATAGGGTATGCCTTCTCGGGCTACGCTGTGGCTGTCAGTTATCAAGCCGCCTAGAATAATGGTTTCTCCATCTCTCAGGCGTACGGTAGATTCCAGTGATCTTTTACTCTGGCCGGGCGGCACGTTATCCACAACAGCACCGTTAAAGGTGTCGAAGGTGGGTTTAATTTGAACCGTTAACTGGTCGTCTCCAATAACCCAGGGCGTCATTTCGAGTGAGATGTCGGCGTTTACCGTTACAATTTCTTCCGTGGTTCGGATGACGGGGCTGGAGTTGGGATCGGTAGCTACAATTTCGGATGTTACCCTGTAATTGAGGGTTTCGCTAATGGTGAGGGTGGATGGTAGACCGCTGAGGGTGGCAACCCTGGGTCTCATGACGGTTTTGGCCTGGTCCTCGTTTTCCAGCGCGTTGAGTATGACCGAGAAATTGGTGGGCAATCTGCTTATGCGATAGTTGCCGTGCTCGTCTTGAAAGCCTTGAAAGACCTGGCTGATATTGGGGAACAGGGTGCCGCCGTCTGGTGTGTTGATTTTAACACCCAGGTTAAAATCTTCACCCAGGGTGTATTCCACCACAATAACTTCAAGCAGAACCTGGGCCACAGGCCGGTCCATGAGGGATGCAACTTCTGTTGCTTCATTTACCAGTGCCCGTTGGCCCGTGAACAACAGGCTGTTGAGCGAGTCGATCCTGGTGATTTGCAGACCATCCTGTTTCTTGAGCTCTTCGGGGAGCATGTTGTCGTAAACCATGGCTACATGTACGTTTTCAAATTTAACCATTTCCCGGTAGTTGAGTAGCGGCATTTTGGAGCCGCCCACCAGGTAAACATTGTCCTGAAGGGTGTAACTGTATTGAGTGTCGGTGAGCACCAGGTCCAGGAGGTATTCCAGGCTGACCCCTTTCAGGTCCATGCTCAGGGTTCCCTTTAGTTTTTCAAGTACCATGACCATGTTGGGTCTCAGGTCGGAGATTTGCTGGATCACTTCGGACAAGGGCTGGTCCTGAACCCAAATATTGAAGAATCCGTCTTCAAAAGCAACCCCCTCAATTCGAGGTTTGATCTGGTAGATGTCGTCGGTTTGGATTAAGCCGAGGTGGGCCGTTTTCAGGATGGCTTCCAAACCCTTTTCCAGGGGCAACATGCCTTGATGTCCAAGGAGGTAGACGGTTTCAGGATCCAAATCATCAGGCAGGACCACGGTCTTTCCCGTGGTTTCCATGAAGGTATGAATAAAATGATCCAGTCTCATGCTTGTTAGGGAAAAGGATACGGTGTCGGAGCCTGGATCGTAGAGAATACTGTTTTCCACAGCGGACGATCTGGGGTTGTGAATATACACAAAACCGCCCAGACGTCTGGCGTCTATCTGACCTGAATTCACCAGTTCGTTGAGCAATTGGTTCATGGTATATTCTGTGAATTCCAGGGGCTCTGCCGGGCGAGAGAAGTGTTCTACAGCAAGTTTTAATCCCTTGTCCAGGGCAATGCTTCTCAAGAGTTGGCTTAAGTTCAGGTTGCCGGGCAACACGGCACCCAGACTGACATCTGGCACAAAATAGTCGATGATGGTCTCGTTGGGGGCTGTGGTGGCGCTTTCAAAGGGTTCCACGTAAATGTAACCGGCTTTACCCCTTTTTACGATAACCAGTTTGTCGTCTTGCAACTGGTTCAATAAACGGTTCATGGTCCAGCCGGTAATCTTGTAATTGGCGGTGGTACCCATGAGAGCGGGATTAATTTGCAGCTTTTCAAAACGTCGTTGATTGGCCCGTTTATAGGATAGGAGCATGAGGTAAATGGAATACTCGTCGTCTGTCAACATTTCGTCCAGGACCACGTCTGGTTTGAAAAAAACCTTGCCAACGGTTTCCGTTTCTTCTGTCACGGGTGTTTCCGCTGCCTTTTCCTCCGGTGCCTTTTCTTCAGCCTTTGTTTGGGGAGGCGGCGTTTCTGCAGGAGGTGTTTCGGCCGCTGGTGCAGCTTCGGCCTGGGCAGGAGGATCTGCCGGCGCGTCTTGAGCTGGCATGATGGATACACTCAACATCATGAGGATGATCCAGGCGAAAATATGAGGGATGCCTGATTTCATTAAAGACCCCCTTCTTTAGACGGATGGGCTCCGTGTTTTGGGATGCGTAGCCCCTGGGTGGTGACATCTGCAAGGCCGCCCTTTCCAATAACTCTGAGATGGAAAATCAGATAATCGCCGGGCACTGCGCCCACGACGGTTGCTTTTGCCTTATGGGGCTGATGTGGGTTGGGGGAGATGGCAATGTTCACGCCGGGACGGGATGAGAAACCCTTGAATTCATAGGTTACGTCTGTTTGTACTAGGGCTGTGAGGTCTATATCCATGTGATTGTCGGGTTTGATGGTGCTGGTAAGAAGAGCTTTGGGGCCAGCAAGGGTTTCGTTTGCGGTGAGTTCAATGATTCGGGTCACTGTTTCAAACTGTCCATTTGGACCAGGGGCCAACAAGCGGAATACAACACGATCACCCGGTTGACCACTGTGGATGATGGCATGGGTGTTGGGTCCGTTTTGGGTTTGTTGAACCTTTGCTGAGCCCATGACGTTAACCGTTATCGCGGTTTTGTGGGGACTGGTCAAGTTCCATGCCTCTAAAGAGATCCTTCCACCCGGAGCAGGTATTCTCATGGGGTTTGCATGGAGTTTGGGTTGGTGGGGATTTGTTTGCAAATGAGGCAATTGAACGTTGCGGACCTGACGGGCAGTGATCCCGGCACTGTTTTCCAACATTAATACGAACGACAAAGAACCCCAGTTGTCTTTGATGGTTACTTCCTGCAGGGGTCCGGTGCTTCGGGGCATGGGAATCATGGTCCCATTTGGGTTAAACCCCTGAAAGGTAAATTGTAATTTGTCCAAGGGGTCTTGGGGATCTTTACTTTCAGTTGCGTCTAGAATGAGCTTGTTGCCTTCTCCCTGCAAGACCTGGAAGGCCGGGATTGGGGCGTTGGTGAGGGATACGGTTACGGTGCTGCTGGTGCTTCCAATAGCGCCCTGATCATCTTCCACCAACAGTTCTGCGGTGTAGGTTCCTGCCGCGGTATATACATGGCTCACTGTCTGGCTGTTGCCGGTAGAACCGTCGCCGAATAACCAGGTATACTTCACAATGGTACCGTCGGAATCGGTTGACGTGCTGCCATCGAAAACAACGTTCTGGTCTATTACTGGCGGGTCGGGAGCGAAGGTGAAGGCGGCGGTGGGAGCGATGTTTGTACCTGCTGTAATAATGAGTTCTTTTGTGAGATACCCAACCGCGCCTTCGTTGTCCACCACGGTCAAGAAGATGAGGTAGGAGCCGGGATCTGGGAATTTTATTCGAACGATGGGGTCATATTCGGTTAAGGGAATGGGACTTCCAAATTCCCATATATACTCTACAATTTCCCCATCAGTATCGGTAGACAGAGTGGCGTCCAGGGTAACGACCTGATCTGTGGTTGGTGCCGTGGGAGTATAGGTGAAATCTGCTGTAGGCGCTACATTGGTGCTTGCCACGGTAATGGTGCTACCCGTTACACCTTTCGCCCCGTTTTCATCGGTTACGGTGAGTAACACAGCAAAAATGCCTTCTTTTGTATAGGAATGTGTTACCACTGGACCGCGAGTACTAATGTGGCCATCTCCAAAATCCCAGAGATAGGAGACAATGGGGCCTTCGGTATCTGCAGATGCCGTGCCGTCGAAAACTACGGGTTCATCAATATCAGGTTTTACATTGGAAGGGGTGAAGGAAGCGGTTGGCGCAACATTGGCCTGTACGCTGAGGGTACTTGATGAGAAACCCTTGAGTCCGGTGTCGTCGGTAACTTCAAGAAAAACAGTGTATTCTCCAGACTTTGTATAGCCATGTCGAGCGAGGGGACTGGTGGTGTAGACCTGGTAGCCGTCTCCAAAATCCCAGCGATAAGACACAATTTCTCCGTCTGTGTCGGTTGAGCCTGTTGCGTCGAAACCCACCCGTTCCAGGATGGCGGGTTTGGCGTTGGAGGTTGTGAAACTGGCGCTTGGTGCTGCGTTGTCGTTTACGGTTACTGCCAACAGAAAAAAGCCCTGGCCGCCTTCATTATCGGTGACGGTAAGGAATACTTCAAAAATGCCTGGTGTTGCATATTGATGGCGAACCAGAGGCCCCACATTGGAGGTCTCGCCATCTCCAAAGTTCCAGTGATAACTCACAATTTCACCATCGGTTCCATCGGTAGACGCTGTTGCGTCAAATGCAATTTCCTGGTCCAGGGAGGCCGGATTGGGATCTGCAGTAAAAGAGGCGGTGGGGTCTGTATTGCCTACTACGACTACCGTTGTGGAGGTGGTTGCTGTAACACCATCATTGTCTGTTACCTTCAGGGTAACCGTATAGGTTTCAGGGGCCAGATAGGTATGGGTTGTGAGGGGGCCTTCGTCGCTGGTGGTGCCGTCTCCAAAGTCCCAATCATATGCCTCAATACTGCCATCTGCATCGCTACTGCTCTCTGCGTTGAAGAACATGGGAACATTTACTCGGGGCGCTGATGGAGACGTGGTAAAGGCTGCGGTTGGTGCGGTGTAGTCTCCAACATAAATATCCTCGGTAACGCCCATGGTTGCTCCGGCGTCGTCGGTAACCTGGAGGAGAACGGTATAGACCCCGTCTTCTTCATAATTGTGGTTGGTAGTAATGCCGGTTGCGTTTTGGCCGTCGCCGAACCACCACTGATAATACACAATATCGCCATCGTCGTCTGTTGAATTGGAGGCGTCTAGGAATACGGTTTCTTCTTTAATAACAGTGGAAGGGCTTACCACAATAACGGGTACTGGATTTTCGTTGGTTGAAATAGAGATGGCACCCTGACTGGTTTTATTTCCAACTGCGGCGGTAACGTTAACATCCAGCACATCGTCTGATGGTTGATTGAGGAAAAGCGTGTCGCGAGCGGCACCGCCGGCATCGGTTTTAACAGGTGTGCCATTGCTGGCCAAAGCCCCGCGATCCGTGGAGAATGTGACGGTTTCACCAGGGAGTGGTTTTCCGTCGGGACCAGAAACCAGAAGGGTTAAAACAGTGCGCCCACCGGTTCGGAACAGGTTGTTGGGACTTAGCAGCAGTTGGGGATCGCCAAATTTTTCTGTGACATCTACGGTAACGGCAATGGAGCCGTCTCCGCCAATGGAACCGGTACGAGCGGTAATGGTGGCGGGCTCAATGGTTTCACCGCTGACATAAGTGGCTTTGGTTTCGCCATTTACTGTGGTTAGCGTGATGGTGGTTCCCTGTTCGCTGGCGGTTCTCAGGAATCCATCTCCGGAAACAAGGGTAAGGGTAATCCTGGTGCCATCCACCACAACATGACCGTCGGCCAGGATGGCTTGAGTGGTGAGTTGAGCGGTATCGCCGAAGTTGGTAATGCTCAAGGGCGTTGCCGAAATGGTGAGGCTGGTTTCGTCTGGAAGAGGCGTTTCTCCAGAACTGGCGCAACCCAACATTATGATGAGTAAAGAGATACAACCTGCACCCATGTAGAGGCGGCAAGCACGCGCCAACCCATTCTGAAACCTGCGCCTCTTCTTCAACTGTTTCTTCATGTGAACGTACTTCAAGAAATCATCTCCTGCCCGAGTGGACTATTCTACGTCTGCTTTTGCCGTAATCTCGTAGATGACACGAACTTTAACGGTTGACCCTGTTGATGTAGCAGCGCTTGACTTGGTTACCGTCGCGCCAGCCGCGCTTGCGCCAGAACTGATGGGAATGGCTGCCACTTCGCCAACCTGTAACTCCCCGGTATAGGTGCGCATGCTTAAAACGTCTCCAAGGGTAAAGCCGCCCTCGGTAGCAATAAGATCCGCTCGGGCTTTAGCGCTCTGAACGGCTTCCACCAACGCGGTATTGTAGGCATCATCCACATCGCCCACGCTCATGGTTATGTTAAATGAAATGTTGCCCAGGGGAAGCACGTCATTGAGCAGCGTGTCCATATTGTTAAGTATGTCATCGGTTTGGATAACGGTAATGGTTTTGGATACGGTCCAATCTCCGGTATCGGCATCTTGCGTGACTTCGTAGGATCCTACGGAAATATCTGCATCTGCAATGCCGAAGGTGGTCAAGGCGGTTTCAATATTGTTGGAGAGCAGGGTATTGATGCTAACCGAGGAAGAAACGCTTGTTTTGGTGGTTGAAAAAGAAAAGTCGAGAGTAACCTTGTTCTTGGTTAACTCCAGGATTGCGGAACCGTCCACAGCCAGGGTTTTAGGCGTGTCGCTGGCGGCTGTGACACTTGCCGACCAGACCAGAACCAGAAAGATGATCATTTTGGGAACCATTACCAACCTCACTTATGGGACGACCTGAGTATGGATCGCCAGTTACTGTTTTTTATTAGTTTCGTCTGGGGCGGCAGCGGGTGTGGCTCCTGCCTCTTGTGGTGTGGCTTCTGAGTTGCCGCCCGAGATCAGGCCCCAGAGGGCATCCCAATTATCTGAGAACCAACCACCCATATCACCCGCAAGGGAACTCAATAATGCACCGTTGTTTCGCGCCCAATCCCGGGCAATGAAAAATACGCTGATTCTTTTGGGATGATTGGCAAGGTATTGGCCAGTTTTACTTTGGGGATTGGGAATCCAAACCAGCCGGAAACCTACCCATGGCAATACTTCACCAGGTTCACCCGCAATTCTTCGCGAGGGGCGCAGGGTTTGTATTTGATCGAAGAAGGCACCGCCTCTCCTTACCTTTTTGGTTCCGTCCCTTGGAAGGTTTGGGTCTTGAATGGGGAGGTAATCTGGGTGATACCAGTCTTGAACCCATTCGGAAACATTGCCGAACATGTCGTACAAACCCCAATCATCGGGTTCCTTGAAACCTGTGGGATGGGTGCGTTGCATGCTGTTAACCGCGAACCATGCCCTGTTTTCCGCGTTTTTGGGTAGAGACTCCTGAGAACCGGCTCTGGCTGCGTATTCCCATTGTTTTTCCGAAGGCAGAGCGTATCTACCCTCACGGGTGCGGTGGTTCAGCTTGTCAATAAACTCCTTACAGTCCAGCCATGAAACGCTATCTACGGGATAATCGGGATCCTTATAAAAGGACGGATTGTAACCCATAACTTCAAACCATTGCCCCTGAGTAACCTCAAATTCCGCCATGTAAAATGGGGTTTTAATTTCCCGCCAGTGGGGGGTTTCGTCATCGTCGCGATAGAGATCTGAACTGGGACTGCCCATAATGAACTCGCCTGCTGGCAGGAGTTTAAAATTTAGAACCAGTTGTGGTTCATGCTTCAAGATTCGCGTAACTTCCAAAACCCGGACCAGTCTGTAGGCTTCAATGGCGACCCAGACGAAAAGTACCAGTAGGATCAAAAATACAATGTCTCGTTTCCAGCCAGAGAGGCTTTGGAAGACCTTTGGGCCGTGGCTGAGCAGGTTTTTTATTCTTCCAGAGCGGGCTGTAGGAGCGCCGGTCATTTCCCTGGGCCCCATTTGGACCAGGTTTTTTTCGGCAAAAATGCGGTTTTCGAAAACATCACCGCAGAAAAGAGGGGTTTCAGCCCGCTGAGCGGGAAGTGCTTTTTGGGTCTCTTCTGCTGGCGGGGTAAAAGCAAACGCCCGTTGGATGGGTTGCCCAGAGGGTTTGGCAGATGTAAACCAGGCACCGCGGAAGAAGAAAAGGGGTTTGGATCCGTATGCGGTGAAGAGTCTTTGCAAGAAATTGGCGAGGGGTTCCTGAAGTTGTTCAAACTCCTGTGGAAAGGCATAGATGCGGCCTGCTTCCATGCGGTCTGAGGCCTGTATGAGGAGATGGGGCATGAGGTCCAGGAAATGACTGGCCAGCTGAGCGATGCCTTCCCTGGCCGTATCCGGCTCTAAAGATGTGGTGAGGGGAGTGGTGGGAACCCAAGCCAGAGATGTCTGGTACTGATGGGGATGAAGGTTGTTGGCAAACTCGGTGAATCCAAATAGGGTTTCGCAATGGGTGAAAATGAGGTAAACGGGGAAGCGTACACCAAGACTGCGCGACACCTGCTGTAACATGGCACGCAAACGTTCCGCCAACTCATCGGCCCGGGTTTCGCCCTCCAGGATGACAGACAGGTTCACGGCAAGGGTGAGACTGTCGATGGGGGTTGGGGAACGAGTGGAAAGAAGCTCCAGGATATGGGTCCACTGTGCGTTTTCGCTTTCGGTTGCATTCTCACTGGTAAACCCGCCAGGAATCTCCAGAACCACTCCTTTTTTGGCGGCATACCACCATGTAAGGTTCTGATTCTTGCGGGGCTCGCCGTTGATGGGCGCAAAGGGGAGGTCAGATGCCCGAACCAACTCGGTTTTGCCGCAACCTGTTTCACCCAATAAGAGGTTCAGGGGAAGCCCCTTCCAGGTAATGCGATGTTCCTGGTAAAAAGCTTCCATGTCGTTCCATGCTTCGCCAGCCAGACCAACGGGCGTAACCTTGCTGTTGAGAGGCTCGATGTTCAGGGGTTTCTGAACTAGCGGGGAGGGGAGTGGCGGCGAGGGAAAGGCATTGGGGAAGTCCTTTTCGCTAATGGTGGGTTGACTTGAGCTGAGTACATCCCTTGCCAGTTGACCCCAGTGACCGTTATAAAGGGCATGGGGTTCGCGATTGCGAAGGGCCAGCATAATGAGCATGGCGGAGGCCTGATAGGGTTCGTCCAGACTTCGGGCCACTTCTTCAATGGTGCCTGGCGGTAGTCGGGATAGATTGAGGTTGGCCTTGCAATGGCTGCAAGCCAGACCCGCCGCCCAGGAGGAATTAATGATGATATGTTCAATGAGATCGCGGAGCACCTGACGGACTAGATGCCAGACGTCCATGGTGCCGATATCTTCACTGAACTGCTGGTCCAGTTGCTCAAAAATCCCATTCACTCTGCCACGAATCTGAGCGATATGCACTTCTTCAGGTCTCTCCAGCCGTGTCTCCAGACGAACGGCCTCATTAAAAACCGTATGACAGGCCTGGGTGAGTACGCTAATGGCGGAGGCGTCTAATTCTCCGTGTATCTGTGTGTCGGATGCTAATAGAGGCATGGCCTCATGCTCCTGGCGGATGGATTTTTGTTTAGCAGGTGATTTTGGTTTGGCCCGGGCTGTTGATGCTAATGCTGCCAGCCCATGTACATGTGCATTTTGAATCTTCGGTTAGGGCCTTTCCGCTTACCAGAGTGGTGTTGGCGCTGCCTGGCGACCAGGGACCCGCAATAATGGGAATGCAGGGCATTGGGGTGAGAACGCCCAGAGCGGCTGCTGTGGCAGAAGCAACGGTGGGGTTTGCCAGACTCTGGCACATGGCGAAAGGCGGAATGTTTACGATGGGAATAATATCGTTGACGGTGGCCACCGGCATGAAGGTAGATGTGGTTTTGTTGATGGGAAGCACAATTAAAGAAGATGGGGCGGTACCCATGGAACATTGCAGTTGAGCGCCCATTGCTACGGCTTTTGGCATGGCGTTTTTCCTTCGGGTTTACTCTTTTTTAAAAATGTGAAGCAGAGATTCCAATTGGTAGCGATAACCCCTTTCTCCCTGGCTGTCAAGAAGGTAGAGGGTATTGGCGTCTGCGGTCATTCGGAAACCGTCTCCCAATCCGGGAATCGATTCTGCTTCCATATAACCGCCATTGGAATAGTAGATGTAGTGGCGACCGTGAGCGTCGATCAGATGCATGCTGCCTATGCGAGGAGTGGCGGATTGAATTTCTGCGCTTGCATGGGGGAGATCCTGGTGAGAGGACCATGTGTCGATTTCTGGCTCGAATACCTGGTGATTATGGGTGGGGCCTCCGCCGAAAAGACCAAGATGGGATTTGGAGCGACCACCCAAAAGGTGCAACTGTGCATCGATTACTGAGACGGCGGCGGAAGATCGGGCTTCGGGCATCTCTTGAGCCGTGCGCCATTGACTGTTGGGTTCATAGATTTCAACCACGTCCAGAACCTGTTTCCCAAAGCGCCCGCGATTCTCGCCCCCGGCGGCAATAATATAGCCTCCAACATTGGCGGCCATGAGGTGGGAACGTTCGGTGGGCATGGGAGCTCCGGTGCTCCAGGTATCGGTAGACGGGTCGTAGATTTCACAAATATTGCTGTAATTGCCGTCACTGTCCATGCCACCCAGTACATGAATCTGGCCATTGAGCGCCACACAAGCGAAATGTTGACGGGGCGTGGGCATCCAGGTGGCGGCAGACCATTCAGAATAGGCGGGATTAAAGGTCATGACATCGCCGTTCTCATAAAATACAAAGATGAGGTTGACCATGGAAATCATGGAAGTAACCAGCCCTCTCGATTCATGTTGATCTTGTGTTGGCCAGGTAGACCAGGGGTCTGCTTTTATGGTGAGACCGGTGTTTTGGAAACCAAAGGGGATCTGCGGATTTTGAGAGAGAATGGCGCATCCCTCTGGAATGTCTTGCAGGGGATTGCTGAAAAGGGTTTCATCACCAGGGTTGTCAGGTGGCGCAGATTCTGCTGAAGCGGGCGGAGCACTGGTTGGGCCGGGAAGGGGCGAACCAGGTTGAGGCGTGGCGTTGGTAATGGGAGTGAGAATGCGCCGGAGATCGGTAATTTTTACATTGCGGCCAGAGCCTGTGATAAGGGCCAGGGGAGCGTAGGAATGCTCAATACCTTGAGGTGGTTTGGATTGTGGCGTGCCATTCTCATCCACCGGCCATTCCAGACCATGATCCAGGCCTGACCGGGACGGGATGGTCCAGTAGTCTCCCGGTTTTAATTTGGATCTTGGTTCAAATCGCACCTGAATGCCGTTTTCCAGATTGGTCCAGTTGGATGTGGCGGGGATCAGGCCTGCCAACGGGTCTTCGTTTTCATTATCCCTATTCCAATGGCGCTGGTCCCAAAGTCTGAGACGCAAGGAATCTTTGGGGTCTATATCCAAAGGCAGGGGGGTGATGGTGCGGAGGCGGACGGAATCTTGTACGCCAGCCAACTTTAATAGGGGCGCGTTTCGGTTGTGGAGTTCCCGGTCGGTGTCTATTAGTTCCACCCAGGTTCCTTCCGTTAACAAAAATGAGGCTTGCCCCGAGTTTCCGAGGAGAATGGTTTGAGATTCGGGTTTGATGGTCTGAACTGGCCAGATGTGGCTGGCGTTGTTACGGGACCATTTGAAACC
>Ga0316189_10002910_pt1 | contig 16710 bp, 16 predicted proteins | sample LowCovwburrow_MG_FD_204930 | JGI IMG/M metagenome (GOLD analysis project Ga0316189, IMG submission 204930) | Coastal sediment microbial communities from Maine, United States - Lowes Cove worm burrow | ecosystem: Environmental > Aquatic > Marine > Coastal > Sediment | place: USA: Maine... | reverse complement strand
CAGGCGGATGGCGGACGCCTTCGACGTCGTCTACGCGACCAAGCGCGGCGCCCGTAGCTCAAAGCACTATGACGGTGTCGCAGCGGACTTCGTCGCGATCAACTTGCCGCGCACCCTCGAACTGCACGCGCCCGACGGCGCACGCCGCACGTTCGACTTGTCCGATCCGGAGCATCCGCGTGACCTGTCGCTGGCACCCATCCTGATCGACTGGGTCGAGGCGCACTTCGGCCTGCGCAAGCTGAACTCGGACTACCCGCACTGGGCCGACGCGGCGGACTGAGTCAAGTCGGCGTGTCGTCCACCGCGAACGGCGAGGTCGCACCGGCCTGTTGCTGATGCGCTCCGAGCGAGATGCCCACGAGCTGTGCGGCCCCGCCGGCGGTCTGGTAGACACTCACCGGGTTGGCGCCGATAGCAGCGGCGACACAGCCGCGCTCGAGCACCCAGGGCAGCGCATCGGCGTCGACCGCGCCCAGCTCAGCGAGCAAGGTCGCGTCGGTGCGCAGCGCCCCATCGAGCAGCGCCACCCTGCCCGCAGGGAGCTGAGCCGATGCACTCGGGACGGCCTGATCGTACTGATCATAGAACGCACTGATCACGGTCGGGTGCACCAACACGAGCTCTTCGAGCAGGTCGGGATCCCCTGCAAACGGGCGACCGAGGAGGACCCAGGCACCGGGCTGGACCGCCACACCGCACCACGCGCCAGACCCCGGCGCCCCCAGGAGCTGGCTGGGGTCACCCACCACCAGCGTGGTGCCCAAGGTCAGCGTACCGAGGTGCTCGAGGCCGTCTTCGTGTAGGTCCTGCAGGGCGCGCTGCATGGCACCTCCTGCGAGCGGCTATCGTGACCCTGGGGGGCCGGCGAGCGGTGCCTGGCGCGCGGCGGGCGCGTCCCGCCGGTGCCACAAGATCAGCATGCGGCGTGACGGCAAGCGAAACTGCTGCAGCTCGTAGTCACGGCGAAAGCCCGGGGCACCGAACAGCTGCCGCCCGGACTGGAACACCGGCCGCTGGCTCCCGCGCGCCGACCCGAGCTGGATCCAGTCGGGGCGCCGCGAAAGCACGTAGTTCCCATCCGCCTTCTCGTGCCCGGCCTTCCCGCTCCCCATGCCCGGCACGACCGCATGCGCGATCGTGGCATCGTTCAGCCCGAGCATGTCGATCGTCGGCAGCCGCGCGTAGTACGGCACCGAACCAGCGGTGTTGGTTGCGAGCAGCGCGTCCGACGGCAGGTTCTCCGCCATCCACTGCCCCACCTCCGCTCCGTTGCGTCCGACGTTGCCACGCTCGAAGCGGCGGGACAGCTCCGGGTGACGGTGCGCGAGAGTCCAGGAGAGCGCAGCGAACGGCACGACCAACAGCCACGCACCGCGGACCCGGTCTCCGAGGGCCATCCAGCCCAGGCCGCCCAGCGCGGCCAGCGGACCGAGCATGGGCACGTAGAACCGGAACGCGGCCATGCCGTCGCCTCCCACGGCGACGACGTACACGGCGTGCAGCAGCAACCAGCCGACCGCGCCGGCGAACCGACCGCGCCGCGAGACCAGCGGCAGGAACAGCAGCGGCAAGAGCAGCGGCGCTGCTGGCCACAGGAAGTCCACGGTGTAGTGCAGGCCGCGCCATGCTTGCGCGCTGGTCGCGCCGACCTTCGCGTAGAAAGTGTTTGGGAAGAACCAGCCGTACCACGCCCAGCGCCCCAACCAGAACGGCACGAAGACCACCGAGAAACCAGCTCCATGGCGCCCCGCGACCCGCCACCGGCGCTGCGCCAAGTGCTCGAGCGTCTGTGCGCCCACGATCAGCACGGCGTCCGGACGCGTCATCGCCGCGAGCGCCGCGAAGACGCCGGCTGCGGGCGCCCATCCGGGCCGATCGTGGCTGGCCCAGTGTGCGCTCCAGGTGGCCATCACCAGGAGACCGACGAGCGCGACCTCCATCCCCGAGAGCGCCCAGCCGCTGAACATCCCGCAGGCGCCGAGTGACAGCGCAGCGGCCGCAGCGGCGCGGCCGTCGGCCCCGGACAGCCAGCGGTCCATGGTCCCGAGCAACACAAGGGTCCCACCGGCAGCCAGCGCGCCCAACACCTTGGCGAGCACCGGAGTCGCAGCGCCCAGCGCGTGGCCGACCGCGAGCAATGCCATCCACAGAAAGCACGTGTAGCCCTCGACCCGCTCGCCCGGGTTGTACACCGGACCAAACCCCGCGACCCAGTTCTCCGCGTACCGGAACGTGATGTAGGCGTCATCGACCGTCTTTGGCTGGAGCTCCGCGCTGCGGACCGCCAGCGCCCCCAGGGCGACCACCAGCGCGGCAATGGGCAGGAGCCGAGACATGGCAGGCGGCTATAACAGGCGCGTGCGGACCCCGACCATCCTCGACCGGCTCTCCGGAACCATCGCTTTGGCCCTGGTCGCCTGGCTGATCGCCCGGACCGCTTGGATCAGCGACGACGCGTTCATCACGCTGCGCACGCTCGAGAATGCCCTGTCCGGACACGGCCTGCGCTACAACATCGCCGAGCGTGTCCAGGCGTACACCCACCCGCTGTGGCTCGCGCTCCTCGCGCTGCCCTACGCCGCGACCCGCGAGCCCTGGATGACCACCATGGCGGTCGGCGCGGCGACCAGCCTGGCCGCGGTCGGCGCGCTGTGGCGCCAAGCGGACAGCGGCCGCGTCCTGCTCGCTGCGGTCCTCCTGCTGGCCGCGAGCAAGGCCTGGGTCGACTACACCACATCAGGGCTCGAGAACCCGCTGCTGTGGTTGCTCCTGGCCGGCTTCGCCGCCGAGCTCTTCCGCGAGCCACACCCGAGGGGACCGGCCCTGGTGCTCCTGGCCTCAGCGATCGGCCTGACCCGACTCGACGCGCTGCTGATTGTCGTGCCAGCACTGGGCGTCGCCGGCCACGCGGCGTGGCGGCGCGGCGACCGGCAGGCAGTGCTCACGGCCCAGGTCGGCTGGCTCCCCCTCCTCGCATGGCACGCCGCGACGCTCATCTACTACGGCGCGCTGTTCCCCAACACCGCCTGGGCCAAGCTCGGCACCGGCCTGTCGACCATCGACCTCGCCGCCCAGTCGCTCCACTACTTCGGCTGGACCCTGGCCCACGATCCGGCCACCCTCGTCGCGCTTGCCGCCGGATTGGTGCTCGGCGGCGCACGCCGCGAGCCGCGAGCCGTCGCGCTGGCCATTGGCGCATTGCTGTACCTGCTGTACGTGGTGCGGATCGGGGGCGACTTCATGGCCGGGCGCTTCTTCACCGCCCCGCTGTGGGTGGCCGTGCTGCTCGTCCTCCGCCGCCCCATGGGCCGAGCGCTGCCCGCCATCAGCGCCGTGGTCGTGGTCCTCTCCTTGCTGTCGCCCCACAGCCCGTTGCGCGCCGGCCCCAGCTACGCTCGTGCCGATTCCGCATACGGGGTCGTCGATGAGCGTGGCTACTTCTGGTCGGGAACCGGCTGGTGGACCGGGCGGACGCGGCGTCGGCCCACCCATCCGTTCGCGCGCGCGGGCGCCAAGGCAGGAGACCGGACGGTCGTGGTCAAGAGCGTGGTGGGGCTATACGCCTACTACGCCGGGCCCAAGATCTTCGTGGTCGACCGGCTGGGCCTCACCGATCCACTGACTTCGCGGATGCCGAGGGAACCCGGCGCACACTGGCGTATCGGCCACGTTCGGCGCACCCTCCCCGACGGGTACACCGACTCCGTGGCCCGCGGCGCCAACCTCTTGCCGCCCGGCCCCGCGCACGAACTCTACGATGCTGTGCGACTGGCCACGCGCGGTCCGCTGTGGACCTGGTCGCGCTGGCGGGCCATCGTCGCGCTGCACATGGGGTCCCTCACGGTGCCGTGAGCGAACGGGACTCGGTGTGGTCCGTGTCGATCACCATGATCCACTCGCCGTGGGTCTGACGGGCAAGCGCTCGCAGGCTCAGCGCGCCGTCGCGGGGCTTCAGCAGGTCGATCAGCGAGTTGTCGGCGAACACCAAGCCGCGCTGGAGCACGACAGCGTTGGGGACGAGCGCGACCCGCGCATCGCGCGGTCCCGACCTGGCGTCGAGGTGCGCCAGCAGACGGAACTGCAGGCCGCGCGTGGCCCCGAGCCGGTCTCCCCACGTGCGCACCAGGTGCGCGGCCGGCGGTCGGAGCGGCACGACCATCCACACGATGCCGGGACCCGATGTCTCGGCAACCAACTCGCGCATCTGCTGCACGATCTCGGTGCCGAACATCCGCCCGCGGTGTGGAGCGGGGTCCATTCCACCGATCGCGGGGCCCCGCAGCACCGCCCCCAACAGGACCCAACCCGCCACCAGCCCCTGCACCACTTCGGGCACTTCGCGTTCGCGGATGGCGTGGACCGCCGCCGAGACGCTGATCGCCAGCGTGATGCCGAGCGGCGGAAGCAGGGAGTAGGCTTGCCGCCAGAACCAGGTCTGCGACAGCACGATGATCGCCACCGAGCCTGCCATCCACAGCCCCATCAGGCCTGCGGTCCGCGCCTCGCGCTCGTCGTACCGCAGGATGACGCGCACGACGCAGAACCACACCAGCCAGGCGAACAGCACAGCCGACACCGCGATGCCGAGGTCGCCATCGACCAGGGCCGGGTCCCCTGCCACGGAATTCGGTGTCAGGAGGTACTGCCAGCAGGCCTCCAGGATGCGGCGCGGCTGCCAGCTGGACAGCTCTCGCCACATGGGGCGGCCTGTGCTGCTCACGATGGCGAAGTACCGCTTGCCGTAGCCACCGCCCCACACGCCGAGAACCCAATACCTGCGCAGCACCGCCAGCACGCACAGTGCCAGGGCAGGCAGCGTGACCGCCGTAGCTCGGATCCGAGCTCCCGCCGGCGCCACGTGCGCCGCGAACAGCGGCATCAGCGGAAGCAGGACGTACGCCACCTCGTTGGAGAGCACCGCCACACCGAGCAGCACCCCGGCAACGACGGCGTGCGCGACCTCCCCACGGCCCGTCCGTCCGACCCCCCGCAGGGTCACCACGACCGCCCCCAGCCCGAACGCCATCGCGAGCAGGTAGCTGCGCCGAGCGACGTAGGGCACGACCTCTTCGGTCGCGGGGTGCAGCAACAGCAGAGCCATCGGCACGAGCGCCCATCCGTCTCGCCGGCCGGTCAGCTCCCGGTGGACCGCGAAGACCAACAACCCCGCACCCAGGTGCAGCGCGAGATCGAGCGCGCGGTAGCTCCAGGCCTCGTAGCCGAACAGGGCCTGGTTGAGCACGAACGTGGCCGCCGTGACCGGCCGGTAGCCGATGAAGTGCTTGGCACCGGTGACGAAGTGCCAACACGCCTCGTTGTCCAGCGAGCCGTTGCGCACCCACTTGGACGCGTCCGAGCCCCACGGAAGCTGCCACAGCAGATCGCGGTAGGGCACCCACGCCGCGACAATCCCGAACACCAGCGCGACCGCCCACCAGCGGTGCCGCGCGCTCAAGGCGCGCCGCCGTCGGTGTAGCCGAGCGCCTGGAGCTGCGCGTCGAGCGCTTCCCCCGGGGTCACTCTCGGCGCGTCGCCGAACTGAACAGCCTCGACCAGGCGGGCCGCGCGCCAGGCAGTCAGCTCGGCCGCGAGGGCGGGGCGCACCACCACGTGCTCGTGAAGAGGGTCGGCCTGCCGGTCGAAGCAGCCGGTGACGAACTCTGTCTCCCGGCGCGTTCCCCGGCGCGCACTGTCGACCTGGCAGGCCGCGCTCGCCGTGTAGACCGCCGCCCGATCGGACTCGCGGAACCAGGTGTCGCTGTACGCGCGCGACCGGTCCGTCGTGCCCGCGTCCCCCCGGAGCTGGGCGCTCCAGTCGGACCCCGGCCCCGCGAACGGACCGGCCCCGACGACCGCTGCGAGGGTGGGTGCCACGTCGATCTGCGACACCAGACCCCCGATGTCGTGCCCCGACGCGATCTGGGGTCCCCGTGCCACGAACACCCCGCCGACCACGCTCGGAGCGAGGAACCGCCCGTGGCCCTTCCCGTGGTGTGTGGGCCACGACAGCCCCTCGCCGTGGTCATTCACGACCGCAAGAACCGTGTTGTGCGCATCGAATCCACGGAGCGCCAGCCCGGCATCGAGCGCCGCGACAGCCTGGTCGACGCGGCGCAGCACTCCGCGGTACTCCACGACGTTGTCGGGGACTGCGGGGTCGGCGAACAGCGCCCGCTCCGTCTCCGTGATCGCGAACGGCGCGTGACTGTCGGTCAGGACCACGAGCAGGAAGAAGGGCCGCTGGGGGTCGAGGCCATCGAGGACCTCGAGCGCCATCGGGACGGCGCGCTCCCCGCTCATCCGGGTTCGGTCTTCGGCCCACACGCGCTCGGGCTGGCGGTAGGCGTCGTAGCCCTGAGCGAAGCCGTACACGCTATTGAGGTTGGGGTTGGTGGTCATCCCGCCGGTCGCCCAGCCGCGCGAGCGCAGGTGCTCGGCGAGCGTGACGACCCTCTCGGGCAGCGCCCGCTCGTTTCGCCCCAGAGTCGGCTCCACCATTCCGACCGACACCGCGTGGTGCCCGGTCAGCAGGGCGGCGGACGCGGCCCGGGTCCACGGCGCCGCGTTGATCACGTCGAGAAAGCGGGCTCCGTCCTTGGCGAGCGACGAGAGGAACGGTGTGGTGGGCGCCCTCGCGCCGTACACCGACAGCTGGTCCTTGCGCACCGTGCAGCCCACCACCAACACCAGGTTTGAGGCACCGGCCGGCGGGTCCGGCCGCTCGCCCTCGGCCCCGCGCACGACGATCGTGGGGTCGGTGACCTCCGGCGCAGCGCTGCGAGAACAGATCGCCGTGAGGCTCCCCACGCCGAGGAGACCCACGAAGACAGTGAGCGTCAGCGCTCGGCGGGTGCGGGACATTGGCGCTGCCCTATCCGAGGGGAGTCCCAGCGCACACCGGCGCTCGCGGGAGGCAGGTGCACGACCCGGGTGGGCGGCGAGACACACCACTGGCGCCGCTGGTCGCGCAGCCAGCCCCCCGGAGGGTGCCACGGCAGCCCGTACGGGTGGCCGGTCGCCGCGACCGAGACCCGCGCGCCCCACGTGAACGGCGCCTCCATGCCATCGCCGACCCGCCACGACGCCACGACCTGGGTGACCACAGCGTGCTCCGCTGCCACGACTCCCGCACGATGCACCGCCCGTGCGCCCCCGAGCACGAGCGCGACGGCGACCAACCAAGGCACCGCAGCGTGCGCCGGAGCGCGACCGAGGACGACACCGCAGGCGACGCCTGCGAGCGCCCACACCGGCACATCGGGCGGAGCCAGCACCAGCGGCGCCAGCAGCACCAGCGACCGGGCGTCCCGCCGTCGGGCGAGCGCGGCGATGAGGAGCGGCCACGAGACCCCGGCAAGGCACGCCCACAGCATGCGCACCGGTCGGGGCGGGGGCGCGACCAGCACGCCGCGCTCCCCCATCCACCAGGCGCCACTGGAGACCACGGTGAGGACCGCGATCGCGACCACCGCCTCGCCCCACGGGCCGCGACCCCGGGTGCCACCCACCCACGGCAGCGCGAGCAACGCGGTCGGCGACACCGCGACGGCCAGCGCCATCGCGCCCGGCATGCCCGCGGCGCTCGCAACCACCAGTGCGATCCACACCGGGTCCACCTCCAGAAAGGGGGCGATGGGCAGGAGCGCGGCCACGGCGGCCACGGCGGCGACCGGACGGTTCCCTGCGAGGCGAGCAGCCGCGGCGGCAGCGACGACCGCAGCGGCGACCCCGACCATGTCCAGCGCCAGCGGGAGCCCGGGCCCCAGCGGCGAGAGCAGCCAGGCCCCGAACACGTAGCCGACGTGGGTCCACCGGTCGGTCAGGTCGCCGGACCACGCCTGGGCGCAGTAGGCCGCCGCGTCCCCGTTCTGCCAGCCGCGGCCGACGAGCGGCAACGCCCCCAGCGCGAGCCAGGGCGCAGCGGTGCGCGCGGTCAGCAACGGGCGGCGAGCCACGCGCCCATCCGGGTCCAGACCTGCTCTGGTGCATGCGCGCCCAGGATCACGTCGAGGTGGCCCCAGTGTGTCCCGTGCTCGCGTCGATTGAGCAGCAGCAGTTCCTTGTCGGTGCTCCCCGAAGCGTCGAAGCAACGTTGAGCGTCGCGGGGGCTGGCGAGTCGGTCGTGGTCGCCCGCGATGACCAAGAGCGGCCGGTCCAGGCGCTCGAAGTCCGACGCGTACCGCAGTGGCTCGCCGAGCGCCCAGTGGCACATCTGCAGCCACACCGCGGCGCTCGTCCAGTCGAACCCATCGCGCAGTCGCTCCTCGAGCAGCGCAGGCTCCATCGAACCGGGCACCCAGCCCGCCAGCGGCGCCGTGGCGACCCCGGCGACGCCGTACAGCTTGCCGAGCAGTCGGCCCAGCACCCGGGTCTTCACGCGGATGGGGGCGGCGCGCAGGGCCGGCTCGACGGCGAGCGTGGCCCGTGCCAGCGCCCGCAGCGCCGGGCTGTCGGTGGCGAACGAGTACACGCCGGCGAGGTGGATCAGGCCCGCGACCGGCGCCTCGGTGGCCGCGCCGATGCCGACCGCACCGCCCAGGGAATGCCCGATCAGGAACGGCGGCGCAGCGCAGCGACCCACAACGCGGAGGGTGTCGACGACATAGTCATGCAGGTCGTCCGCGGCGTGCGCGCCCACGTCGCGGGAGCGCCCGTGTCCGCGCAGCTCGAGGTTCAGCACCTCGTGCCCGCGGTCGGCCAACCACGCGCACAGCGAGCGATCCGAGACTCGCCACGAGAAGCGGTTCTGGCCAAACCCGTGCAGCAAGACCACGGGAGGCCGCGACGGTCCAGCCGGCGACACCGTGCGCTCCACCGCGAGCGGCGGGGCACCCGGCGCAGGCGGCACGAGCAGCGACTCGCGGATCACCGTGGCCCGCTGGTCTCGGTGCACCACGACGCGCTCCTCGACCCGCTGCCGCACTTGCACGTCACGCATCGGGGCCGAACCACGGGGGCTGGATCTGTTCAAGCGCGCCGTAGACCACCACAGAGACCGAGTTGGCTAGGTTCAGCGAGCGAATGGGGCCTGGCGCCATGGGGATCTGGTACGCGTCGTGCGCGGCCACGAGATCGGCGGGGAGACCCGAGCCCTCCGAACCGAACATCAGCACATCGCCGGGAGCGAACCGACACGCCCGGTAGCTGCGACCGCCCCGCGCGCTGAACAGGTGCAGCCGACGCCCCGCCACCCAGTCGAAGAAGGCTGCAGTATCAGCGTGCTCCAGCAGGTCGACGTGCCGCCAATAGTCGAGCCCCGCCCGCCGCACGGCCTTGGCGCCCATCGAGAAGCCGATCGGATGGACGACGTGTAGACGGGCACCCACCGCAACGCAGAGGCGGCCCACGTTGCCGGTATTCGGCGGAATCTCTGGCTGGTGCAACACCACGTGCAAGCTCGGCTCGTTCACCGCCCCTCCGGTGGGTCGGCTATCATGGCGCTCCGCCGAGGTGGAGTGTCCGGTTGAGCGAGGCAGCGCCGACCCAGATCGGTCCCTACGTCCCGCAGCAGCTCTTGGCGACTGGCGCGCACGCCCAGGTGTGGATTGCGCACGGCCCGTCCGGAGAGGTGGCGCTCAAGATCGCGCGCACCGAGGCTGCGCGCGCATCGTTGATCCGCGAAGCGGACGTCCTGCGCCACGCCGATCACCCCAACCTGGTGCAGCTGCTGGACGCGGACCCCGAAGGGGCGTGGATCGCGCTGCAGCGCCTGCGTGGGGACACCATCGAACAGTGGGCCCGCGACCGCGATCTAGGCGAGATCGTAGGGGCGGCGGTCCAGATCGTAGACACGCTGGCCTACCTGCACGATCAGAACGTCATCCACTGCGACGTCAAGCCGTCCAACGTGATCGTGCAGCAGAACGGAACGGCGCACCTGATCGACCTGGGGATCGCTACGCGTCCGGGGGACCCAGTCGAGGGCTTCAAGGGCACCCTTGGGTACGCGGCGCCCGAGCTGCTGTCGGGGAGCCCGCCTAGCACGGCGACCGACCTGTATGGCCTGGGTGCGCTGCTCTACACGGCCCTCACCGGGCGCACCCCGTTCGTCGCGCCGGATCCGGCCGCGCTCACCTATCTGCCGCTGGTGAGCTTGCCGCCGCCGCCCGCAGCGTTCCGGCTCGATCTGCCCTCGTCGCTCAACCAGCTCGTGCTCGCGCTGCTGGCCCGCGATCCGTCGCGCCGGCCGGCCACGCTAGCGCGGGTCAAGTCCACGCTGCTGTCCTGGAAGGAGAGCAAGCCCGCGCCCCCGATCCTCGGCATGTTCGAGGAGCGCGAGACTCTGCGGCGCGCCGTGGTGGGTGCAGCGGACGGCGAGCCGCGCGTGGTGGTGGTCTACGGCGCGCCCGGCTCGGGCCGCCGCACGCTCGTGGCGGAGGCCGTGGAGTACGCGCGGCGCGAGGGTCTCCCCTACCTCAAGGGCACCGACCCCGCGCAAGCGCTGGCGTCATTGCAGTCCGCCTCCCGTCCTGCGGTCCTCGTGATGCGCGCGTCGCACAAGGGGGCGCGGCGCCTGGCGAAGGCTGCGATCGACGAAGGCCTGCGTTGCTTGCTGCTCCTGCACGCCGATCGGCCTGTGCCGAGCCTGGCCCAGCGAGGCGCCATCCAGTTCACACCCGCGCCGCTGACTGTGCAGGACGCCGCTCGCCTCGCGAAGGTCCTGGGCGCCGACGCCGACCTGGCGGAGGACTGGTGGCGGCGAAGCATGGGCCTGCCCGCGGCGATCCTGGGTCGGATCCGCGCCGCCCAGCGCGCCCGCGACATCACGGGCGCGCCCGGCCCCCAGCTGCCGTCCGAGTCCCGGCGCGTCCTCGCGGCGCTCCGAAACCTGCCCAACATGCGCAGCGACGTGAGCGCGCTCGCCGAGGAACTGGGCATGGGCGAGCACGCCCTGCTCGACCACTGTGAGGTGTTGTTCGCGGAGGCCCTGATCGAGCCGGCGGCCGGCGGCCAGGCGCTCGCTGTGGTCCGCGCGCGGGAGATTGGGTGACCGCCGCCGCCTCCGAGCGGGCCACCGGGCTGTTTCAGGAGCGGCCGCGCGCCGCGGTGGTGCGCGACCTGACGCTGCGCTCGCGGAGCCGGCTCGAGGCACTCCCAGCTCCCGCGCTCGAAGCGGTCCTCGAGGACGCGCTGTGGAACGAGCGCAACCGAATGCGGCGTGCGCGCGGGGAAGACGACGAACGCGACCACCTCGAGGACTTGGCGCAGGCCTTGGTGCACGGCGATCGCGACGCGCAAGTGACCGCTGGCCTCCGTCTGGTCGCCGACTGGGCCGACGAGATCCACGGCCGGTTCGACCCTCGGGTGTACCGCCTGGCCACCCGTCTCCTGCCGCGCGGGCTGTCGACGCTGCTCTCGCCCCGCGGGGGCCGGCGGTCCCCCGGGGTCGTCGTAGAGGGCGACCTGGACGGCCTGCGGTCGCTCTCGCGCGAGGCCACGCTGGTCCTGTGCCCCACTCATGTGTCGAACCTGGACAGCCCGCTCATCGGGTTGGCGCTGTACCTGGCCGGGCTGCCGCCGTTCGTGTACGGCGCCGGGCTCAACTTGTTCGACAACAAGCTCATCGGCTGGTGGATGCATCGGCTGGGCGCCTACACTGTCGACCGCCGAAAGCAGGCCCGTCTGTACAAGGACGTGCTCAAGGACTACTCGGTGCGTGCGCTGACCACGCGCCATCACTCGCTGTTCTTCCCCGGTGGGACGCGCAGCCGGTCCGGGCAGGTCGAGCAGCAGCTCAAGAAGGGCTTGATGGGCACCGGCATCGTCGCCTGGCAGGAGATGCTGGCCGCAGGTCGCCCCGATCCCAACGTATACTTCGTGCCGCTGACGCTTTCCTTCAGCCTGGTCCTCGAGGCCAGCACGCTGATCGACGACCACCTGTCGGAGGCGGGCAAGCAGCGGTACATCATCACCGATGACGAGTCCACACAGCCGCGTCGACTGGCCGCGTTCGCGCGTCGGGTCCTCGATCTGGACGCGGCCGTGATCGCACACTTCGGCGCTCCGCTCGACGTGCTGGGGGACCCGGTCTCCGCCGACCCCGAGGAGCGCGCGGTCCAGTCGCTCGACCGGCGCGCCTACGTCTGTGACGCCGACGGCGCCGTGCGCTGGGACGCTCAGCGCGACCGGGTCTACACCGACCGACTCGCGTCGGAGCTGGGCGCAGTCTACCCCCGCTACGCGCACGTCCTCCCCACGCACGTCGCTGCCTACGCGGCGTGGCAGTGCCTGGCCGAGGACGCTGGCTCGGACGACCCCTTCCGCTTGGTGCGACTGCCGCGCGCGCGCCGCCGACTGTCTGCCGAGCGCACCCTGCGCCAGACCCGTGCCGTGATCGCCCGGATCCGCGCGGGGGCGACCGCGGGCCGTTGGCAGGCCGACCTGCCCGACGCCGACGAGGCCCTGCGTATAGCGCTCGACCACTTCGGCCGATATCATCGCTCGCATGCGCTGATGCGAAGCGGCGACGATCTGCTCATCGAGGACCCGCGGTTGTGCTTCTACTACCACAACCGCCTCGAGTTCATGGACCGGGGGGAGAAATGACCGTGGGCATCCTCGGCGGCGGAAGGTGGGGCCAGGCGCTCGCGCGGCTGGTGCTCGCAGCCGGCCACCAGCCTCTCATCGCATTCCGCGGCACGCGCCGACCGCCGCACATTCTGCCCTCTACCGACAAGCCGCCGGAGGTCTCAGCCGCCGCCGAGCTCCTGCTCGTGGCCACCAGCGCCGCACAGGTCCGCAACGCCATCCAGCTCGCACGCCCCGGACCGCGGCACCGCGTGGTGGTCGCTGGTCGTGGGCTCGAGCCCGACACCGCGCGCTGGCTGACCGACGTGGTCCTCGAGGAGAGTCGCGTCCTGCGGGTCGGTGCCCTCGCGGGCCCTGCCCCCAGCGACGAGATCCTCAACGGCGGACTGGGCGCAGGCGTCGTCGCGAGCCCATTTCAAGAAGTGCGGGAGCTCGCCACGCGTGCTCTGCACAGCCAGCGCTACCGCCTGTACGACTCAGATGACCTGATGGGGGTCCAGCTCGCGGGCGCGATGACCCCGGTGCTCGCGACGCTGCTCGGTGTGGCGCGGGGCCTACAGGGGTCGGGCGTCGGCATGTACGCGATGGTCCTTGCGCGGGGGCTCTCAGAGGCGGGACGACTGGCGACCGCGCTGGGCGCCGACCCGCGGACCCTGTCCGGGCTGGCCGGGGTCGGTGATCTTGTCGCCGCGCACGCCGTGGAAGGCCACCCGAACTACGAGGCGGGCGTGGCGATCTCGAAGGGTCTCCCCGGAGCGCGCGAGCGCGGTCCCGCCGGGGTGGCGCGGGCGCTGGTGCGCATCGCGACCGCCGTGAACACCGATCTGCCGCTGACCCAGGCGCTGTGCGACATCTATGGCGGGCTGCATCCGCTACAGGCGGTCGAGGCACTCATGGCGCGACCGGCCCACTCCGAGCTGGACTGACGGTCAGGACTTCTCGGCGAAGCCGACCGGGACCACCTTCTTGATCCGGGGCTCGCCGCAGATCCGGCAGTTGCTGGCCTCGCGGTAGATGCCGTAGTGCCCCGGATCGGCGCACACCCAGCTCTCCTGCTCGAGCACTTCGGAGTCCGAGCGGGCGATGAGCTTGCCCGTGGGAGTCTGCACCTGCTGCCAGTGATTGGGGTTCTCGGCCACGGTCCCTCCAGGGACTTCAGCTAACGCGACGAAGGACCACCGACAGGTTGTTCGCCGGCATCCGCACCGTACGGTCGTGTTCCAACCCAGCCTCCGCGGCGATCTCGAGCACATCCTCGAGCTGGCGGACCCCGTTTCGGGGATCGCGGTCCTTGAGCCACAGGTCGAACGTCTCGTTGCTCGGAGCGGTGGGCTCCCCCGCCACGCGGAATGGGCCGTAGAGCACGAGCAGGCCGCCTGCGCGCAGGACGCGGACCGCGCCGCGGAGGAGCGCCGGGGTCACCTCCCAGGGCGCGATGTGGATCACGTTGAAGCACAGCACGACGTCGGCGGTCAGCACCGGCCACGACTCCAGCACGTCCAGGCGCAGCGGCGGGCGCACATTCGGACGATCGGCGTTCCAGTCCGCGATCGAGTCCAGCGCGTCGGCCGCCGGATCGGTAGGCTGCCACGTCAGCGCCGGGAAGACGGTCGAGAAGTGAGCGACGTGTTCTCCGGATCCGCTGCCGATCTCCACGACCTGCCCCTCGGCGGGCAGCAGGTCGCGGAGCACAGCAGTCAGGGCGTCCCGGTTGCGCTCGGTCGCAGGGAAGTGCATTCGCACGCGGGCCTCCACGGAAGGTCGGGTAACCCAGCCGGGTTAGTGCGCTTGATGCTGTCTGCCCTGCTCTGTTTGTCTGCGTCGGCCGCGCCAGCGGTCGAGGTCGCCCACATCGAGAACGCCCATGCCCAGCGGCCGGCGTGGTCTCCGGCGGGCGATCGCCTGTCGTTCGAGGCCAACTTCCACGACAAGAAACGGATCGAGCTGTACGTCGGGTCCCCGACACCCGGCGGCTTTCAGGCAATCGAGGTCACCCGCCGAGCGACCAGCAGCCTCAGCGAGGGGTTCGCGCGCAGCGCGGGGGGTGCGGTGGTCCACGAGCTCGCCTGGGCCCCTGCCGCCCTCGGGCCCATGTACGTGTTCGCCGCCTCCAACGATGCCTTCGACTACGACGTGTACCTCAGCGGCGGCGGAGCACTCGCGCCCGGACCCGGCGCGGACGGAGGGGCCGCCTGGGCGCCCGACGGCCGCTCGATCGTGTTCACCAGCGCCCGCACCGGCGAGGGCGACCTGTACCTGCTCGACACCGACGAGGTCGAGCACCCACCGCAGCGCCTGACCACGATGAGGGACAGCGCCGAGCTGTACGTCTCGTGGTCGCCCAGCGGGGCCTCCCTGGTGTTCGTTGCGCACACTGGCTCAGGCGACAACCTGTGGCTGCTTCCGCGGGTCGGAGCCAGCCCCGCGCGTCTGACGAGCTGGCCGGGCAGCCAGATCCGGCCCCGATACGCACCCAACGACGAGCGGATTGCGTTCTACGCCAACCGCGAAGACCCGGAGCGCTTCGATCTGTACGTGGTCAAGGTGGGCGCTACCCCCACCCGGATCGCCACCGGCGTGTACCCCGACGCGCGCGGCCCCAGCTGGACGGCGGACGGCCGGTACATCGTGTTCGTCGCCGACAACGACCAGCAGCTCGACCCGATCCGCGCCGTGAAGGTCGACGCGCCCCGCCAGGTGATCCCGCTGGACTTCGGCACGGTGGGCCACGGCGATCTGGACGTGTCGCCGAGCGGCGAGCCTCGGATTGCCTTCGTGTCCCAGGGGCGCAGCGGCGACGCGGTCCGAGACTTTCGGCGGCTGTTCGTCGCGGTGCTACCGGCACTGCCATAGCGGATCGGCGAGCGCCGCATGGCGCCAGGTTAAGCAAGCGCAGCGGAGAGGTGTGTCGGATGCTCGGTCTGGGCATGGGGGAGATGCTGATTGTGGCGGGCGTAGCCCTGGTCGTGGTCGGACCGGAGCGGCTTCCTCGCGTCATGCGTCAGCTCGGGCGCTGGTACGGCCAAGCGCGCCGCGCCGCGGACGAGCTGCGCCGCGCGTTCGTCCTCGAGGCAGACCGCCAGGACGCCACCGATCGCTATAAGGCCCTGCAGGCCCGCCGCGCCAAGGAACGTCTGGCGCGCAACGTATCCGTCGCGGACGCCGAGCCCACCCAGGTCATCGACGCCGCCATGGGGCCGGTCCCGCAGCTGCCCTCGCCTCCCGCGCCCTCTATCGGTGAGGACTCCGAGCCGCCGGACGACGACGTGATCGACCCCAACGCGCACCCACCCGACGCGCCGCACCCCGACGCCGCCCTGCTACAGGCGGCAGACGAGGGCAGATGACCGCCGACGACGCCGTCGACGCTGTCGACGAGTACCGCATGCCGCTGCTAGAGCACCTCAAGGAGCTCCGCGACCGGCTCGTGAAGGTCACCGTAGCGCTCGGGCTGGCCATGGCCGTCTCCCTGTTCTTCGCCACCGACATCATGGAGTTCCTAGCGGCCCCTGTGGACGATGCGTTGATCGCCCAGGGAATCGACGGGGGTTTGGCCATGGTCAAGGGCCCGTTCGAGGGCATCTACACGTGGCTCCGCGCCGGGCTGATGGGGGCATTCGTGCTCGCGAGCCCCGTCGTCGCCTGGCAGATCTGGGGCTTTGTAGCGCCCGGGCTGTACAAGACCGAGCGTCGCTTGGTGCTGCCGCTGGCGCTGTCGAGCACTGTGATGTTCCTGCTGGGCGGCGCGTTTACGTACGTCGTTGTCTTTCCGGTGGCGTTCCAGTTCCTGTTCACGGTGCTGGACGTGGACATCAGCATGTCGGTCGAGGGCTACCTGTCCGCGGTCATCAAGCTGATGTTCGGCTTCGGGATGAGCTTCCAGCTGCCCGTGGGCGTGTTCTTCATGGCCAAGATGGGCCTGATCGACCACCGGGACATGATGGGAGGGTTCCGCTACGCGGTGGTCGCCATCTTCGTGATCGCTGCCCTGATGACCCCGCCGGACCTGTACACGCAAGCGCTGCTGGCCATCCCGCTCGTGGGGCTGTACGGCGTCGGCATCGTCGTGGCCTGGATGTTCACGACCAAGACCCCGCCGGCGTCCACCGACTCGTAGCTCGCGCGGCCACGCCCCAATACTGTACACTTGTTCTGTCGCGGGGAGGCGACATGGATGAG
>Ga0316189_10002909_pt1 | contig 16719 bp, 11 predicted proteins | sample LowCovwburrow_MG_FD_204930 | JGI IMG/M metagenome (GOLD analysis project Ga0316189, IMG submission 204930) | Coastal sediment microbial communities from Maine, United States - Lowes Cove worm burrow | ecosystem: Environmental > Aquatic > Marine > Coastal > Sediment | place: USA: Maine... | reverse complement strand
GTCGTTTCCTTCGGACAATTGATCGTCTTCGAAACGGCCGAATCAACATGCTTCACCGCGGTTTTCGCGACCGCGAGATGCTCGTCGATGGTAACGTCCGCGCAAGGCACACCACGGACGCCCAGAACGGCCGAAGCGAAATCGTCGGCTTCGACTACCACGGGACCGGCCGGCGTGTTGACGCGCCTTCCTTGGCGGTAGGAGAAGACGGGTTCGATGCCGCTTGACACGTTGTCCGCCGTGATTGAAATCGTGCCCGTGGGCGCAATCGAAATCAAGTGCGAATTCCGGATGCCGTGTTCCCGAATTTCGTTTTGCAGAACGGGGGGAAGTGTCGCGATGAACTTCGAATCCAGATAGGCGGGGTCGAACAACGGGAACGGTCCCTTTTCTTCGGCAAGCGCAACCGATGCCGCATACGCCGTGACCTTCAGACACGACAAGATGCGATCCAGCGTTTCGCAGAACGTGGGCGAACCATAAGGATGCCCCATCGCTTCGAGGGTGTTCGCGACGCCGGTCACGCCCAAGCCCATCCGGCGTTTCGCTTTCGCTTCCTTCTCTTGTTCGAACAGCGGGTATGTTGCGATGTCAACAACGTTGTCGAGCGCCCGAACAACCGGCGCAATGTCCGCGCAAAACGCATCGTAGTTGTAAGAAAAAACACCATCTTTTTCTTCCAAATATTGCGTCAAATTGAACGATCCCAAAAGGCAAGCGCCATACGGGGGAAGCGGTTGTTCCCCGCAAGGATTCGTCGCCGCGATTTGTTCGCAGTATGCAAGATTATTCATCTCGTTTATCCGGTCGATGAATATCACGCCCGGTTCGCCCCAATCATACGCGATTTGCATCACTTGATCCCAAAGCGCGCGGGGGTCGACGTGCCGGTATACTTCGCCGCCGAAGCAAAGCGGGAACAACCGTCCGTCGGCCAAGTGTTCCATGAATTCATCCGTGACCGCGATTGAAATGTTGAAGCCGGTCAAGTCGGTTTCGTTCTTCTTCGCGTGAATGAATTCTTCAATGTCGGGATGGTCAATCCGCATGATTCCCATTTGCGCGCCGCGTCTATGCCCAGCGGAACAAGTCGCGAGGCAAACGGCATCATAGATGTGCATGAAGGAAACCGGCCCCGAAGAATGCGATCCGAGTTTCTTAATCAACGCCTTGCGCGGTCGGAGTGTCGAAAAGTCGTATCCGATACCGCCGCCCATTCGCATCGTCGTTGCCGCTTCAGTTGCCATCGCCATGATGGAACCGTGACCGTCAACGAACGAATCTTCAATCGTTCCAGAAACGAAACAATTGTAGGGCGTGACGTTTCTTGTTTGACCGACGGCCGCTTGTATCCGGCCCGCCGGCAAGAACCTTTGATTCAAAATGATGTCGAAGAATTCGGCGCGGTGTTCGTCGTTGTCGGAAAGCGCCCGCGCGACGCGGGACATCCCTTCTTCGAATGTTTCCCCGGCCGAACGATACTTGTCAGCGTGTAGCCGTTGCGCCAATTCTGTTTTTGGTCCATTCATGTTTTTATTTCTCATCTTACTATCACAACTTTTTCGCTTGCGCGAGTGATTGAAGTATATAGCCATCGATGCTTGTCTTGTCGAAACGTTGACGATTCGTCAACGACGACAACCGATGGCCATTGTGAACCTTGGGCCTTGTGCCCCGTGAGTGCGTAGCCAAAATCAAATTCTTGTGCGTCGCGTTCCCAATAGGGCATTTCTTCCCCAATGAAAGGCGCTTGATGCATGTCAACACGAAGCATCCGATCTTCGTCTTCCGCGTTGAGCCGAACATCAATGATATCGCCTTCGTGCGAATACATCGTGTCGACCATCCAAATTGCCCCGTTCAGCAATCCCAAATCGTGATTGTTGCGAAGACAAACAACGCGGTCGCCCTTTTCGGGGAACGGGGAAGTGAAGCCCAGGCATTCGCGGCGCTTCCGATTCGCGCGGTGACGGGTCGCGTTCTTCCCGACGATGATTTGTTCCGTAGTCAAAAGCGAGTTGTCGAAATCAGCAACAAGCAAAACTTCAGAGTCGCCATATTTTCCCACGTCAAGCCGAAGACCTTTCCGAACCATAGTCGCCAATCGGATGATCGGTGATTCTTCCGCTTGCCGGTGAATGTCCGTCAACATGAAATCCGGCTTCGCTTCCGTGAAGAAGCCCTTCGATTTGACCGGCGGGAGTTGTGCGGGGTCGCCCAGAACAAGAATCGGGATGCCGAACGACATCAAGTCGTGGGCCATATCCGCGCCGACCATCGAACATTCGTCGACCACAATCAAGTCAGCATCTCGAATCTTCGATTCTTCGTTGAGTTCGAACGACGGTTGTTTGACCTTGATCTTTTCTTCATCGATCGCCTTTTCAAGTGCGATGATGCTTTTCGCATCGTCATTGCCGATCGCTTCCGCAAGTGCTTCTTGCATATCCCGAAGCCGTCTTCGACTCTTGACCTTCGGTCGATAGATCAGCGAATGAATTGTTGTCGCGTTCGGGCATCCCTTTGTCTTCAGAACGTGGGCCGCCTTGCCCGTGAACGCACAAAAGACAACGTCACCGTTCATTTGCGCGGCCAAGTGTTTCGCGAGTGTTGTTTTTCCCGTACCGGCAAAGCCGAACAACCGGAAGATGGGTTGATCGTCGCGCCGAAGCCAAGTCGCAACCGCATCGATCGCTTGACTTTGTTGTGGTGAAAATTCCATCGGTCTTCTTTCTGCAATGAAAAAGCCCGGAACGAATAAAGGTGGGTTCGTTCCGGGCAGAGTTCGCCGTTTTGCGTTCTAGCGGTAGTGGGCTAGGCGGGACTAGAACGCACCTTCGCCATCGCTAGATGCCGAGCCGCCGGCGTTCTCTTGTGTTTCGTAAGAAGCGGTCGCAGTACCGGCCGAAACCAGAGCGCCCATCCCCTTCGCCGCAAGATACAGTTCATCAGTTGTCGGAAGAAGCGACTTCCCAAGATCCCCGTCAACAGCGCCGGAGATGATGAAGTTGTAGAAGGTTCCTTTTTCGTTTGTTGTTTTCTCAGAAGTGATGACCGACTTGTTCGCGAACAGCGGGGGATTGATTTTCCCGTTTGCTGTTTGGATCAGATGCATCCGAAGGCGCGCTTGCCATTTCCGATAAACTTTGATCTTCGTTGAGTTGAACGCAACGACCAAAGGAAGACCATCGCCATCCACGCCGTAAACATAGAACGTTTCGATCAAGTCATTGCCGGCCGGTGTGACCAGAACGCCGCCCTTGATGGGGTGCGGGGTTGAACCAGCAATGACGGCATCGCCGACTTCGTGACGCCCGACAAAGCCGCCGCCTTGTTCGCGCGGGGTCCATTCGACGAAACAGCGATCGGTTGTCGCCGGAACGAAGATGACTTCGGTTCCAAGGTTTTCTTCAGTCACGGAATTGACGAACGTTCCCGGCTTCGCGTCGCCGTCGACGACTTGAGGCGACAACGGTTGAAGAAGGTTCAGGAACGGGATGGCGATATCCGCGGACGTTTGGTTTTCAAAACCGCTTCCGACATCGTCGCCGTATTCGTGAACCGCAAGCGCGGTCGTTTGCTTCTTCGTTACAGCATCTTTTTTCGTGGCCATGATTCGGCCTTTCAGCTAATGCCATCGGTTTTTGGTCCGTGATGGCGGGAGTAGACCAGCGCCCAGAAGGGGGGACGCTACCCAATTTTTGCGACTTCTTTTGTATGAATCCCGAAGAGTTCTTCGGGCGTTTCCTTCCCCGCTTCGATACGCTTTCGCGCCCACGCCTTGAGCGTTGAAGCATGAACGGAATATGTTTGATCGACGCCGGCCGGGTATTGTGCGGCAAGGTCCGTCATCAGTGTTGTCGCGTCTTCTTCTTGATCGCGATTGAAGGCAACGATGACGTTCCGCTTGACCATCCCGCCTTCGTTGTTGTCGTCAAGCCATTTGATGGCTTCGTCCATCCGATACTTCGGGATGCTTGCGAAGACTTTCTTTTCGACTTTGATCTTCAGCCCGCCCGACGTGGCGAATTCGGTCATCCCGACTTCCGCCATCAGTTCCGGAATTTGTACTTCTTCAAGTTCGCGAACGTCGCCCTTGGCGATCTTCAATTGAAGTTCCAAAGTCGCGACGTTCGTTTGTGTCGTGCGAAGTTCAAGCGCAAGTTCGGAGAGTTGCCCCAGTGCGTCATCCGATACTTCGATGTCTTCGGTGTAGTCGTGTGTCATTTCGTGGCCCTTTCTTTTTGGATTCGCTATTGTACCGCCTTCTTGACGGTTGTCTATAGCCATTCTTTCAAACGATCGCCCGTCACTTGTGACGCAACGTCAAGCTTCTTCCGAAGGGAATCAACGATGCGCGCGTCAACCGTTCCGGACGCGATCAAATCGATGTATCGAACATTATCCTTTTGCCCAATACGATGCGCGCGGTCTTCCGATTGAAGCCGGTCTTCAAGCTTGAACGAATTCGAATAATAGATGACCGTCGATGCTTCCGTGAGGGTCAGCCCAGTTGCGCCGGCCGCGGGGTTCGCGACGAAGAAGCGCGCCGAATCGTTCGGATCTTGAAACCGTCGCCGGTTTTCCATCCGTTGATCGTATGAAACCGAACCGTCGTATCGAACAGCGTGTTCGCCAAGTTCCGCCATGATCTGATTGATGTCTTGGCGGAAGCGCGCCCAGATGATCGCCTTGCCGTTCACGTCTTCCAGTGTGTCAAGCAACGCCGACATCCGCGGGTTGTCCGGTAGGAAGTGCATCGTTTCGCAATCGTCGCCCGGCATATATCCCGACGTGATTTGTTGCAACCGCAAAAGGCGCGTGATTATCATCGGAGCCGTGACAAGCGAACCGTCTTCCATGAAAGCCATGAAGTCATCGCGGATGGTTTCATATAGCTTTCGTTGTTTTGGGCCCATGTCAAAATATCGCTTCGTGTATATCTTCGCGGGAAGGTCAAGAACATCTTCCTTCAGAACGCGCGAACAATACTTTTCGACGATCATTTGCATTTGACTAAGGTTCCGATAAGCGACCACGCGTTCAAAGCGTCCGGTCGCTTGCCTGATTTCTTGCGGGGTGCATTCATTCTGTTTCTTGTATTGCCCATCAAGCGTCTTCACCATCTTTTCGTAGATGCCAAAGTGCGTTTTGAATGATTCATATGATCCGAAACCTTCGTTGCTCCAAAGATCCCAATCAAGGAATTTCAGTTGTGCGTAGATGTCAAGCGGTGCATTCGTGACCGGCGTTCCCGAAAGGATGCGTCGATAGGGTATGTTCTCGATGTAAGGTTTGCCCCGTGGAAACTTCCGCCCGATCCGGCAGATGGCGCGCGTTCGTTTTGCGCTTGCCGTCTTGATCCGTTGTGATTCGTCGCAGATGAAAAGAACCTTCCGTTCAGCAACGAAGCGATCGGCGAATTCACGGCCGGCCGCCTTTCGTGCAAACGTTTCATAGTTCATCGCGAGGAACGCCATCCCCTTGTGGGCAAGCAATGCTTCAAGCTTGCGTTGATACTTCTTCGTCTTGACCTTTTTCGATTCCCATTCGACCGAAGCAACGGCGATGGTTTCGTGAACGTGGGCCGGGATTTCATCGAAGATCCAATTCCCATGAACGCCGTTCGGCGCAATGACAAGAACCGCATCGATTTCGCCCTTGCAATACAGGTTCGCCGCCGTGTCAAGTGTCAACTTTGATTTGCCGGTTCCTTGTTCCCACAGAACGCCGCGGATGTATTCGTTGCCGCTTGCTTCGAATTCTTCAGCTTGATGCTTGAAGGGTTCAGTCTTGAATTCAAACTCTTGATTTGCCATCGATTCCCTCAATAGAAAGACCGCGAAAGGTGGGCCATCCCCCCGCGGTCAAAAGAAAGAGTGAATCACTTTCAATTATACCCCGACCACGGAGAGAAAACGGGAAGAACTAGCTTCGATCTTCGATTGAAGTTTGCCGATGGATTTCAAGCGCGAGCGCCGAAACCTTCAGCAAGTCATCCCCGCTGTACCAATTCGAATCTTCATAGGTGGGCTTGCCGTTCGCGTCAAGAACATCCATCCCTTGTGGGTTGCGCGCCTTTTGCCGCTTGGAAATCTTGATCGACCACCACGGCCGGCCGTTGCCATCCTTCGGTTCCTTGCGCCATGCCGCGGCTTGGATGGGGAATATCTGGATTGAGATGTCAGGTCTAGCCATGATTCATTCTTTCTTTCTTGAGATTAAAAGCCCAGTGCGGAAGGGTCGCCGGAATCGAACCGGCCGTTGTCATGACAACGCGTCAACCAGACATCGCCTATTGTCGCGGGGGACGGAATCGAACCGCCGGAAGTTCAGCGTATGAGACTGAACTGAATCCAATTCTCCCCGCAAGGTATTAGACTATACCACGCGGATCGATCCCCGTCTAGCGTTTTCCGTGTCACGCGCCCAAGTGACGTGTGAGCCACGATATCCGATTTCATCGTAGCGGTAAGCTTCCACGGATGGCATTGATTCCCCGATGAACCCTTGGGCGTGATGCCAAGCGTCCGTATTGCAAAGCGCGGGGTTCGTCCGGACAAGAACGCCGTTGTGCGGTGTTGTCGCCGCATACTTGATGCCGGCCCGTTGATGCGTGTGCCCGACTTGCATTTCAACATACGTTGATTCGGCCCATGCTTTTTTCATTTCTTGGGCGAACACAATAGGGATGCGATCCTTGCGGAGTTTTTGCCCGTGTTCGTACCCAATCAGAACGCCGCCGTGTTGACGGTACTTCCGGGGGTTCGCGCCCAGGTCGGCCGATACACGGTCATCGTTCAAGAACCGTTGAGCAAGACAAGCGCAAAGCGCGAAGCTGGAAGTGTAATCATGATTTCCCGGAACATAGATCAGTTCGACATCGTCGCAGATTTCAAGCGCGCGTTCAACCATATAGGCCAAGCATTTTAGCCCAGTCAAGAAGACCTTCGCGTATCGCGTGTCAGTGTCAAGGAAGTGATCGCCGTATGTCGTTGTCATCTTCACGCTATCAAAATGAAGATAGTCGTTCCCGATCGGCATCAAGATCCGCTTGATGTTGTGGCCGGAAAGTTCCCGAACCATATCGTCGATGGAATTCATGACGCGGTTTTCCGCGATTTCAAGATTGAAGTCTTTTCCGACTTCGTCTTGCCAAGCGTAGCTTCCGATGTGCGTGTCCCACAGCCCCCACGAAACCATAAACGGTTCGCCTTCGCCTTGTTTCGTGGGCTTGATGCGCCCCTTCGCCATCGGCTTGACCGCGTCTTGTGCGAACTTCCAAATCGCTTCTTCGACTTCTTCATCAACGATGCGTTTGAACGTTGCCTTCGATTGAAACAAGTTGACCTTTTGATGGCCGCCTTCTTCAGTCGCAAGTTTATAGTACCCTTGCCAAGTGTTTTGTTTGTGGAATTGTGCAACCCATAGCCGTTTATCCAAGCCGGCCATTTGCCGGAGTTCATCAACCGTGAACGGTTTGTCTAGCCGTGTAACTTCAAGCGATCCATCAATGTCGGTTCGATCGGATACTTGCCCAAGTTCCGACGCGGCCGGTGGCGGTTCGCCCCCGTTGCCTTCTTGTGATTTGGGGAAGTCGCCCACGTTGCGAAGTTTTCGAACGACGGTTGAATTATGAATCCCCATCTCATCTGCAATTTCCCGCATCGTCAATCCTTGTCGACGAAGCGCAACCATCTTTTGAACTTGTTCAGGTGACACGTTTGGGCGTTTTGGATTTACCATTTAGCCTACTTTCCGATGTAGCTCTTGAACCCCATCCACAGGGCCGCGAGTAATCCCGCGACTAAAACGCCCACAGTCACCGTGACCGCCTTCGTTCGGATTGATTCCATCGATCGTCGCCATTCGCGAAGCGTTCGAAAGTCGTCTTGCATGTCAAGCGGATGGTCCACGTCAGCGCCCAATTGCAGCAACGTCTCATGAACCGTTTCCTTTGCAACCGTTTTCGCGGTTGTTTGGACAAGGGCCATGATTTCCGCTTCGGTTAAATTCGGCATCCGTTGCTTTCTAGTGGTAGATTATCGCGTTCGATTCCTTACCCTAGTATAGCAGCAAACATCGGTCAGTCTATAGCGGTTGAGCAGCATTGAACATCGCCAAAACTTCAGTTCCGGAAAGCGCCCGTTTGTATATCCGAACGTCGTCGATTGCGGTATCCTCACAACTCAATGTGATATCCCCCGCGCCCAGCGTTGTACTATTTGCAGCGCCTACCATCAGCAGTTCCGACGCGGCCGGTTGTTCCATTGTTCCGGACGTTGTGTCCGTCCCTTCCGAAACGCCGTCAACGAACAATTCGATTTCGTTTGCGGCTGAATCGTAGACCATCGCCAAGTGAACATCTTGATCTTCAACGGAAACCGTGTCCGGCGATCCGCCGACTTGATTCACGCGCGCATCTTGCGTGTTGACAGTTCGATAAGTTATTGCAATATAGCCATTACTTGATGACCACCCAAGAAGGAACGAACGATCGGTCGCCCATACCCCATGAAACATGAACGCGTGAAGGTGTGCGCCCGAAGAAGGTCGGATCGATCCGGTTGCATGATTCACCCACATCGAAATCGACCACGACGAAGTATAGTCCAAAGTGAATTCGGAATATGCCGCGTTCGTCAAACTCAAATATTCTTGCGTTGAAGCGTTGTCCCGGCATCGTGCAGCGTTCCCAAACTTGCCGGCCACGGCCGCCGCGTTGACGTTCGTTAGCGAAGCCGTTCCGCCGAAGCGTGTCGCGCGATCAATTGAAGTCGCTTCGTTCATTGTCCAATAGGCAACAAGCGAATCGAATTCGGTCGACGTATTAAACACAACATAAGCGACATCGGTTCCGTTCTCTTGGAGAACGCCGACGGTGTTCATCGGATCTTCGCCGTTGTCGCCGTGTCTGAATTCTATTGTGTCGTTAATGGCAAAAGTGTCGCCGGATAGACTAGAAAGAATCGTCCACGTTCCGCCGTTCTTGCGGTATTCAACGCCGGTAATCGAATGACCTTCGACTAGATCGTGAGTGACGGCAGTTGCGACAACATAGGGTTTCGAGATGTGCCCGTTAGCGAAAACGGTTCCCATGTTGAAGAGTGACGCAAGGTCGGTCGACGTGGGCGTTGTTGTGAACCCAAGTGTTTCGATCGCTTCGTATACAACCGAATCAACAGTGTGACGGCTTGTCACTTGAACAAGTGCTTCATCCGTTCCCGGAATTTCACCGTCAAGCGGTGCAAGGAAATCACCACGCGCGACCACGCCGGCCGCATCGTTTGTCCACGTTCCCAGGCCCATCGAAATGGTCAGCCCGTCCGCGTCAATCGCCGAAGCGGTCACAAGTGATTCGTGATCGTGCTTCACTTGGAAGCCGGCATCCAGTGTCGCCGCGTCCGCCGTAAGCGACAAGACTTCGTCCGTTGTTTCCCAATCGCGCCGTTTCCATTCGACATCAATTCCTTTTGTGTCGCCGGTCGGATTCGTGATCGTCGCATCAATGTCAATCGTCGGATCGAACCGAACAGATGAAACGGAGATTTCAAACGGGGGATACGGTCGACGATAGCGGTTGTCCATCGTCAGTTGGAACGTCTTCGATTCGCCCGTTGTTAGTTCGTCATCACGGGAGAAGGCGCGCGGTTGAATGTCGACAACGTCGCCGACCGGAAGTTCAGAAGTTGAAAGACCGGAGTTCACAAACAGCAAGTAAACATCAGTCGTTGAAAGATGCGTCGCCGGTACGGAATCCATCAGCCCACGATAACAAACGTCAAGGTCGATCGTTGTTGCGGTCTGATTTGAAAATCCTTCGAAGCCGATGAATTCGTCCCCGATCTTGATGATGTTCGCAAGGTCTTGCCCGATTTCGGCCGCGCTTGCGCCTTCGGGATCAAGCGCCAAAACGATGCGCGCTATGGAATCCGGGGAAGCCGCGATTTGAATTGTTGTCGACGGGTTCGCATCGTCCGAATTGATTTGAACGTTCAGGTTTCCGATTAGGAACATCCCCGCAACGTCACCATCAAGAACGTATGTTTCCGAAGAAGGGTCCGTCGCATGATTTCGACGGTAGATGTTGATGCCGACTTCGCTTCCTTGAGCGCGCGCGCCGACAAAGATTCGTTCAGTTCGCGCCGGGTATTCCGGATCGCGATCGACGATCGCCTTGGGCGCTTCGAAGACTTGATGTTCGTCCGTCGGGATCGCAACGACATCTTGGGTGATCGGAGTCCATCCCGTATCTTCTGGATCGCCGAAGAAGGATTCTTCAAGCGAAAAGATATCCTGAAGAAGTCCGATCGTGATCTTACCTTCAACGTCATCCCCGTAATCAACACGGGTCACGCGGAACGGTGCGTTCGTGAAGCCAAGCGCGGAATCCCCCCATCGGAAAACGTCAACGGGATTCGCGTTCCAGAATTGACGGTCAACAACGATGGTCGCCTTCGCAAGCGGGAACGAAAGGAAGCGAAGTTCACGCGCCGCAAGTGCCGTCGCAAGAACCCTATTCTTGACGCCCGGCATCGATATGGTCGACGCGACGATTTGGCCTTGTTGCATCGATTGATTCGCCAGGTCGTGAGATTGTGCGAACGTGTCGAAGTAATCGCGGGAACGATCGTTGAATGAAATTCGAAGTTGATTCGTTGTTCCTTCCCATGTTTGGCGGGAAAAGTCTTTCACTTCAACAACGTTGTCATCGTCGAACAACGCGATGTTTGATATGGAACCATCGCCGGCCGAGTTCGTCAGCGTTCCGCTAACAACAACGGTCGTCGCTGTTGACGCGGTCACGGTCCATTCCCCATCATTCGCGGCAACAAGCATCCCTTCCGCGTATACGGTATCACCGATGGCGAATTCGTCACCGCCGGATGCAACGTTGAACGTGTCCGTTCCAGTGACGGAAGTCACGTCGATGCCTAGAACATAATCGTCGCGCGCAAGCTTGACCGTCACTTTCCCGGTCGACTTGTCGAGATAGAAAACGCCATCAATTTGTCGCTGAATTAGTTCCAACATTTCCGCCGCCTGAATCGAGCGATCCAGAACCATCGCGAATCCGTTTCCTTCATCCCAAAGAACTTCCGCCGCTTCCGCGAACGCTACCGCATCAACGTCCGGAGTCAGGAACCCAAATCCCCAATCGCCATCAATGAAAACTTCCCAAGCGACTTCCATCGGGTTCACGTCCGTTGCGTCAACGATGTTGTGGCCCACGGTATAGTCGGGCGATGCCGCTTGATCCAGAAGCCCAGAAGGGAAGCGCGAAACTTCGAACGACCACGGCTTGATGGTTGTGGAGTTTCCAACATATACGCCTTCGGCCACAACGTAAGCGGTTCCGCGATAAGCGGGGGTCGCGCTTGCCCCGCCTTGAAAGTTTAGAAGATAGTCATTTTGAACTTGAAGGTCGCGGCCATCCATCATACGGATGCCGCCATCGATGCCGCCCGTTCCTAAGTTGTCACCCCCGAAGAATCCCGGTTTCGTGATGACCGTTGCGACGTTGTGAGTGAAGCCGCCGTCTTGAAGGATCTTGTCGCCGATCCAAATTTTATGAAGTGTGACGCCGGTTGTTCCGCCGGCCCGGCATAACGCCATCTGAATTCCTACAAAATAACGATAGCCCGTGACAAGCGTTTTCTTCGACCAAAGGCCGGTCTTGATTTTCTTCTTGATCGGTTCTTGAACAAGGTTTCCCCACCATATGACGTTCGGCCCCTTCACCTTCACGCGCCCCCAGATAAGCGGAACGACGCGACCTTCAACGGCCGTCGGGAATTTGAAGTCACCGTCGCCGGCCGGCTTCGCATTTTCAAGCTTGGGCTTCGGCCGCAACAATTCCGAAAGGATCAGCGAAACGGAAGCCATCACAAGTCCGATGATGATCGCGGTCATGATTTCCGCGTGAACAACGCCCGGAACTTGTTCGTGTGTTCCGAAGAATTTGTCGAGTACCGCCCCGATCAGAATCAGCGCGCCGAACAATTGTTCTTTCTTTGTCGGTTGTTTCATTAGTCAAGGCCCGTTTCGAAAGGATTCTTTGTCGGAACGAAGGGAAATCCCCCGTAGTTGATTGCGTTTGAAAACTTCGTTTGACAATCGGTCACGCGACGATGCTTGCATCCCGGAACGAAGCGCAACGATTCCCCGTTGATTGTATTCGCGAAAGGAATGTTCAGCTTCATCACGTTTGCGGTTTGGCCCACGATCAAACGGTATTCGCTCCCGAATTGACAAAGGCCGGCTTCCCAATAGTCATCGCCCCCGCCGACGTTCGTCAGGCCCGACGTTGTGACGTTTCTTCCATCTACGGCGGTGATCGTCGCGTTTTCTTCGAACGTGGCTTCAGACAGCCCACAGCGCGCGTCGTACAACATATGATTGCATAGCCCTTGATAGGTGTGTCGCGGGACGGGTCGTTCAGCCGCCGACGTGATTTGCCGGCAATTGATCTTGACGGCTTTTCCATCTTGCCCAAAGCCCACAGTCGACACAAACCCCTTGAACGCGACAACGGTTTCGTCGGCCGTGTCGGTCCGGTGAACTTGTCGGATCGTGATGCTTGCGCGATCCCCCGGAATGACCGTCACGAACAAACGCGCAAAAGCATTTGTTGACGGAACCGTGATCGTGATTTGATTTTCGCCCGCGTCTATAGTGTTTTTGATTGATGTTCGGGATATCGTTTCCGCGGTGTAAACGATTGCGCCGTATGTTTCGTCGCTTTCTTGATTCGTGTATGTGAAGAAGTCACCCCCTAAAGCGAACTGATAAAGCTCGATGGGTTGACCATCTTCGCGTGACCGTTCTTCAATGCTAAAAGACATCTAGTCATCCTCTTCAAGAACAGTCATCACGGGGAACGTGACGACGGCGGTTCCGTTTGCGTCAAAGTGTCGGATCTTGATTCGATCCGTGTTGATTCGAACCTTCTCGATGTATTCGATCCGGTCAATGTCTGCAAGAACGGCGGTGATTCCCGTCACCGTTCCGCCGAAGTCCAGTCGTTCAACCCCGGTTGATGGTTTCGATGAACCCGTAATCACAAGCGGGTCGGATTGCGTTCCGTCCGTTTTGGTCACGCGGATGATGTTGCGCGGTTGTCGTTGAACGACCGAATCAACATATGAAACATCCGATATGTCAATCACCGCATCCGTCGGTCCGATATCCGCGACCGCTTCCACGTCCGGAAAGAACGTCGGAAGATAAAAGGAAATCGCGCGCCCCTTCAAAGCGTGAAGCAAGTTCCGGATGTCTTGCGTGTCGGAGCGTGTCACCGAAACAAAACCCTTCGACGATCCGCGCCGCGAAACTTCTTGATCGGTGAATTGAACCGGCGATCCGGTTCCGTTGTCAAGAATCCGGATGTTCCGGTTCCATGTTTCATTTATTGCCGCGCCTTGAACAACGTTCGCATCGTCAAGAAGAACGCGACCGGCGAAACTATTATAGGCAGCGGTCGACGCGATGTCAATATCATTTCCAATGACGCGGAACTTCAATCGGTTGTTTTGAAGATTGTTGATGGATCGTTCTTGTCGAACCGATCGATCCATCAAAGCCGCTTGAACAGGCATCACGCGCGCGCCGGCCGCGATTGACGTTTGGAACGGTGACGTGAACGTGATCGTCGTTGCATCGAAGGAATCAATTTGCAACGCTTCGAAGGTGAAAGGGTCCGTCCATACAACGGCAAGGCCGCCGGCGCGATAGTCCGCGTTCGCCGTCGAACCCACGGTGATGACGGTATCCGTTGCGGTGATCGCCGCTTCAAGGGAAGTCGCTTCGAACCATATCGGAACACCGAAGGCGCGATCTTGTCCGTTGAAGATGACGTTTTCCAGAAGTCGCCGATCGGCTTCGTCGGTCTTGATTTGGTATTCGTAAACAACGCGCGGATTCTTTCGGAGTGCGCGCCGTTGTTCTTTGCCGCTTCGTGTCGTGATGACATCCGTCAGGAATTCCAAAGATTCCGAGATGGGAAGTTCAGGTTCGAACGGGAATAGAACCGAACGCGTTCCGGCGATGGGGATCGTCAAAAGTCCCGGATCGTCAAAGGTGAAGTCAAGCGTTGAACTGATTGTCGGCGGTCCGATCAATGCAACCGTCAGCGTTCGCGTTGCGCCGGAGTGTGGCGAAAAGACAACGGTCGGCGGGGGGAATGAATCTAGGTCAACACCAATTCCCGCGCCGGCATCCGAATACGCGGTCCAGGATCGATCGGCGGTCCGGTACGATGAATAAATATCGATGGTGAAGATTTGATCGGAAAGGATGATGCCCGTGTCAATTGAACGCGGCAACAAATACATCTTTTCGAAGAATACATCCGAATGCGTTTCACCTTGAAAGCCGCCGAAGGTTCTTCGAATCGGTGTTGGAAACGTGACGTTTCCTTCGGTCAGAAAGCCCGGTGCGAACGCAAGTGTTCGCGGTCCCGCTTGGGCATTCGCGCCGCCGTGTTCTTCGCTCGGTTCAACGGCAGTCGGTACGGATGGCGGTGTGTGTATCGTCGCGACCTTGAATCGGCCGGTCAGTGATTGCGCCGTCATTGCCGCGGGAACATTCCCGTCGACCGTTGCACCGAAGCCCATTAGACCAGAACCAAATAAGCGACGCCCGCGTTTCGTGATCCCATGATATCCGTTCCAGGATTCAGCAGTTTAGCGCCCCAAGGGAAGAACATCCAAGTGTCGCCGCCTAGTGTGATTTGTTCCTTCGGTTGAATGTTTCCGATGTTGCAAACGCCCACGTCGGGCATCTTCCCGAGCATATACCGAACGGTCGTTGATCCCGTCGAACCGTGGGCCGCAAGTTCAACCGGGATGATGGGAATGAACGCATTGTTCGGGTTCCCGCGCAAGTGAAGAAGCGCCGACGGCCACGGACCATGTCGCGTGTATCCTTCGACCTTCATCACTGAATTTCCGTCGTCGTCGGCCGTTCCCGGAACGCTTACCGAATTTGTCACGATCGCCCAGTTGCCCGAAGCGGGTTGACCATCCATGTTGCGGATGCTAAGTGTTCCGCCGTGAGTCGTCGGGGATGATCCGGTGTGATTGCCATCAAGAAGAACGCGATGCCCAGATGCCCACGGTTGCCCTTCCGCCGATGACGTGATGGACCAGTCCCATCCGTATGAAAACGCGCCGCCATCCCAAGTTGAATATTTGGTCAAGTGACCGAAGCCGAAGTGACAATATCGGCCGTCGCGGTTGTATTCTAAAACAAAGTAGGCATAGAATTCATCGTTCGTCGCGGCAACGTCCGCGTTCGTGAATCCCCAAAGTTCCGCGTTCGAAAGATCAAGATCGGTCGCGCCGTTGTGGAAGTGAACAACGGAAGGATGCCCCGAATCCCCGGTTTCGTTTCCAAGGTCAAGCGGTGACGTTCCCGCCGCGGTTGTTTGGTAGATGTCGAAATGGTCTTCAGAATCCCATCCGACTTGAACGAAACATTCGCCCGGTGATCCGATCGACCATCCAGCGTCGCCGGCCGTGGTGCCGTTGGGCGCTTCGTCTTGTGTCCATCCGGCCCCCGTCAAGAAGGTGTCGATGGCATCGAACAGTGATCGCATCGTTGTGATTGTTTTATCGTTTAGGTAAGCCATTATGGACTAACTTTCAAAGCGAACCAGTGTTCCCGGTTCGTCATTCGGCAATTGTTGAAAACAACGTATAGATCGCCGCCCGCATCGATCAAGTCTTCGGCGCTTAGAGTCCCGACGTTTAATTCGCGATCGATTCTTCGGATGCCATCCATTTCCCCCGCGACAAGGTTCACGGGTTCGATGCCCATACAAACGACTTCGGCCAAATACAATTGATCGTCGCCGCTACTTTGTGGCGTTGGTCGGAAGCGTTCCGTCGGCGCGTCTTCACCGCCCGCGCTTGTCGCTGTAGCGATAGAAGCGAACGATCCCCAATCTTGTTTTTCTGAATTCGTGTTGTTGCTTGCGATGCGGTCCGCTTCTTCGATCAATGAATCTTGTGTTTCGAAGTTCCCGCCCGGAATAAGATGGAACGTGGCGTTGACGCCCAGGATGTTCCCGCCGGAGTTGTACCCGTTATGAAACGGAATCCATGAACCGCCCGGCGTGAATACTTGCGCCGGCCCGTTGTCCGCATCGTTTTCGGCAACCGCCGCATTCATTCCAAGCCAAGCGGTGTTCGTCGAAAGAATGTTGAAGTCATGTTGTGACGAACTACCCACGACCAGCATCGGATAGTCGTATTCGGTGCCGGTTGCGTAAGGGTTCAGAAGCGAGATGTGGATGCTTGAATATATTCCGTTGTCGACGTTGAAAACGCAATTGATTCCGCGATCGGTCACGCGCATATAATAATTGAAAGCAATGTCCCGAAGAACGCAATATGAACCCGTGTCGTTGTCCGGGTATCTTCCGACGGTCATGTTCACTTGGGCTTCGAAGTCATTCGCATCCGTATACAGTGGAGCCGACGCGATTTCCCAATTGAAAACGGAAGTCGTGTTCGTGTAGCTTCGGATGCCCACAGAAGCGCCCGCCGTGGAAGTCATCCAAACTTCGATGTCGGTTGTTGTGTCAATGATCGCGGAATATGTCACGGTCAGCGTTGCTAGGTTGTCGCCGGTTCCCGTGGAAAGAACAGTTGAAGCGGGGTTCGCCGGTGCGCGGTGATATGTTCCGCCGGATACAACCGAAAGCGTCGTGATCGC
>Ga0316189_10002908_pt1 | contig 16719 bp, 12 predicted proteins | sample LowCovwburrow_MG_FD_204930 | JGI IMG/M metagenome (GOLD analysis project Ga0316189, IMG submission 204930) | Coastal sediment microbial communities from Maine, United States - Lowes Cove worm burrow | ecosystem: Environmental > Aquatic > Marine > Coastal > Sediment | place: USA: Maine... | reverse complement strand
GCGACCAACACCGTCGAGCGCGTGGATCTTGCCGACCGAGGTGTCGAGCCAGCGAGACCGGAGCCCCTGCGCGTTGAGGAGGCGCATGCCGAGGCGTTCCGGGAGTGTCATCGACGGCTTCATCGCCCCAAAATGGTGGAGCAAGAAGCCCGAAAACCGCAAACAAACGTCGCGCTCGAGATCACAGGCGTTGGTGCGATCCAACGATCGCAGCCCCGCCCTCGGCGGCCAAGCGGCCCCAACCGCGACCGTCGAGGTGCAGGCCGTGTCTCCTCCGACGTTCCTCCTTTCCGACCCGTGCAAGCGTGCACAGGACTTCGCAGCGACCCATCGCCGACGCGCCCCGCGAGTGTTGTTGATTTGCCACACTCTCCGCCGGTCTCGTCCTTCCCCGCCCGCGCCGATGCGCGTTTCGGTCACTCGTGGGGGCGCCAGGGTCGGCGACCTCCGGCCGCGTCCGGGCGAAGGCGCCGCCGCTCGACACCTCAAGGTAATGCTGTCACAAGGGCCAGATTACAGGTCTACCTCCCTGCGTGCAGGTCTGCTAGGCGGCCGTCGCCCGCAGCAGGATCCGGCAGGCCTCCTCGCAGAGCTCGTCGAGCGAGTGCGGCGACGCCCCAGGATCGCCTGCCCCGAGGACCAGGCTCAGAATTCCCTGGGCGCTCGTCCAGGCGATCATCGCCAGGCGATGCGGGTCGGCACCTCGGTCGATACGACCGCGCTCGCGGTCGCGGATGAGCTTCGCCTCGAGGGCGTGGGTCACGACCTCCTGCAACGGCAGCATCTCGCTGCGACGGACCCCCTCGCTGACCCCCAGCATCGGCGCCCAGAGGTAGAGGATCCGGAACGCGTCCGGGTCCCGGCGATAGAGCTCGATCTTCGCCCTCACCGAGGCCGCCAGCGCCTCAAGGCCGCTCTCTGCGTCGACGATCACCCGCCCGAGCGTCTCCGCCTCGACCCGCAAGACCTCGACCGCGAGCGCCCCGATCAGCGCCTCCTTCGAGCGAAAATAGTAGTAGAGCGCGGGCTTCGAGACGTCCGCGCCGGCGGCCACCTTGTCCATCGTGAAGGCGAGCCCCTCGTCGATGATGACCTCGCGGGCGGAGTCGAGGAGCGCCTCCCGTCGGCTCGCGCGACGCCTCGCCTTGCGAGCCAGTCGCCGCTCCTCACGGCGGGCGAGCTCCTCCGCGGAGGGCCCGCCAACGTCGCCCTCTGCGAGACCTGCGCCCCCTCCTGCGCCCCCTCCTGCGCCATCGACCGCAGGCGCGTGAAGACGCGCCTCTCGCTTTATTCTGACCATGGGGCGGATTATTGACCCGACGATAGATCACGGTCAAGCGGCCTTGAAGCGCCTCAGCGCCGGTGGTCTTTGCCATCATCCCGGGCATGGGAGAGCCGACGATCATCCTCCGCCGCGGCGACATTACGACCCTCGAGGTCGACGCGATCGTCAACGCCGCCAACACGTCCCTCCTCGGCGGAGGTGGGGTCGACGGGGCGATCCACCGCGCCGCCGGCCCCGACCTGCTCGCCGAGACGCGGACTCTCGGGGGATGTCTGACGGGACAAGCGAAGGTCAGCCAGGGCTATCGCCTGCCGGCACCCCTCGTGCTCCACACCGTCGGTCCGGTCTGGGCCGGCGGAGAGCGGGGGGAGGCTGAGCTGCTGGCCTCCTGCTACCGGCGCTGCCTCGAGCTAGCCCGTGAGCACGACGTCCGCACCCTCGCCTTCCCCGCGATCTCCTGCGGGGTCTACGGCTACCCGATCGAGGCCGCCTGCGCCGTCGCCCTGCGGACGATCCGATCGTTCCTCGCCGCGGAGCCGACGACCTTCGAGCGGATCGAGCTGGTCTGCTTCGCTGACGACGTCTACCGGGCCTACGCAGCGCTCCTGGGCGACGGCCAAGGCCAAGCCGCAACGTCGACCGGCGAGCGCGGCTGCGCGGACCTCCGCGAGAGGATCGTCGGCGGACTCCTCGGCCTCGTCGTCGGCGATGCCCTCGGGGTCCCGGTCGAGTTCCACCGCCGCGAGACCCTCGACCGCCAGCCGCTGACCGACATGATCGGCCACGGCACCCACGGACAGCCGCCCGGGACCTGGTCCGACGACTCCTCGCTCGCCTTGGCGACCGCCGCGAGCCTCGTCGCTCGCGGCTACGATCCGCCCGACATGATGGCCCGCTTCGCCGGCTGGCTCGACCGCGCCGAGATGAGCCCGCACGGCGAGGTCTTCGACGTCGGCATCACCACCTCCCACGCGATCCGCCGCTTCACCGACGGCCGCGCGCCCGAGTGGGGAGGCCGCGACGAGATGGACAACGGCAACGGCTCTCTCATGCGGATCATGCCGCTGAGCTGCTACTGCCACCGCCTCGACGCCGAGGCGATCGTCCGGCGCTCCTTTGAGGTCAGCGGCCTGACCCACGCCCACCTCCGCTCAAAGCTCTGCTGCGCCTACGCTTCGCTGCTGCTCGCCGGGCTCCTCGACGGCGACGGTCTCGAGGGATCGATGGCGCGGGCCACCGCCGGCCTCAGCCCCCATCTGACGAGCGACGAGGCCTCGCGGCTCGGCCGTGTCCTCGACGGATCGGTGCTCCGAGCGGGCCGCGAAGATGTCCGCGGCAGCGGCTACGTGCTCCACTGCCTAGAGGCGAGCCTGTGGGCGGTCGCCAACCACCAAGGCTACGAGGGGGCGGTGCTCGCCGCGATCAACATGGGCGAGGACACGGACACCACCGGCGCGGTCACCGGGGCCCTGGCGGGCGCGCTCTACGGCCGAGCTGCGATCCGTCCGGCGTGGATCGAGGGGCTAGCCCGCAGCGCCTTCGTCGTCGATCTATGCGAGCGCCTCGCCGACCGGATCCTGCGAGAGAGCCGGACCCGGCACAGCGCCACCGGACCGACTCCATCCTAGGACAGTGACGGGCTCGCCGAGCCGCGGCGCGGACGATGAAAACGCGAGAGAGCACAGGGCCTCTGCGCAGCCGACCGGATCCTAGCCGGCACCTGTGGCGCGGATCATGGGTGTCCGCCGCAACCATGACCCCGTACGATAGGGCTGTGCGCAGCACGTCCCGCACTCTCAGGCTCACGCTCCTCCTCGCCCTCCTCCTCGCCCTTGAGCTCGGCGCCTGCATCCGTCGGGTCGAGGTCCCGCCTTCGCTCCACGACGCCGCGAGCTGCCCCACCTTCGCGAGCCCCGAGGCCAGCGGGACGAGCACAGACCGCCGCCTCAACGAGCTCTCGGGGGTCGTCCTCAGCCGCCGCCAGCCCGGCGTGCTCTGGGTCCACAACGACTCCGGCGAAGGCCCGACCCTCTACGCCCTCAGCAGCGCTGGTGACCTCCTCGCCGAGGTCGAGCTGAGCGGCGCTGAGGCGGTCGACTGGGAGGACATCGCCCTCGGCCCCGGGCCGACAGAGGGGGTCGACTATCTCTACGTCGGCGACATCGGCGACAACCGCCGCCGGCGCTCATCAGTGACGATCTATCGCCTCGCCGAGCCCGACGTCCGCGGGGGTAGCGGCACGCTCACGCTCACACATCGCGCCGACCCCCTCGTGCTCCACTACGACAAACGCCCCGCCAACGCCGAGGCCCTGCTCGTCGATCCCAAGGACGGCGCGATCTATGTGATCACCAAAGACGCTGGCGCTGCCGCGCTCTACGCAGAGGAGGACGGGGTCCTCCGCTATGTCCAGCCGGTCGACGCTGGCGAGGAGGCGCTCGTGACCGCCGCCGACATCAGCGCGGATGGCCAGATGATCGCCTTGCGGACCTACAACCGCGGCTACCTCTGGCGACGCAACCCGGAGGAGACGCTGGCGAGCGCCCTCGCCCGACCGCCCTGCCCGATCGACGTCGCCGAGGAGCCCCAGGGCGAGGCTATCGCCTTTGATCCCGCCGCGCCCCGCCTCATCACCCTCAGCGAGTCACGGGAACACGGCGGCGGCGGTGTGCCGATCCACAGCCTCCCCTTTGTCTCGCCTGGGCGCTGAGCTCCCGCGAACACGCGCCGCGTCCTTGGAGAGAGCTCCGCGACCGCAGGCTTGCCCCCCTCGACCTCAGCGCTGCCGCCAGAGCCTGCGCGAGGAGCCGCCCCGTCTCTAGACCACGCCGGCAGGCGAGCGGCGGTGCTTGCCAGCTCCTGCCCGCTCTCTTCGCAACTTCAAGCGCGGCTGTCGGGGAGTCGACGATCCCCGCAGGCCGGCGCGGGATCAGAAGTAGACGACCTTGACGCGCTGGCTGACCGGAGCGTCGCTGACCGTGAACTTCGCGTCCCTGTACTTCGGCGGCCCCATCCGCGCCTTCGCGTTGTTCGAGGTCCCGAGGCCCTCCTTGGGGATGCCGAGGAAGTTCGTGTCGAGCTCGTTGTTGCCGTTCTCGTCGTGGAGCACCGAGAACGCGTACTCACCGGCGGGGAGCCCCGCGAACTCGACGCTCGCGCTCGATCCAGAGATCTTGGTGATGGCGGTCTTGTAGGCGTTGCCCGGCTTGGATGGAAACCCATCGCCGCCGCGGAAGAGGGCGATGAGCACCTGGCCGTCGGCGCTGCGAAAGTTCGTCATCTTGATCGAGAGCGTCACGCCCTCGCCGGCCGTAGCGTCGACGGCGACGGCATCAGCGTCGGCCGCGACCTCCAGCCCGGAAGCTGTCGGGGCCGGGTCGACCGACTCTGCCGGGGGAGTCTCTGCCGCAGCGTCAGAGCTGCACGCGAAGAGCGCGAAGAGCGCGAAGAGAACGAAGTTGTGCACAGACATACCGGGACCGCCGTTTAGGGTTTGTCGAGTTCTACCACGGAGCTCGAAAACCGCATCATGTGAAGCCTCCTGGCTGTCAGCGAGATCGGCGCCCCACCAGGCCGGAACCGAGCAGGTCGTGCTGAGGGCCGAGGAAGCGACTTGCAGATGGCGCCCATCTGCGCAATATAAGCTTTGCAGAAGGTTCGTCTTCCCCACGAAGGACGAGTCGATCGTCATGTCCAGAATAAGAGACACATCCACCCCGGGCAACGGCGAAAACGTGGGGCGCTACCGTATCCAGGCCGTCGCCCAGATGACTGGCGTGTCCGCCGCAACTCTGCGCGCCTGGGAGCGTCGCTACGGAATTCCGGTACCCAAGCGCTCCTCGTCGTCCTACAGGCTCTACAGCGATCACGACATCGAGCTCGTCCGCCGCGTCCGCCAGCTCTGCGACGAGGGTATGGCCCCGTCGCAGGCCGCCCGTGAGGTCATCGCCCAGCGAGCTCCAAACCCTGTCGAGCCCGAGTCGCTCGCGCCACCTGACGAGGACGTCTACCAGCTCGCCGCAGCGAGGATCATCGAGGGCATCGAGCGCTTCGATCCGGACCGCGCAAGGACCGCTGTTGAGCGAGCCCTCTACCTCGGCCCCTCCGTGACCGTGTTCCAGCGGATCCTCGCGCCGACCCTCGACGAGGTCGGCAAGCGTTGGGAGAAGGGCACGCTGAGCATCTCACAGGAGCATCTCGCCGCCGAGCTCATCGGCAACGCGGTCCGCTACATCCTCGGCCTAGTCCAGCCCCACAAGGCCAAGCGCCGGGTCCTGCTCGCCTGCTTCGCCGACGAAGAGCACGTCACGCCGCTCTACGGCATCGCCCTGAGCTTCGCCTCCTGGGGCTACAAGAGCGTGATGCTCGGCGCCCGCACGCCGACCCACGCGCTGCGCCACGCGGTGACCGAGGTCCAGCCCGACATCATCGGCCTCTCGGTGACGGTCAAGCCTCCCCCGTACCGCGCCCGTGAGCTGGTCGACGGCTACGCCGAGGCCTGTCACCCGCTGCCGTGGATCGTCGGCGGCTCGGCGGCCTCGAGCATCGCCGAGCTGGTCGAAAGCCGCGGCGGAACGGTAGCTGGCCCCACCCCCGAGAGAACCCACGAGCTCGTCGAGCGCATGGTCGCGAGCGTCGACACGACCCAGCACTGAGCCCCCGGACGAGCCCCCGGACGAGCCCCCGGGCGAGCCCCATGATCGCGACCCGAGACGGGACCGAAGACGTGACGACCTGGCGCGGCCTGCAGCCGCCCGCGACCGCAGGCTACCGCCGGCTACGGTGCGGGTACACCACGTCCCCGGCGATCATCGCGGCGGTCCTCCTTTTCGGTCCGCCGCGATGGACGGCGCTCCGTGACAGCGCAACGGTCTTGCATCGCCGCAGCACACGCCGCTCTTCCTGGTAGAGTCCGTCGGCCGTCATGCCCATGATCACCCTTCAACCGATCAGGACGATCGCCCTCGCCTCGGTCGCAGCGCTCCTCACGGTCGCCTGCGCGAACGCGCCGAGCGGCACCCTCGAGGAGCTGCCCCCCCTCCCCGCCGAGCCGCCAGCGACCGCCGCTGAGATCCACGAGCCTGAGCCTGAGCCTGAGCCTGAGCCCGAGCCCGAGCCCGCGCCGTTGATGATCGATCTCCTCCGGCAAAGCGGCCTCCACAGCGAACTCCTCGCCGCCTCTGAGCGGGCCGAGCTCCTCGACCTCCTGAGCCCGACCGAAGAGCAGCCGCGGACCCTCCTGGCGCCGACCGACGCGGCCTTCGCCGCCCTCAGCAAGCGCGAGCTCAGGCGGCTCGATCGTCCCGGCGAGCTCGCGGCGCAGATCCGCCGACATGTCCTCGAAGGCGCGCTCGATCCCGCAGCGCTCGCCGCCGCGACCGAGGTCCTTACGATCGACGGCGAGGCCCTGCCGATCGTCGCGCTCGCCCCCGAGGCGGCGAACGACGCCTCCGGAGACGACAAGGCCGACGCCGCGGAGAACGCCGACGCCACAGAGAACGCCGCAGAGGGCTCCGACGCCGACGCCGACGCCGACGCCGACGCCGACGCCGACGCCGACGCCGACGCCGACGCCGAAGAACAGACCACCGCGCAAGCTCCGAGCCTGGCGATCGCCGGGCTCACGCTCGGTCCGGTCATCGAGTCGCGCTACGGTCGGATCTACGTCGTCGACGCGCTCATCCCAGCGAGCAAGTCGGGCAAGACGAGCAAGACGAGCAAGACGGGCAAGACGAGCAAGACGAGCAAGTAAGGGGCTCCGGGGCCCCAGGACCTCGTCACCGCGCCCAACGCCACCGCGGAGCTCTCCTCCAAGGCCGCTAGGATTGGCCGGCTAGGACTAGGCTGTCTTTGGTCATCGCCAGCCAAGACCGAGTCGAGTCGAGTCGAGTCGAGTCGAGTCGACTCACACGGCCAAGCCCCCAGCACACGCCTCGATGGTCTGAGGCGCTAGTGCTAGTCGAAGCGCCCCAAACCGATCCGCCGCTGTCCGGGCCACGCGACGAAGGGCCGAGCCTCGAATTCGAGCGCCCCCGCGTCATCCAAGCGCCCCCGCGTCATCAAAGCGCACTCGCGTCAGGCTGCCCATGGCTCTTCCGCAAGGACGGGATGATGCTCGAGCCGCTCGAGACCCTGGTCCTCGCCGAGGCGATCCCGGCCGGCACCGGGACCGCCGGGCTCGTCTTCACCGTCGACCTCGCCAACCGGGCGCCGACGGCCTGGTGCCCCGGGTCGACGGGCTCGAGCCCCTGAACGTTTTGGCGCGCTGGCGGCCCCCACCGTGTCGGAGGTGCCTCTCGCCTTGGACTAGCTCTGGTCGGAGCTGTCTCGCCCACGCATCCTGAGGATGTGTCTAGAGGCCAAGTCCTCGATCCCGAGAGCCTCTTCAAGCTCTTTGAGTGCATGCGCTACTTCGCGACGATATTTTGGGTGCATCGTTGCAGGATCGACAGAGACGAGATCTTCAACCAGCCTTGTATATCTATGACTGATCTCCGCTCGAGTCGCGAGCCCTCCCTCGAGTGAGTCTCGAAGCATTAATGCGCGACGCAAGAGTTCTTCTTGAAAGCCAGCGGTGGCCCATTGATGGTTGAGCAGCCGGCCGACGGGGGTGCTTCGGCCTCGTAGCTGTCGCACTTCTTCCTGGAGCGAGGACAGCTGAGAGAGTATGACTCGGTGGAGACCGGCGTCTGTCTTCTCCTCGGTCAAATTGGGGATGGAGGCGGGGGATGAAAGGGCCAAGAGCCGGACAATCGAGTTGAGGTCCGTCTCAGGTGCGTTTGCTGTCTCGCTGATCGCTTGGGCGACTTCCTTCTGCGCAGCGAGTACGTCTCGGTAGCCGAGCGTCGGTTCATAGTCGATCGTCCGGAGTGGACTGATATCGAAGATGCGCCCCGTCCCCCTCTCCTGGATGAGAACTGTCGGTTTGTCGAACGCCTGCCGAAGTGCGAGCTCGAACATCACGTTGGGGTTGTGTGAGCTCAGGTCACACACGGCCATCGGCGACTCTATAAGTCGCTTGAGAATATCGGCATGGATCAAGTTCGTATTCTTTACCTCGTCGGCGCGCATGGCTCTATGTTCTGCAATCTCGCATGCGGGTCGAATGATGTCGTTGTAGACGCGCCGAAAGTGACCTTCGGTGTACGGCTCCCTGTCTGCGATGGGCATGATCACAAAGCAGCAGGGTTTCTCTTGGGCCTGATCCATCATCTCAGTGGCAGGCTACCTCAAAACCGGAGTCCGTTGGACAGCGAGGCTCCTTGTCACCGTCGGCGCCGCTCGCCCGCGGAGCCCTCGTTGTGCGTATCGTTCTAGATCCCGAGGAGGAAGGCGATCTGTTGTGCAAGCGTTTTCAGGCTGGGTATTTCGTCGGGGATGTATTTTTCCGTACTCCACGTGCAAACCGCCGCCTTCCGAGACGATCGCCGACGATAACCCCGACGATAACCCCGACGATCCGCGAGGAGCCACACCGGAGCCATCAAGACCGACAGCGGACCGCTCGGAACCACAGCGTGTGGCCGCATCACCTACAAAGGGACCCCTCACACCGACGACTACGACCGGCCGATGCACATCAGCCTCACTCACTCACTCACTCACTCACTCACTCACTCACTCACTCACTCACTCACTCACTCACTCACTCACTCACTCACTCACTCACTCACGCATGCGCCGCGCGAGCGCCTCAAGCTCTGGCCGGGCAGCGATGATATCGTCATAGAGGACCGATCGATGGAGCGCGACTGCCCCCTCGAGAGCCCTGCGCAGCAGAGCCTCGGCACCGGCATCGTCCCCGTCCTCCACCATGAGGGTCGCCATCTTCAGCTCTAGCCACGGACGCCGCTCGTGTAGTTGGCGCTGCGCTGCGGAGTCGTCGTTCTTGAGCTCCGTGAGCCGCAGCGCGGTCTCAAGGTCCACGAGGGCCCGAGCGTAGTCACGCCGTCGCCTGCGAATGGCGGCGCGCCAGGAGACAAGCTCGATCCCCACCTTCACATCCTCAAGCTCAGGATGGCCATCACCCTCACGGTCCCCCTCGATCCAGTCGATATAGGGATCGAGGTTGCCGAGCGCGAGCATCACCGCCTCATCGACGCGCGGATCCTCCGCGTGCATCGCTCGACTCAGGGCCCATGCATCGTAGACGAGGCGAAAGTACCGGTGTTCGTCGAGGGACATGACGAGGAGGCCGTAGCTCTCAGGTCGACGTCGCAGCCCGCAGAGCAGCTGGGCCGGCATCTCGCCGGGCGATGACGTAGACAGCAGCTCGCCGAGCAGCCTGCGCGCGTCGTCGAGGTGTCCAAGGCGGAGCAAGATCTCGACCTTCTCGGCCCTCTCGCTCGGAGTCTTCGCAGGGTACGACCTGAGCAGGGCGTTCGCCCGGTCGAGGTCAGCGTTGGTGAGCGCTCGGATCATCGCCGCCCTCGGACTGGCGGCCCTGGACGCCTCCTCCTGGCCCCCGCTTTGGAGGCCCGTGGTTCGGAGCCCGTAGATCGACGCGGCCGCGCCTGCGGTGTCGACACCGACGGTCTCGATGATGAGCCGGTAGTCGCCCTCTGGAAGAGCATGCTCAGGAACCGGGACCGTGTAGGCCGAGCGGGTCTCATCGCTCTCGCGCACGCTCAAGTGGCCCTTCCCGGTCCGGGGGAAGAGCGCACCGCGCAGGACGAAACGTGGGCGCTCGCCGGCCGTGATCGCGGCGCCACGTGTTGGCTCGCACCACCCACGGCCGACGCTAGCGATCTCGAGCTCAAAACAAACGTCGACGACGCCGCCCCCTCCGAGGCCGACGACCCTGAGCATCAAGACCCTGTGTCCGCCGTCGACAGGGAGCAATTGAAGCTGGATCCCCGTACTCCACTCAACACGATCGAGCGCCAGGTCGAGCTCGACCGAGAGTTGTCCTCCGTCGTAGCTGAGCCGACGCGAGAGGAGCTGAGTGGGCTTATAGGCCTCTACGTTCAAGGCGCTCTGGGCGGCGCTCCATAGCACCGTATTCGGATCGTCGATCGACCACTCGGCCGACAATGGGCGGTCTACTTGGAGCGTCGGGGCGGTTTCGCCCAGGATCGTCGCCAACTCGCGACGGGAGGCCTCGAGTCGCCCGCGCGCGACGTCATCTCCCGTCTTCGTCAGCGCCAGATCCACCGCGGCGAGGAGCTCATGCCGCTGAACTCTGTCCAGCGAACCTCGCAATGCCCCCTCCACGGCCTCGGCGACCCGCGATGTGCCCGTCGCAGCCGAGAGGTAGAGGGGCGTCGCCAGATCCTCACGGCCGACAGCCTCGTAGAGCTGGGCCCCTCGGAGCTGAGCGAGCGCCTGCTCTGATGCGTCGCCGCTGGACTCCCCCTCTCGCGCGTACGAGCTCGCGGCCTCTTCGAGGAGCCCGATCTCCGCGAGAGTCTCGATGCTCGCCACACGCGCCCCAAAAGAGCTGGAGCTCGGCACTTCATCACCCACCGCGAGGGCGCGGATCGGCCGGACCGGAAGGCTCTCCTCACCGTCACCGGCGACCCAAAGCTCATAACCCTGGGGCTCTCCAGCGACGCCCCGAGCGAGCACGTCAAAGACCAGCTCAGGCTCAGGATCATCGTCCACGTTGAGCGCGCTCACGGGCCAGCGAAGACCGACATTGAGCTCCGAAAACCCGCCGTCTGCCCCTTGTATCAGCAATATCGCCTGCTCGTCGTGGCTGACGATCACATCGTCAAGGCCGTCGCCGTTGAGGTCCTCGACCATCGATCGGAAGTGTCCTGGACGGAGCATCTGTGCGGAGAGCGAAGCACCGTCAAAGTCCATGATGTAGAGGCCCTCTGGCTCGCCGAAGAGGCGGTCCCTGGGGAACACGGTGGTGTTCGCGTACTGATCCCACTTCGTCACGAGCAGGCTCGTCCGCCCTCGCGGACGTCGGAGGCTGAAGGTGGTCGACATACCGACCTTGCGCCGGGCCAGGGTTCGCAGCTCGCCGAGGTTCTCGTCGAGGTCGAGGATGCGGACGTCATAGGCGCTCCACGGGCCGAAGGCCGCCGCGAGTTCGACGTTCCCGTCGCCGTCAAAGTCTCCAGCGGTGAGGGAGGTGACGTCCGAGCCCATCGTCAACGCCGCAGTGGCGACCGTGCGCGCCCTCCACTCGCCCGTCAACTCCCGGGATAGCTGAGTGATCGAGTGCTTGGGCGCGAGCTCTCCGACGTAGAGCTCGAGGCTCCCATCGCCGTCGAGGTCGGCCGCGGCCGCGCCTGCGACCGAGGCGCCCTCCCACTGCAGCAAGGTTTCTAGACCTCCGCGCTCATCGAGCGCAAGCAGCACGTTGGTCGCTCCGTCGGGCTCTGTCCCGACAAGGAGCGGGGTCGTCCCCTGTACCGACGGGACGGTCACGAGAATCGTGCCCCCCAAGAGCTCTGGGCGTATCTTCGCCAGCGGCTCGTCGCTCAGCCGGCGATCGAGAAGGAGCATCTCGATCCCCTGAGCGTCGGGGCGCTGGATGACGATTGAGTCGGGACCCTCGGCCCCGAGACCCACCTTGGCGTTGACCGCAGGCTTCGCCCCGCCGAAGGGGGTCCGACGCGCCGTCCGCAGGGTGTCGAGCACCGCCCGGGCCTCAGGCGAGAGGAGCCCGTACTTCATGTCGGCCTCCCGCGCGCCTTCGACGTCGAGCCTGACGAGCGCCACGTCAAACCGGATCTGCGCGAGCGCATAGGCGTTGAAGACCTCCGGCTGCTCCCGGGCGATCCGGTCGAGGAGCCGAGAGAGCGGCTCCCAGCGCCGCTGCAACCGGAGGGTCTCACCGAGGGCGAGGATCGCCTCCGCCCGCTGCCTGTCGTCTTGGGCGGTGGTGTAGGCCCGCGCCCTCGCCCGGAGGAGCGAGCCGTCGAGCGCGACACTCAAGGCGCTCTGGCCCGTCTCACGCTGACGCAGCGCGGAGCGGCGGTCGGCCTCCCGTGTCCAGGCCATCGCGAGCGCATAGGTCCCCTCGAGCATGCGGTCGTCGAGGGACTCGTCGAGGAGCCGCACGGCCCGCCCGTCCTCGCCCTCTTCTCGCAGATCCGCCGCCCGCTGCTCGAGCTCCGCGATCCGAAGCGCCGCCGCATCCTCCCGCTGATTCGTCGCCCATCGCTCCATTGCGCTCTGGATCCCGAGGAGCGCAGCGGCGACGAGGAGGGCGGTCAGGGCGATGAGTCCGAGCGCACGGAGCACCCGTCGCCTGGCGACCATCGGGTCGGTGGAGAGCGCGCCTAGCAGGGCCTCCATCGACGGATAGCGCTCGCCAGGATCGACGGCTAGGCCCGGGAGGATCACGGCGCGCAGCCAGGCGGGGACGCTCTCGCCGGTGGGCTCCGCCTGGGGACCGCGGCGCATCGCCTTGTAGAGCGAGGCCGCCGTCGTGGCCTTGAAGGGGCGCACACCGTAGAGCGCCTCGTAGAGCGCGACACAGAAGCTGAACTGATCGCTCCGGGGATCGACCGACGCACCGTCGAGCTGCTCTGGGGACATGTAGGCCACCGTCCCCATGACCGTGCCGATCCGGGTCACGAGGTCGACGAGCGCGGTCCCCTGCATCGATCTCGACGCTGTGGCCTCGTCCATCTTGCCGTCGTGGGTAGCGAGACTGACGAGTCCAAAGTCGGTCACCCGAACGCGGCCGTCGTCGCCGATGAGCACGTTCTCCGGCTTGAAGTCGCGGTGCACCAGCTTCGCCGCGTGAGCGGCCGCGAGCCCTCGTCCAGCCTCGACAAAGCGCTCCAGGATATCTCGATACGACCGCGTCTGCGGCGGACCGAGGTCGTCCATCCAGTCCCGCATCGTCTGACCGCGCACGTACTCCATCGCCACGTACACGCGCCCCTCGTGCACCCCGACATCGTGGACTCCGACGACGTTCGGATGGGAGACGCGGGCCATCGCCTGAGCCTCTCGGAGCATCCGGGCGCGCGCCGCATCGCTCCCGTCATGCAGCGTGTGGACGATCTTGAGCGCGATCGTTCGCCCCAGCTTCTCGTCGCGAGCACGCAGTACGAGGCCCATCCCGCCGGAGCCTATGGTGCCGAGGATCTCGTAGTGACCGATCCGCTCAAACCTCCGCGGCGTGTCAAAGAGCGCCGCGTTGAGCTCATCCAACCCGAAGTTGGCCTCCAGGTCATCGGCGCCTGAGGGCGGGCTCTCGCCCATCGTGTCGCTGCGCAGCCCGAGCTCGGATGTCACGGCGACCGCGCCTGGCCGCTCCTCGACGTGCGTGTCATCTGTCGGATCGATCCCGGACATGAGGCCTCAGGCGCGTCTGCGCGCGTCCAACACAGATCAGACAGCGGCCTCTCGCAGTCCGCGGGCCCAGGACTCCAGGTCGGTCACGGTCCGCTTGACGACCTCGCCGGGCGCCTCGAGCGTGAGCAGCAATTCCTTGAGCTGCTTGCGGCCGCGAAAGAGCCTCGCCTTGACCGTGTTCGGAGGTATCGCCAGGGCGCTGGCGATATCCCCCACCCCCAGGTTCTGCCAATAGTAGAGCTCGAGGAGGATCTGCATGTCGAGGGGCATCCGCCGCAGAGCCTCGAGGAGGAGGCGCTGCTCGTCATGCTGGACCATGATCTGGCTCGGGCTCGGATCGAGATCCATGCTCGTCACAGTCCCGAAGTCGAGGCGCTCGCCGTCGATCCGGCGCCGGCGATAGTGCATCCGGATCCTGTTGCAGACGATGCCGAAGAGGAAGCTGCGAAACGCCGCCGGCTCGCGCAGCGTGTCCAGCCCCTGGAAACACGCGGCGAAGCTGTCGTGCGTGATGTCTTTGGCGGCGCTGGGGGCCTTGCTCCGGCAAAACCCGAGCACCTTCGTGTAGTAGCGCCTGGTCAGCGTCGCGCCGGCCCTCTTGTCACCGCCGCGATAGGCCAGGATGAGCTCAGCGTCTTCTTGCGAGGCCACGGCCCGAGTCTATCAGTCGATCGCACCGGGCCGCGGGGGAGGCGAAGCTCGCCCCTCGGTCGATGCAGGCCAGGCGACGGGGGCCTGCGGGGAGGCGTCGGACCAGCTCTCAGCGGTGTTGGTGGCCAGCTCCGCAGGCGATCGTCGCTAGAGGGCGGGGATCAAGTTGCAGTGTTCGCCGTAGTACTGCCAAGCCTCGCAACCATCGACCTGCTCGGCGATGATGCAGACCCCCTCCATGCCCAGGGGATGATGGATAGCGAGACACTGACCGTCGTACTGGAGGGACGGGTCATTGTCGAAGCAGTACTCGACGAAACACTCAGCGAGGCTCTTTGAGGAGGCGTTCGGAGCGTTCTCCTCGACCGCCAGCGAGAGAGAGCCGTCCAGGCTCGCCGCCTCATCCTTGAGCAGGCTCGCCGCCAGCTCCTCATTGCCAGCGTCGAGCGCCATCTCAGCGAGCTCTTCGACCTCAAAGACGAAGCTGGCGGTGTCGCTGTCGGGCTGGTCGCAAGCGACGGCGCCAAGGCTGAGGACGACGGCGAGGGGAGCTGTGAGGGCGCGGACGATGAGGGTCTTGGCGTTCATGATGATCTCGGCTTCGATGTGCGGGAAGTGTTTGAGTGGATGTCGGCGGCGTCGTTGCGCCCCGTACACTTGAGGAGTTGCCGAGCCCCTGCGGTGGTTCTCGAGGCCGCGACATTTTTTTCATTTTCTGGCGAGCGCTGTGGAGTGCGCACTCTCGCCCGTCGAGGTGACCGGGAAGCGCCATCGAGCAGAAATGGTCTGCAACCGTGACTTGTGGGATCGATGAGGCTGACCTGCGCCTCATCGGCCTAGGGGGAGGTCTCGAGCCTGCGTGTCGTCACTGGCTGTGACGGCCTCTTCAGAGGCAGCCGATAGCTTCGGTCGACACAACGACATTGTCGAACCAGCGCTGCTGCGCTTGCACCGAGCCGGAGTTCCAGTAGTTCTCGATGAACACGGCGTTGATGGCGAAATCCCCGTAGCTCCCCACGAACTCGAGCTCCTCTCCCCTGGCCTCGAGCTCGCCGTCGATCCAAAACTCCTGCACGCCGTTCGCTTGGCCGGGGTCGTCGAGGCGCACGTGCGCCTCAATACAGCGCCACTTCCCCGACTCTGCGGTCGAGAACAGCGCCGTCGGCCCAGACTGCTGACCCAGCCAATTCATGTTAGGGAAGTCGTTGTAGCCCTCGCAGACGACCTGGCCGTCGACGACACAGCTGACCGGATCGATCGCCAGATGCTCGGCCTTGTCGCCCCAAAAGTGGGCGACCATCGCCTGCGACCAGTCGTCGGCGGAGCTGAAAACGGTCGCCCGCGAGAGCTTGGCGGGGTCTCCCGTCCACCCGTCTTGGTTCCTGAGGTAGAGCCGGTACCAGATCTCGCGGAAGTCCTCGTCCGGGCGGATACCCGTGTTCATATAGCTGTTGGGATTACGTCCAAAGCTCAGCTTGAGGTTGCCCGCCTCGACCTGTCCCTGGGCGAAGTTGGTCTGCATGGCCCGGCTCTCTCCGACACCCACCCCCTCGGCGAGCTCGAAGTCTCCCTCTCCGCCGCCGTGCTCGAAGTAGCGCCCTTCGGCCACCAGTGGGCCACCAGCCTCAAAGTCGTCGCAGAAGATCCACTCGGGGTGCTCGGCTTCCCAGCCTTCGCATTCGGACACCTTCAGCCCGCCGGTTGTCTCCTCGCTGGTGCTGTCGGTGCTCCGAGTCTCCGACTCGGAGCTATCGGAGTCGCTGTCGGTACTGCCCGTCTCGGCGGTGCCCGTGCTATTCTCCCCGTTCGTGGTATCCGTGGTGCCCGTGGTGCCCGTGGTGCCCGTGTGCCCCCCGCTCGTATCGCCGCTCGACCCTCCGTCCGAACTGCTCGTGCTCCCCCCATTCGTATCGCTGCTCGACCCCGCGCCGGCCGAGCTGCTGTCGTCGGTGCAGGAGAGCCCTGCCCCAAAACAGCCGCTGAGCAATAGGAGCAAACGGAGCGAGAACCAGCGGCGCATTGGCGGAGGCTGGCACATCGTCCAGAGCGCCGTCAATGATCTGTGTTCGAGCCCAGTCCACGCCCCACCTCGGCGCATCTCGGGCGTTCTCGCGCGAGCAGAGCAGTAGCGCCGAAAGTGTGCGCTATCGTCATCTTCACGCGGTCGCGACCGTCGACGGTCGTCGCAGCATTTGCAGTAGGAACGCCCTTCGCTCGTTGGGGTCGGGCCGCCTCTCCCCCGCAGATCCCAGCGAGCGGAACTACCGCAGAGGGCTCCGACCTCGGGCTCTGGCATCAAATCGCTCATCCGGCCAAGGGTGCAGGATGCGGGCAGGTGGAATCCATCGTTCAACCAGGATCTTCATCCGCTCCCAGGTCAACAATCTGCGCCGCGGCCATTGCTGCGAGAATCGAGCTTGTGGTGCACGAGACGCCTAGGCTGTGCCAGGGGTCAATGGTTTTTGTAGCGGCGTTTGGCCCGACTGTGGCCTCTGCGGCTGCGTCGATGGGCTCTGCCA
>Ga0316189_10002906_pt1 | contig 16724 bp, 11 predicted proteins | sample LowCovwburrow_MG_FD_204930 | JGI IMG/M metagenome (GOLD analysis project Ga0316189, IMG submission 204930) | Coastal sediment microbial communities from Maine, United States - Lowes Cove worm burrow | ecosystem: Environmental > Aquatic > Marine > Coastal > Sediment | place: USA: Maine... | reverse complement strand
CACTGCCCCGACATCACATCGCAGACCTGGGCCGGACCGCACGGATCGGGCTGCTGGCCGTGGCACGTCGTGACGCAAACGTCGTCGACGCAGGCCTCGTTCGGGCCATCGCAAAATGTGCAGTCGCTCGCGCCCGTGGTCTCCGGTGGTTCACCGGTTGTATCCGCGGCGGTCGTTCCCCCGCCCTCGGTTCCGTCGTCCGTGGTGTCCGCGTCGGTCGCCGCATCGGTGGTCGTGGCTGGGCCTTGCGTGCCGATCCCGGTGACAGGCCCACTGGCGGACCCGCCGTCGTCGGCAGCGGTTGAGGCACAGCCGACGGCCGTCGAGACGACGAGCAAAGCGAGCGCGCGGTGGGGATTCACGGCGCGATCATACGCTACGGCGGCGGATCACAAACAGACCCAACAAGCCCGCGAACCACCAGCCACCGGGCGCGCCCTGGCGGCAGCCGCAGCCCCCCGAATCATCGTCGGCGCCCGCACTTCCGCCCGTCCCCGCGCCGTCACTGTCGCTGCCGGTGCCAGGCGGATCGGCGTCGTCGCCACCGTCGTCCGCGGTCTCATCCGCGCCCTCGTCGAGATCGCAGTCCGGATCCAGCTGCCCGTCTTCGGTGAGCGCACACTGGGCGTCGTCCATCGCGTACACGCGCCCGTCCGGGCCGCTGAACAGGAAGCGCTCGGCTCGCACTGGGGTGCCCACGGGCACGTCGGCGAGGACCGACGCCGGCCACACGGCGGCATCGTCCAGGGACAGCCCCCATGCTTCGGCGACGGCGGCGCTCTCGACTTGGCGGCGGTAGCCCGGGTCCATCAGCCAGTACGTCGACGGGTCGTCATCGCTGACGACGAGCACGGGCTCCACGGGAAAGTCTCGGTCGTCGCCGATCGCATCGATCGTCGGCTGGTCGATCGTTGCGATGTCCCACAGGGGCGAGATGTCCCAGGCGGAGACGATCTCGGGGCTGGCCAGCCATCGCCGGACGCCATCGGGCACGGGCGGGGGCGGACACTCGAACGCTATCGGACTCTCCTCGAGCTCTACCTGAGAGCGACCGCCGTCCACGGCGTACGCGTGCACGGCGTGTGGCTGGCCATCGCGCAGTGAGAGCGGCGCCTCAACGGCGAACCCGTGGTCGCACGAATCCAAGGCATCACACAGGTCGTCGCGCGGGATGTCGGCGGTGACTTGGACGACGGGGGTGGTGCCGTCGAGCGGCCCGCCAAAGCTCAGCTGCACCTCGGTCGCAGCGTCTGGGTCGGTTGGGTCCCACGACCAGCCTTCGATGGCCATGCAGTCCGTCCCGTCCAGCGTACCGACGCCCGCGGTGAGCCCGAACAGGTCCTCGTAGGCGGCGACGAGGCTGAGGTAGGGCGAGACGTACACAAACCCCAAGCCCGCCACATCCTGGCGAATATTGAAGTGCATGTGGATCGTGGTCGGTGTCCCGCCAAACTCGTTCGAGACGTTGTTGATCCGCTCACCCCGCGCGACGTTTTGGCCGTTCGAGACGAGGTTGGATGCACCGTGCAGAATGTCGTAGCGCGTTCCCGCGGCGTCGGTCACGTAGACCGAGTAGCTCCCGATGTTGGTGACGGTCGCGTCCGCGGGTGAGACGTTCCAGTGCACGCCCGTCTCGCAGGTGCTCGGGCGAATGTCTTGGCCCTGGTGGCCGTCGCCCGAAGGGCAAAGGGGCATGTCCCACGTGCGTGTCTCGCAGTAGTTGTCGCGCCAGGGGTAGTTGTAGTTGACCGGGTCGCACTGACCTCCGCCCGGCCCCTGCGAGCCTCCGTTGCCCCAAACCTGCGAGTTGGCAAATCCCGCGCCCTCCATGGGAAACCGCATCCCCGGGGCGTACACGACCGGGTCGGGTGCGCCCTCTCCGGAGCCTGCGACCAGGTCGCCGACCGGCATGTACTGGAACGGCTCGAGGCCTCCCGCCAAGGCGGGCAGCGGGGCCAGGACCAACGCAACAAAGACGGGCCGCCAACTCATCGTTGCGCCCCCCGTCCGCCAACAAACTGAAGGCTCTCGGCGAAGTTCATCAGTGCCTCTCGGTCGGCGCATGCGGCCGCTTCTTGGTCGGCGCACTCGAGCTCGAGATCGTACGCGACCCCATGTTCGATCCAGCTCGCCACCCAGATCCCTTCGTTGCGGGTGACAAACCCATCGAGCCCCCGGACGGAGTGGGTGGCAGGGACGGGCTTGATGTGCGGGTAGATCTTCGCCTGACCGCTGATCTGCAGGCTGACGTTGAGGCCCTCGGCCTGCATCGACACGGCGGTCCAGTGTGCCCCCGAGGTGACGACCGCGGATTCGACAAGGTCTGGCGCGCTGGGCAGGAGCACGGGAACGGGCGCGTCGTCCACCGAGGTGCGAGCCTGGGCGCTCAGACGCTCACGCGCTTCGTCGTCGCGCTGGGTGTCGTCGGGCCACGCCACGATTCGACGCATCGACTGACCGCCGACCATCGTCCCGCGGGACGGCTTGGCCGCGGTCGCCTCGAGATCGGAGGGCGCGGGAGCAGCCGCGCGCAGCTCGGAGGGCGCAGACGATGGCGTGCTGTCGCACGCGATACACACCACGGCCACCAAAGCCGCTGCTCGTAGTTTCCCAATCATCCCAGGGGCAGTATCGCCGGCCGACCAGTGCAGGGGCAAGACGCGATCGGGGCCCGTCGAGGGCATACAGCGGCAAAACGCTACAGATACACGATCGAAACGTTGGGGGGCTCGCGTGTAAATCGCCGTTCGACGCCGAGCACCTCAAATCGAGCGGCCGAACGTGGTATGCCCTGCGTCCCGATGTCGTCGATCAAGAGCGTATCTACGGAGTCTCGCATTTTCGAACCACCGACGGAGTTCGCTTCCAAAGCGCGCGTTGGGAGCCGGGCCGAGTACGACGCGATGTACCAGCGGAGCGTCGACGACCCCGACGCATTCTGGAGCGAGCGCGCCGAAGAGCTGCATTGGTTCACCAAGCCCGAGACGGTCCGGCAGTGGGAGCCGCCGTTTGCCAAGTGGTTCCTCGGCGGCAAGACCAACATCGCCTACAACTGCCTCGATCGACACGTGGCGGCGGGCCGTGGCGACGCGACCGCGCTGATTTTCGAGGGCGAGCCCGGCGACACCAAGACCCTGACGTACGCCGAGCTGCTGGCCGAGGTCAGCCGCTTTTCCAACGGTCTGTTGCGGGCGGGCGTGGCCAGCGGTGACCGCGTCATCATTTACATGGGCATGGTGCCCGAGGCCGCCATCGCGATGCTCGCGTGCGCGCGAATCGGGGCCATCCACAGCGTGATCTTCGGAGGCTTTGCCGCCGAGGCCGTTCGCGACCGCGTTCTCGACGCTGGGGCGACCACGATCATCACGCAGGACGGCGCGTGGCGTCGCGGCAAGGTGGTGCCGCTCAAGGCCCAGGTCGACAAAGCGTGTGACAGCTGCCCTGATGTGGCGCGCACGATCGTCCTGCGCCGCACCAACAACGAGATCGCGATGAAGGAGGGCCGGGATCTCGAGTGGGACGCCGTGCTCGATGGCGTGTCAGCAGAGCACGAAGCTCCCGCGCTCGACGCGGAGCATCCGCTGTTCATCCTGTACACGTCGGGCACAACCGGCAAGCCCAAGGGGGTGCTGCACACCACGGGCGGCTACATGGTCTACACGTACACGACCAGCAAGTACGTGTTCGACATGCAGCCCGACGACGTCTACTGGTGCACCGCCGACGTCGGCTGGATCACCGGGCACTCGTACATTGTGTACGGCCCGCTCGCCAACGGGGCGCAGGTCGTCATGTACGAGGGCGCCCCCAACCATCCCGGGCCCGACCGCTTCTGGGAGATGATCGCCAAACACAAGGTCACCATCTTTTACACCGCGCCCACGGCGATTCGCGCGTTCATCAAGTGGGGCGACGAGCACGTCACCAAGCACGACCTTTCGTCGCTGCGCCTGCTGGGGACGGTGGGCGAGCCGATCAACCCCGAGGCCTGGATCTGGTACCGCGATGTGATTGGTGGCGGCCGCTGCCCGATCGTCGACACCTGGTGGCAGACGGAAACGGGCGGGATCATGATGACGCCGATCCCAGGCGCCGTGGCGACCAAGCCGGGCTCGTGCACGTTGCCGTTCTTTGGGATAACGCCCAAGGTGCTGCGCGAAGATGGCTCCGAAGCCGATGCGAACGAGGGCGGCTATCTGGTCATCGACCAGCCGTGGCCTTCGATGATGCGCACGATCTGGGGCGACGACGCGCGGTTCAAGGAGACGTACTTCTCGAACTTCAAGGACATCTACTTCACGGGTGACAGCGCCCGCCGCGATGAGGACGGGTACTTCTGGCTGATGGGGCGGGTGGACGACGTCGTCAACGTCGCCGGCCATCGGCTGGGCACCGCCGAGCTCGAGAGCTGCCTGGTCGCACACGACGCCGTCGCCGAGGCCGCCGTGGTCGCTCGGCCCGATGCACTCAAGGGGCAGGCGCTCGTCGCGTTTGTGACGCTCAAGGGTGACCAGACTCCATCCGATGCGCTCAAGACCGAGCTGGTCGAGAAGGTCGCCGCCGACATCGGCAAGTTTGCTCGACCCGATGCGATTCGATTCGCCGACGCGGTGCCCAAGACGCGCAGCGGCAAGATCATGCGGCGCCTGCTCAAAGAGCTCGCGGCCGGGAACGCTCCGACGGGCGACGTGACGACGCTGGAGGACATCTCCGTGCTCGCCAAGCTCAGCGACGAGGACTAACGCGACCATGACACGCTCCTCCCATTTTTCGTGGCTCGCCCTTGGTGTGGTGGCCGCGTTGTCGGTGCCCAGCGCGGCCCAGGCCGCCCCCGAGTGGCAGGGCGACTTCGAGCCCGGCGACTTTTCACAGTGGACGCTCGACCCGAGCAACATCGGCAATAGCGATGGGCTCAGCGTCGTCGAGGAGCCCGTGCTCGAGGGCAGCTACGCCGCTCGTATCGAGATAGGCCAGGCCGATGTCGCGGTGGGCGGCCTGACGCGCAACGAGCTGGAGTACTCGCCCAACCCGGACACTTTCGAGGGCTCCGAGCGGTTCTACGCGCTTGCGCTGCGGGCGGGTGAGACGCCGTGGGGCAACGACTGGCACTCACTTTGGTACTGGGAGGGCAACCCCATCTTTGTGCCGATCATGACGCTCAACGTCATCGGGCCACAGATGCAGTTTCGGACGCTGCTGGGCGAGGAGCAGGAGCTGTGGAATGCCCCGTTTGTCCAAGAGCAGTGGCATGAGTTTGTCTTGCACGTGATGTGGTCGGCGGATCCGTCGGTGGGCTTTGTGGAGCTGTACTACGGGGGCGACATCGTGGTGCCCGTGACCAACGTGCAGACGATGGTGCAGCCCGGCACGCCCAACTTCATGCACGCGGGCGTCCTGCGCAGCGAGAACATCGCCACCAACGAAGTGCTCTACATCGACGCCGTTCGGTCGGGGGCGACCCTCGAAGATGTCATGCCCGGTGCGGGCGGCGACACGGGCGGTGACGACGACGGCATGTCTGGGAGCGAAGGTTCGGCCAGCGAGGACGATGCTGCCGACGACACGGGTGGCGGTGCCGATGACTCCACCGAAGAGGATGGCGGTGGCGCGTCGGCGGGCGACACCGGTCAAGGCAGTGGCACGGGGGGCACGGCGGCCGATGGATCGGCGAGCGACGACGACGACGACGATGGCGGCGGCTGCGGCTGCACCACGTCGAATCCGACCGACTCGGGCGGATGGCTGGCCGGCCTTGTCCTGCTCGCGTGGTTCCGCAGGCGAGCGGCTTAGCCCGACTTGGCCGCGGACTCGCTGAAGAACGTACCGAGCAACTCGGCTACGAGCTTCGGCTTGTCCTCCTGCAGGAAGCGCCCGCAGTCGGGGATTGCCGTCTTCTCAGCGTGCGGCAGGATCTTTGATGCGCGCGCCATCGTGCGCGCGACGGCGGGCAAGATTCGATCCGCCTCGCCGTAGATCAGCCGCTCGGGGATGTCGGCAAACTGCGAAAGCCCGGGCCCGAGGGTTGAGCTTCCAAGTCGCTCAGAGAGAGCCCGTCAACCTCGACCGAATGCCGACTGATCTCGGGCATCAGCCGCCAGTGCCGCCGCCAGGGCCAGCGCCCATGCACATCGACGTGTCGAACGTGCAGGTCACGGCGTCGCAGGCCAGCCGCCCGGATCCGAGCCCGAGTGCCTCGCAGTCGAAGCCTTGCAGGTCCGACCCATCACACTGCTCGCCTGGGGCGATTTCTCCGTCGCCGCAGTCGCCGGGTCGCACGCCGTCATCGGAGCCGACCCCCACGGTCGATTCTCCGCTGGCTGCGTCGTCGCCGGAAGAATCGGCGGCGCCGCTCGTCGTGACGCTCGGCGGGGTGCTGGCCGTGTCGGCCGCTGCAGTTCCGCTCACCGCGCCGCTGGCCGAGATGCCATCGGTGCCCGCCGTGCTCCCGGACGAACCAGTCGCGGCCGTGTCGCCGCTGGAGCCGGATGCAGCGGGGTCGTCGGTGCCGCAGGCGAAGACGACGAGGAGCAAGCTAAGTCCGAAGCGCTGCATAACGCGCCAATCATGGCATAGCTTCCCGTGGAAATTGATTTCCTCGCATTGCGGTGGGGGGCGCGTCCTCACGCTCGTCCCCAATGGGCCCGCGCTGTGGGAGAGGGGCCAGCAGGCTACGCAGGGGGAGGCTGGGGGCCTTTGAGCACGGCTTGGAGATCGGAGTTGCCCTCGGGGAGCTCACGGACAAGCACGGGCTTGGCGCGGTCGAACCACCGCGTCGCCTCTTGCAAGTCACCCGCGGCGGCGTGCGACTGCCCGATCCGAAGCTGCGTGACGGCCACCGCTGGATGCGAGTCTCCCAGCCGGTCGCGTCGGAGCTTCAGCGAGCGCTGCAGATGCGCCAGCGCTTCGGTTGGGCGCCCGTGTCGCGTCAACGTGCGCCCCATGTCCTCGAGGGTCGACGCGCACTCTGGGTGGTCGGGGCCCAGCGCAACCTCGAACGCCGCCAGCGCACGGCGGTACAGGGGCAGCGCCGCCTCGATGTCGCCCTGCTTGGAGAGAAACGAGCCCAGCATGCGCACCGAGAATGCCGTCCGAGGGTTGTCGCGGCCCAAGGCCTCTTCGCGGATCGCCAGGCCACGCCGGACGAGCGCCTCGCCCGTCTTGAAGTCCTCGCGCTGAAACGCGATGTTCGCCAGGTTGTTGAGCGCGCTGACGATGTTGGGGTGCGCTTTGCCCAAGTTGAGCTCGCCGACACGCAGGGCCTCGGCGTAGCGAGCTGCGGCGCCGTCGAGGTCGCCTTGATGCTCGAGCGAGACCCCAAGATTGTTGAGCGCAGGGACGAGTGAGGGGTGCTCTGCGCCTCGTGCCGACGTGATGAGCTCGACGGCGCGCACCAGCGGAGGCTCCGCGTCGCCGGGGCGCCCGAGTCGATTGAGCAGCAGGCCCATGTTGGTGAGGTATCGGGCGACGGCCGGATTGCTCGCGCCATGGAACGCCTCGTGGATTTGGCGCGCCCGCTCGTAGGTATCAAACGCGGCCTGGTAGTCGCCCTGGCGCTCGTGCAGCGTGGCCTCGTTGTTCAACAGCCGCGCTTCGGCGTCGGGGTTGCCGCCCGAACGCTCGATCGCCGCACGGGCAGAGCCGGCCCAGCGCCGCGCTTCGTCGGGCTGGGCCAGTCGGTATCCCGTGAGATACGTGAGCTCGACCGCCGCATCGACTTCGATCCAGAGAACTTCGGCCCCGCGCGCCAGGTGCTCTGCTTCGGTGAGCTGCTTGAGCGCCCCGTCGTAGTCGCCGTCGCGCTCGAGCGCCTTGCCCAACAACAGGAGGCCTCGCGCGCGCACTCCCGCCGGAATGTCTGGGGTTGCGTCGGCGTGCAGCGTGCGGGCCATGGCCAGCGCGTCGTCGACTCGACCGGCCGTCTGCAGGGCGCGGACGTCGGCGGCCTGGCGGTCGAGCGCAGCCACGGCGTCGAGCATGGCGGGGGTGTCGGAGGCCGCGACCTCCCAGCGGCGCGGGTCTGGATCCTCGCAGCGGGCGACGTCTGGGATCTGTGCGGCCAGCTCTGCCGCCCTGCGCACCACGCCCGCATCCGCCGTTGTGAGCACCGCCAGTAGCGCGTCGACCGTGCCGAGCTGGCGCGTCAGGCATCGCATCTGCAGGTCCGCGGTCCGGCTCGTCGCGGTCGTCTCACCCGCCGCACGGCACGCGTCGCCGTACGCCTCGCGCCATGCCGTTGACCACGTCTCGACGCGGTCCGTGACGCCTTTGCGGGCGTCCTCGGCGTACACCAAGTCGGTCGCCGCAAACGCGCTGGTGATGGCTGCGCGGCGCTGTGCAGCCCACACCGCGTCGACCCGTGCGGATCCTACCTCGCACGGTGGCGGCGTTTTGTCCTGTACTTGGGTCAGCGTTGCCGCCAGCCCGGCCACGGCGACGACTCCGATGCCCGCCGTCCAGCGACCCTTGCTGCTCCGCCGCGCCAGCGACAAGGCGCTGAGCAGCGCGTTCATGTCGGCGTAGCGATCGTCGGGCGCCCGCGCGAGTGCACGGCGCAGCGCCCTCCAGATGCGGGGCGGTACGTTTCGGTCGGTCGGCGGAGGCTCCGGCTCGCCCGTGGTCACGGCCATCGCCAGCTGCGGAAGCGTGCGGCCCGAGAACGGCCGTCGGCCGTACAGCCCTTCGTAGACCGAGGCGGCAAACCCAAACTGGTCGGCGCGGCTGTCGACGTCACCGCCCGCAAACTGCTCGGGGGCCATGTAGGCTGGGGTCCCCAGCATCGAGCTGTGCCCTGAGATGGGCTCCAGCGTATCGACGGGGATGCTCGCCGAGCGCTCCGGCTCCGCGCCGTCTTCGCGGCGCGCCAGCCCAAAGTCGACAACCCGCGGCACGCCGTCGCCGCCGAGCAAGACGTTGTCGGGCTTGAAGTCGCGATGGACCATCCCCGCCGCGTGGGCGTGTGCCAACCCGCTGCCCGCCGCAATGAACTTGTCGAGCACGTCGTTGTACTCGCGGGGCGCCTGAAAGATCCACTCGGTGAGCGTGCCGCCCCGGAGGATCTCCATCGCGATGTACACCGTGCCGTGGAACTCGCCGACATGGTGGACCTGCACGATGTTGGGATGCGACAGGCTCGCCATGGCCCGGGCCTCGCGAACCAGGCGCTGGCGGGTGGTGCCCGTCGCTTGGACCGAAAGCACCTTGAGCGCCACCTCGCGGTCGAGCTCTGGGTCGAACGCGCAGTAGACCCGCCCCGTTCCGCCGACACCGAGTAGGTGTCGGATCTCGTACCGCCCGACCGTGTCGCCCGGCGACAGGCCCTTGACGTAGCGGAGGTCGGTCTCAGAGGCGTCGGCGTCTTCGTCTTGTGAGCGCCACGGAGAGGCGGATTGGTCGGCGTTCCAATCGCCCGCGAGCGTCGGCTGGGCGCTCCGCTTGATTCGGTCCTCAGCGGGCGTGGGGGTCCGCGCCGCGTCGTCCTTGCCGTCCATACGCGCCTCGGATGATAGCGCGTGCGACCACAGGCCCCTGGGCCGGAACGCCTACCACTCGCAGGTTAGCTCACGCTTGGGCAGCAATTGGTGGGGCGGCAAGCTCGGCAGCGGCGGCGGGTTTTCGCCGCATCCCGGATCGTCTTGATCCGGCGCCTTGTCGTAGTCGTTGTCCACGCCGTCCGAGCACGCGGAGCCGGAATCGCGCGACTCCGGATCGGGGTTCGCCGTCAGCCAGCGGTCGTCGATGCTGTCCCACGTCTGCTGGAAGAACTCGGTGTACTGCGCGCCCAGCTCCGTCGAGTGGAGGATTACGACGTTTTCGTCGTTGTCGTCGTCGCCCGCGGTCGTCCAGTTCATCGAGCCGCTGATGATCGTCTCGCCATCGATGACCGCGGACTTCATGTGCATCTTGCCGCCCCAGTTCTCGACCTTGACCGGGATGCCCGCGGCACGAAGCAGCTCGTGCTTGGTGTAGCCATTCTTGGCGGCCGTCGCGTCGATGATCACCCGAACCTTGACGCCCTTGCGGTGCATCTTGATGAGGTCGGCCGCGATGCGCTTGTGCGTCAGGAAGAACACCGCAACGTCGATGCTCTTGGTGGCGCCTTTGATGATGGGTCGCACGCGCTCGCGAATGGGGGTGTCTTGCGGCGAGAACAGCACCTCGACCTCGCCGTTGGACAGCTTGGCCTTGAACAGCCCCGCCGACTTCTTTTGTCGGTGGTACTTGCCCTTGTCGTACATCTGATCCATCTCGCGCAAGAACTCTTGGGCGACCTTGCGCGAGTCGATGATCGTCACCAGGTTTGCGTTGTAGCCCCCCGTCCCGCTGTCGCTCACATTCGTCGAGCCCGTCCATACGTAGCGGCTGTCGATCACGAAGAACTTGTTGTGCATGATGGCGTCCGCCCCCGTCAGCGGTTCGCGACTGGCGTGCGCCGCCATCAGGCATTGCTCGCCAAGGTCGTAGGCCAGACACTGCACGGGCCCCTCGAAGCCCTCGGGGCGGGGGCACTTGGGCGTGTACCCCGACGTCTCTTTGGCCTTGGCCTTGGCGCGCATGATGTCGACCTTTTGGTCGTCGCGCACGGTGCCAATCGCAGCCACGAGCTTCTCCGTGCTCGAGTAGTAGTTCTCGCCCTTGGCGTCGCGGTCGACGACGCCGCGCATTTCGATGCCGCGCGCCTTGGCCCGGGACAGCGCCTCGAGGATCCGAGCTTGGTCGCGCATGCCGTAGACCGCAAAGTCGATCGAGCGTTCCGCGTTGTCGATCAAGCGCACGAGGCTGTTGCACACGTCGCTCACGCACTCGTCCTTCGGCTTGTCGCCGGTCGGCGGATTGAGCAGCAGCGTGATCTTCCCCTTGGGGTCCGGCGTTGCGGCGGCCGGATCGGTCGTCGTGTTCTGGCTCGGGTCGCACGCCAAGCCGACCATGAGAAGAAGCGCGAGCGTGGACCGCATGCTGACGATGGTAGTGCATCAGCCGCGCACGACCTCGGCCGAGCCCGTCCCTGCGGGTCAGGCGCTGGCGGTTTTCGGCCCTCCAAGGGCGCTGAGCGACCACTGCAACGCCCGACGTCTGCGCAGCGTACCCGCTGCAATATTCCCGGACGACCGATCGGTAGGCAAACCGGAGGATTGCGGTAGGCTGCGCTCGCGCATGGACCTGGCCTTCTCAGAACAGGACGAAGCATTTCGACAGGAAGTCCGCGATTTCATCGCGGGCGGCATGACGGATGCCCTCAAAGCCAAAGCCGACATCGACGCTCCATTCGACATGGACGACACGATGGCGTGGCACAAGATCTTGTACCGCAAGGGCTGGGTCGCGCCGCAGTGGCCCGAAGCCGTCGGCGGCCCGGGCCTATCGGCGACCCGTCGGTTCATTTTGACCGAGGAGCTTGAGCTCGCGGGCACGCCTCCGCTGTCGCCCTTTGGCCTGTCGATGGTCGGCCCCGCGATCATTCAGTTCGGTACCGACGAGCAGAAGGCGCGGTTCCTGCCGAAGATTCTCAGCGGCGAGGAAGTGTGGTGCCAGGGCTACTCCGAGCCCGAGGCCGGCAGTGACCTCGCGTCGCTGCGGTGCAAGGCCGACGACGACGGCGATCACCTCATCATCAACGGCCAGAAGACCTGGACGACCTACGCCCAGTACGCCGACTGGATCTTTTGCCTCGTGCGGACCGACGGCACGGGCAAGAAGCAAGCGGGCATCACGTTCCTGCTCATCGACATGAAGACCGAGGGCGTCGATGCACGCCCCATGCTCACCATCGGTGGCACCCCGGCTTTTTGCGACACGTTCTTCGACAACGTGCGCGTGCCCAAGGCCAACATCATCGGCGAGATCAACGCTGGGTGGACGGTTGCCAAGGCGCTGCTCGGCCACGAGCGCACCCTGCTCGCGATGGTCGGGACCTCGCGCCGTACCCTGAGGCGCATCAAGCACATCGCCGCCGAGACCATGAGCGGCGGTACTGCCCTGATCGACCAGCCCGTGTGGCGCAACAAGATTGCCCATCTGGAGATCGAGCTGGAGTCGCTGAAGATGGCGAACCTTCGCGTCTTGGCGGGCGCCGATCTCGGCCGAGCGCCCGGCCCCGAGTCGTCGATCCTCAAGCTGCGCGGCACGGAGATAAACCAACACATCTACGAGCTGGCGATGGAGGTGATGGGGCACGACGCCCTGTCTTGGTACAACGACGACGACGTCATCCCCGCCTCAGAGCAGGGGATAGCCCCCGCGTTCTGCTACACGCGCGCCAATACAATTTTCGGTGGATCCAACGAGATCCAAAAGAACATCATCGCCAAGTGGATCCTTGGCCTTCCCGCCAAGTGAGGAGCAACCGATGAACTTCGAGCTCACATCCGATCAGAAGATGCTGGCCCAGACGGTGCGCCAGTTCACGAAGAAACAATCTCCCGTCGAGCGCTTCCGAAAGCTCCGCGACGAGGGCAAGTCCTGGGACCGCGAGGTCTGGGCGCACATGGGCGAGCTTGGCTGGCTCTCAGTGCCCTTTGCCGAGGACCTCGGCGGCTTTGGTGCGGGCTTTGTCGAAGTGGCGATCATCGCCGAGGGCTTCGGCAAGACGCTGGTCGCCGAGCCGTTCATCGGTTCGGTCGTGTTGGGCGGCATGGCAATGGCCAGCGCGGGCACATCAGAGCAATGCGAGCGCTGGTTGGCCCCCATGATGGAGGGCGAGACCTCGCTTGCGCTGGCCACCACCGAGCGCGGCGCCCGACACAACTTGGGTACGGTCGGCATGACCGCAGCCCATGATGGCGGCGGCTGGAAGCTCAGCGGCGAGAAGGTCTTTGTGCCCAACGGGCACGAGGCCGAGCACCTCGTTGTCTCCGCCATGACCCCCGACGGCGTGGGCCTGTTTGTCGTTGCCGCCGATGGCCCGGGCGTGACGCGGTCGCGCCTGAAGACCCTCGATGGTCGCGGCGCCGGTCGTTTGCGCTTGGACGGTGCCTCCGTCGGCGATGAGTGTCGGCTCGGTGACCCGGGGGCGACCGCGGCGGCTGTGCTCGAGCGCGTGCTGGACTGCGGCGCAGCGGCTGCGTGTGCGGAGGGCCTCGGCATCTGTCAGGCCACCCTGGACATGACCACCGCGCACCTCAAGGAGCGCAAGCAGTTCGACAAGCCCATCGGCGCGTTTCAGGCGCTGCAGCATCGGGCCGTCGAGATGTTTGTCGAGGTGGAGCTCGTGCGCTCGATGTCGATCCTCGCCAGCATCGCGGCGGACGACGATGACGTCGAGGCGCGCATGCGGGCGATCAGTGCCGCCAAGACCAAGCTCGCCACCGGTGGCGAGTTTGTGACTCGGGAGGCGCTGCAGCTGCACGGCGGCATCGGCATCACCGACGAGCACGACATTGGGTTGTTCTTCAAACGGATGGTCGTGCTGAACGCGCTGTTCGGCGATGCGACGCACCATGTCGAGCGCTTCGCTTCGCTGGGGTCCTTTGCGGCGGAGTAGCTGACGCGAGGGCGGGTTTGGGTACCGTGGTGCGGTTGAGCGTGCTACGGTGCCGGCTCTCCACAGGCGGATAGCTCAGTTGGTAGAGCAGGGCCTTTACACGGCTCTGGTCGCAGGTTCGAGTCCTGTTCCGCCTACTCAATGACGGCTAGCTACACCATCGTAGCTAGCCGTTTTCAATTCTCGCCGTTCGATGTGACAGATCTGTGACAGCGCTCCGGTTGGTGACCACCCGAAGCGGGCCGCCCTTTGGGGCGATGCGATCGGCCCAGTGCGCGAGATCGCGGGGTTGCAGGTGGGCGTACCGAGACAGCATCGCCTCGGACTCCCAGCCGCCCCAGAGCATGAGCACCCGAGTTGGGATGCCCTGCGCGATGCAGTGCGACGCGTAGGTGTGCCGCAACATGTGCGGGTGGACATGCTTGCCTAGATCGGCGACCCGTCCCGCCGATGCAAGCGGCCGTCCGAAGGTTCAGCGCGAGAACGGGGCTCCTTCGTCACCGCGGAACACCACGTGGTCACGCCAGGACTCCGTGGCAGGCGCCGCGACGTCGAGCCCGCGGAGTGGTGATCGCGTTTCCGCGGCTCGGAGGGCTCCACCATCGCTACGCTCGAAGGATCCGGGGCGCTGCGTAGCTACTCTGTCGCGCTGGCGGCGTGCTCTACTCGCAGCCAGGCTCGGATCTAGCGGTCATGCTACTGATGCGTGACCCGGCGAGCACGAAGAGCGCGCTCAACAACCTCGACGGTTCGGCCAGTGCCCTTCGGGTCCGCGTCACGTGATCACAGGCACGAGGATGACGATCAATAACCTCCTAAAGTATGCACTCATGCTCGCGGTGGGCTTGGGCTGCGGTTGCGGGAAGTCTAGTCCCGACCCGTCCGGACGAGCAGCCGAGCCCCGCACGCTGAGTGTCGACACGCTTATCGTGGGCAGCACTCCCCAGCTTCCGGCTCAACTGACTGGGCTAAAGTTCGGCGATGCGCAACAAACGGTCGAGGGCATCACCCGCGGAGGCGTACTGAAGGTGCCCGAGTACGTCGGCCCGTTCCAGCTTCACTTCGACGCCGGTGGGCGATTGATCAACGTCGAGTTTGCGACCTCGCCGTCAGCAGTCCTCACGACGATCGAGGCTGCATGGGGTCCAGGAATCGCATCCGGGGACATCACCGATGAGTACCGAGTGTGGGTCGACGAGGCAAAGAAGTTCCGGGTCGTTGTGCACGAGCGGGGCGTGGTCTGGGGCAGCTATACGCCCTTTGCCACATTTCTTGGCGAAGGCGCGGGGGTCGCCGCGCTCAACGCCACGGGCGGTACGCTCTTGAAGCTGACCAGGGATGACATTGAGCGGAACTACGGGCCTCTCAGCCAACCCGCGCAAGCAGATTTGGCGGCGATGGCAGCGGCCAACGAACGCAAGGTTCACGAATCGATGTTGGGCATCCTGCAAGAGCGACTGATGCCATGGGTGAACCTGCCTGCCACCGAATACTCCGATGTCTCCACGCGCTGCTTCATAAACTTCGACGCATCCGGAAAGGTCGACCATTTCTGGTTCGAGATTCCATATGCGGAGCACCCCCGCGCGAAGGAGCAAATCGCGGATGTGGCCCACAAAAAATGGGATCCTGAGCTCGCCCCAGGAGGCTCCTCAACAACCATCCTCTCCACCGACCCACGGATTCGGATGGAGCTCAAGATGGAGCCGGTGTGGCAGTTCCACGTCCAGAACGCCGCCATCGCCGCCAAAGCTCCAGTCGTTCGGACGCGCTGAAGTACTGCTACCGTCTCGCCATATCTTCCACCTACCATTCGAGGGTGGATGCGCTGGCCGGTTGAAACCAGCCTTCCTATCCGTGACTTTTGTGATAATGTATAGATGTCAATGTCTTGTAGGCGACTGGTCGCGGAGTGTCACATTCGAAACAGCCGACGCCGCCGCGATGGTTCAGCACGTGTACGAGCGTCCTGCTCACCTTGTGCGTGCTTTGCAACTGTTTCTGGGTCTACAAGGCGCGCGACCTGGTCACCATTGGCATCCAGCAAGAACAACTCCGCTATGCGCTGTTGCGTGAATCGCTGCGACGCATACTCTCGCGCCAAGGCCTCCGAGGGGAAGCATAGGTAGTACATCTCGCCCCCGGTCGCCGAGTTGCCTTCATAGTCAAGGACATGGCCAGTTGCCGGGTCGACCTCCACCAACAAGTGTGATCCCGATGGTATGCCCTCCAGCGACTGAACTCTCATCATGGAAAAACTGCTCTCGCGACCGCTACCACAGTACCACGGATTAGCACCTCTGCCTCGCTGACAGATCCGTCTCCCTGAATCAAACCCACCTTGTAGGTGATTGGCTACGAGCCGAGCGGCAGGAGCCTGTGCGGAATCATTGCTTCCGCACACATCGCGGGTTACGGCTACAGCCAACATCGACAGTAGTTAGCCGACCATCCGGGTCCAGGCGGTTAACGGGATCGCCCCCAACGTAGCGATACAGATTCGAGTCCCCCGCGGCGAACCCAAGCGGATCTTTCGCGGCCCAGACGCCCACATCAGGCCGGTAATCCCGTGCCCCAAACAGCACCCAGGCGGTGTCGTGTTCGTAGCTTCCGCCCGCAAAGCCGAACGGCTGAAACCCAGGCGCACTGTCGTACTGCACACGTCCCCAGGCGCCGTAGACTAGCTCCTGCGCGACAACCCCGGTCGCGACGTCGCCCGCGGGCCGCCGAGCTCTCAGCTGAGTCTCGAGATTGATGGATTTGCTGCGGCTCGAACCGCCGGCCTGGGTTGCGCGGAACGGATAGCCGCGCCAGGGATTGGGCGTTCATGCGTCCGGTGACCGGCGGGCGGCTTAGTTTGGATAGAACGGGCTGCTGAAGCCCAGAATCTGGCGTGCGTCGAACGCCGATAATCTTCTACTACGTTGCGCTGGAGGCGTGGGCGGCGGGGTGTACGCTCGGCAGCGTTCGGATCGCACGGTCATGCGTCCTATCCGTCAAAAGCAACGGGAAGCGCTTCTTCTCGCAGAGCATGGCGTGCGAGGGCCCCTCAGTGCTCGAGGGAGTGCTGGGCTACATCTCAGCCAACGATGTCTCGGGCGCGACCGCACTCCGTAGATCAGCTCCGTCCGTCTAGCCCGCCGTGGCCGAAGTGCCACCGGTGCCGGAGGAGGTCCCCGTCATCGTGCCGCCGGTTCCGTCGGTCGTAACGCTACCACCGTCCGTCCCGCTACCCGTCGACCCGCTA
>Ga0316189_10002905_pt1 | contig 16726 bp, 15 predicted proteins | sample LowCovwburrow_MG_FD_204930 | JGI IMG/M metagenome (GOLD analysis project Ga0316189, IMG submission 204930) | Coastal sediment microbial communities from Maine, United States - Lowes Cove worm burrow | ecosystem: Environmental > Aquatic > Marine > Coastal > Sediment | place: USA: Maine... | reverse complement strand
TGGTGGTATGACGAAGTCGCCAACAGCCCGAATCCTCGATGGAACCGGCTGCAGAACATGCGGGCCGAGATCAGAGCAAAACTGGGCCTTCACGCCGACCAGCAGAGCCGGCTGGTGGTCTACCCCGAAGCGACGATCGACGGCCGGGTTGGGGCGAAGGCCTACGACGGTGCATGGATGGACGGGGACGACCTGGCATGCATCGCCAACTTTCGGGGTACATCGCCTTACCGAACCGGTGGGCGAGCCGATTGCCTGGGTGCCGTGGCCCATGAACTGGGCCACGTGTTCGGCCTTGAACACAATGGGGACGATTCGGACTGCATGCAGGTCGGATTCTATTATCAATCCCCAACCTCGGGTCGTTGTTCATTCGGCGCCGAGAACCGCCGGGATCTGGTGGCTGATGGCATGAACGATGGTTGGCTCGTTTCAGAAGCGAGCGCGTTCACCTACCAGCGCAGCCCCTAACTATCCTGAGCCGGGAGTGGTCCGACGTAGCGGGCGCTGGGACGCATGATTTTGTTGGAGCCGGCTTGTTCCAAGAGGTGGGCCGACCATCCAAGGACTCTTGCTGTGGCGAAGGTTGAAGTGAAGAGTTCGGCCGGCAGCTCGGCCAGGTGAAGAACGATGGCCGCGTAGTATTCGACGTTGGTAACCAAGGTTGCACCCGGCTTCCAATCGGCCAATAGGGTGCTGAGGCGTTCCTCGACAGCTACCGCCTTGACCACCGTCGGTCCGCCAATGGTCAAGGCCAATTCCTTGAGTAGCACCGACCGCGGATCTTCGGCCCGGTAGACGGCGTGACCAAATCCCATGATCGGGCGGCCGGCTTCCAGCTCTCGCATGGCCCATTTCTCGGTGTTGGACACATCACCAATGTCGGCCAGCATGTCAAGCACCCGGGACGGAGCACCCCCATGCAACGGACCTGATAGAGCACCGACCGCACCGGCTAGCGCCGATGAGACGCTCGCCCCGGTGCTGGTGATCACGCGGGTAGCAAAGGTTGATGCATTGAAGCCATGATCGGCAGTAAGGCATAAGTAGATTTCAACCGCACGAATGAGCTCTGGCCGGGGCACGGTGCCGGTCACCATCCGGACATAGTCAGCGGCGTGGCCCAGTCCAGGGTCGGCAGCCAGGGGGGTGGCGTCGGAGGAATAGCGGTAGAGGACTCCGACAACGGCCGGAACCGCAGCGATCACCTTCAAGGTCCTTGCCCGTCGTTCTGTGTGGGTCAGGTCGATAACGGGTGTGTCATCGACGAGGATGGAGATGGCGGCACGTAGACCGGCTAGGGGCGAGACGTTGTGGGATGCGAGGGTTTTCAACAGATCGAGGGTTGGGCCATCCAATAAACGATGGGCTGCCAGTTCGGTTCGGATCGATAGCTCGCTGGCAGGATCGGGGAGTTGCCCATCGAGCAGGAGGCCGACGATGGCTTCAAACCCTCGGGTTCGGGCAAGCTCGACGGCGTTGTACTGGCGGTAGTGATAGAAACCTTCGTTGCCACGGACTCCTCCCACCGTGGTATCGGCTACAACAAGATGTTTCAAGCCCGGAGGCGCAATCAGCTGATCTGTCATAGCTTCAGCCTGATTGCTACGGTTGATATTGACAACATTGATTGCCGCGACATTGATTAATCAACCTCTGTTGGTCGCGAGCCTTGGTGATCGGACCGTTTCGGATGGTTGGCGACGAGAATTATTCTGACGACTATCGGCTTGGAGCGGCTGAAGCCGCTAAGCGGTTAGGTGTCAAGCGGGCAACCCTTTATGCTTATGTGAGCCGCGGTCGTCTGCATCGGGTGGTAGCCGCCGATGGTCGAACGAGTTTGTTCAGTGCGGCCGAGATCGAACAGATGCGGTTGGACAATAAAGTCACTAGCGACGGAACCGTCCAGGCTGTCATCAGCACCAGTATCACTCGGGTCGATGACAATGGTTTGTTGATCCGGGGGCAGGATCTTGTTGCCGCGGTGAATGACGGTTTGCCTTTTGGCGCCGCCATCGATCTGTTGTGGGAGACGCCGCCAACCGAGGCAGGGCCCCACGCCTGGCCGACCCAAGGCGGGTTCGAGCCATTGCCGCTGGCTGATGATGGGGCTGGGTTGGATCAGCTTCGGATACTGGTTGCTCAAGCCTCAGCTGCTGATCCACTGCGATTTGACTTGTCCCCTAATGTTGTTCGCTTCGCCGGGCGGACCATGATTTCAGCCATGATTTTCGGCCGGCTACCGTCGGTCGCTCCGCCTCGCGTGGCCGGTTCGTCGGGATTGAACGACCCCTGGCCTTTGGTTGGGTCCACGGCGGCCATCGACGACGAATCATTGGTCGGCGATCCAATGGTGATGGCCCTGTGGAAACGGCTGAGCGTCCAGACCCCGACTAGCGCCAAACTTGCTGCTTTGGATGCTGTGCTGGCCTTATTGGTGGATCATGGATTGGCTGTCTCAACTCTGGCGGCCCGGGTCGCAGCTTCGGCTCGGGCCGATCCCTACTCGGTTGTCTCGGCGGCGATGGGAGTTATCGCCGGGCCACTTCACGGTGGGGCCAGCGCTGAGGTACACGAGATGCTCGAACTGGCTGAGAGAAGCCGAAACGCGGCGGAGGTTGTTGGTTCCACCCGAAAGCGGTTGGGCTACTACCCGGGATTTGGCCACATCATTTATCGGTCACAAGATGTTCGTTACGGTGCGGCGATGGCTCGGCTGGTGGCGGCGTGGGGCGCCGACCCCCGCCTCGTCACCGTCTACCAAGCACGCGACCTGATAGCGACTAAGACCAACCAGTTTCCCAATATCGATTTGGCCGTCGGTGCTTTAACCTATTTGGCCGGGATGCGGGCCGGAGCAGGCGAAATCATTATGACTATTGCTCGAACGCCAGGGTGGCTCGCCCATGCCATGGAAGAGATGGACGAGCGCCCCCTACGATTCCGCATCAAGGCGAAAAGGTCTGGCGGGTAGGTGTTGCCGCTGGTTGTTCGTTTCGGCGGCGACGAGGTCGTTTCAACAGCAGTGATGCCGCAACCGCCGAAGCCCGAGCCGGGTAGGCAACGAAACGGCCCTGCTTATCGGTGGGTAATGGATCGCTGATCATCATCCTCACCAGGATGTAAACCACTATTGCGCCGTGGGCGAACAACAGAGTGATGAAGAATTGGTGGAGTCCGAATAACTGGATTAGGCCGGCGGCGAGAAGCGGACCAATGGCTGCTCCGACGCTGCTTACCGTTACCAGCACCGAGCTGGCTCCCATAATTTCGTTTGGTTCAAGCCAGTCATTGGTGAGCGCGATTCCCAGCGAATAGAGGGGAAAGGTCATGCCTCCCAGTAAGAACATGGCTGGAAACACGATGTAGGAATCGGGGTCGGTTCCAGCCATGAATACGGCTAAGGCAGAGGCCAGCGCCGCTGTCAACAGGATCATCCGCCGACGAGGGACCCGGTCGGAAATGGACCCGATAGGGAATTGGAACAACACGCCGCCCAGCATCGGTGCGCCCATGAACACAGCGATCCTAAAAGGGTCGAACCCCACGCCTGATGCATACACCGCGCCCATGCCAAGTAGCACTCCGTGCGCCATGCCAACAAAGAATGAGGTAGTGACCCCGGTGGGAACCTTGCCAAGAAGAATCTTGAGCGGTATTGCTTCGACTGGGGCCGTGGGAGGTGATGCAGTAGCCGACAGGGTGACCGGCAATATTGCCAGGGAGACGGCGATCGAGGCGATAACGAACAATTCGAAACCGTCGGTACTGGCCAGGTTAAGGAGGAACTGGCCGGCGGCCATCCCACCCATGGTGACGGCCATATAACCGGCCAAGAGGCGTCCCCGGTTGGCATTGGTTGCTAGATCATTGATCCACGATTCGGCGACGACGTACAAGCCTGACATGCAGAATCCGATGACGAACCGCATTCCGATCCACAGTGCAGGCACTGCTGCAACCGAGAATAGGAGCACTGCGGTCGAGACCAATGACGCCAACGCGGCGAACACCCGGATATGGCCGACTTCCCGCAGGAATTTAAGGGTTCCCCGCGACCCGGCCAAAATGCCGATGAAATAGGCGGCCATGATGAGCCCGGTAGTGGTTGGCGAAAAACCTTCAGTGCCAGACCGGATACCAATCAGCGTGCCACTGAGGGCGTTGCCGGCCATGAGTAGTCCGATTCCCACAAACAACGCCCGGATAGCTCCCGAGGCATTGGTGGTTGAATCGATCAAAGGGCCGGAAGATATTTCTAGAGCATTATCGATCGGTTGCTCAAGCCCCGTAGCGGGGGCGAAGCCGTTGGTCGAATAATCGACCCCGACAGCAGTTACGGGGTTAGTGGACGATCCCACTCAACTCCCACTTAGATGTGGAGTTATTTTCCATTTGAGAATTATGCCGCAGATTCTCAGGATCCAGATGCCTGGACGGGCAATAGTGGAGTACTTCACATTTGGGAATGGTCGGGGACAAGTCTCAGCCAGCTTGGAGCGTGTCGGGGTGGAAGCCTCGGGTGTAGGAGACGCCGTCGACTGTGTCGAAGCCCGACGGGGGAGGTGAGCATCGGCCTGACTGGCCACCGATGTCTTGGTCACCGATTTGGGTGGCCACGAACCCTGAGCCGCCATCGTTTTGGCTGAAATGGGCGATGATGGCTCCAGCCAATGAGGTTGCCTCTATTTTGGTGAACGCCGGATCGGCAAAGAAGGTTTCTTCGGCCGGATTGGTGATGTCGACAAACTCCACCAAGGCTGCCGGTACGGCTCCACTATGGCGCAGAACCGTAAGGTAGTCCTCGCCATGATCATCAATCCACGGCCGGACACCGCCATTGCCGGTGCCGGCCCAGCTGAATTCAAGTACCGGTTCAAGCTCGAAAGGTGGTGGCGGTTCGGGTGCGGTTGGCCATGGTGATGTCGTCGCTCCGAGTAAGAACCACGGTTGCCCCGGCGGCTTCGAGTTTGACTTTGGTCGCGTGGCCGACGGCAAGATTCAAGGCCGCTTCTTCGGTTTCGAGCGAACCTACCGCTCCCGGCTCAGCGCCGCACGTATCCCATTCGGGCCTGAGTCCCAAAGACTTAGGGCCCGTCGAGAAAGTTTCGCCGCTAAGAAGTTGTGCTGGCCCGCCGACCTAACGAGCGGCGACGATGGCGTCGGTTAACTGGGTAACCACCTCGGCGACGGGTACGCGGCTGGTGGTGCCGGTGGCCCGTTCGCTGAGCTCGACCTCGTTGTCGGCCAGGGCTCGGGGGCCGATCGTAATTCGCCACGGGATCCCGATGAGTTCGGCGTCGGCGAATTTCACGCCTGCTCTGGTGTCGCGGTCGTCGAGTAGAACGTCGACACCGTTGGCTTTCAGCGATTCGTAGAGATCCTCGGCGGCTGCCACCGAAACGTCGTCCAGTTTGACCAACGTGATCACAACCTCGAAAGGAGCGATCGATACCGGCCAGATGAGGCCCCGGTCATCGTTGTGGCTTTCGGCGACGGCGGCCATGTTCCGGCCGATCCCGATGCCGTAGCTTCCCATCATCACCGGCACCTGGGCCCCCGTGGAATCGGAGACGGTAACTCCGAACTTCTCGGCGTAGGTGGTTCCAAGTTTGAAGATGTGGCCTGATTCGACACATCGAATAACTTCGAGTGCCGTACCGCATTTCGAGCATGGTTCGCCGGCTGAGACCTCGCGAAGATCAGCCCATTGGGTTACCTGAATGTCTCGGTCTATATCGACCCCGCGGTAGTGCCAGTCGTCTTCATTGGCCCCGGTGGTGAGATTGGTGCGGCCCCGCAGGGAATCGTCGGCAACGATCTTGATGTCGGAGACCCCGACTGCCCCGAGAGAACCAGGTTTGGCACCGAGCGATGCGACGGTTTCGGCCGGTTCCGCTGGGCGAAGTTCGATTGTGCCAGTGGAGTCGATGAACTTTTGCATGTTGAGTTGGTGGTCGCCACGCATGAGAGCAAGGGTTACCTGGCCGTCGGCCACTAAAACCATGGTTTTGATTTGGCGGGTGGCGTCGGCGCCGCCTTCGATTTCCTCCAAAGCGGCGATTGTCCGCACGCCCGGGGTGGGGAAACGCTCGGGAGCGTCAAGTGGAGCGTCGTCGGAGATCGGGTCGAGTGATGACGTGGCCTTCTCGATGTTTCCGGCGTAGTCGCAACTGGGGCATATAACCACGTCGTCTTCGCCCGAAGCGCACCGCACCATGAATTCGGTAGAGGTGTTGCCACCCATGGCCCCGCTGCTGGCTTCAACCGGAATGGCATCGAGGCCCAGGCGGCCAAAGATCTTTAGATAACTGGCGTGGTGGCGCTCAAAGGCCGAGTCGAGGCCTTCCCAGTTCAAATCAAAGCTGTACGAGTCCTTCATGGCGAACTCCCGCACCCGCAGCAAGCCCGACTTGGGGCGTGCCTCGTCGCGGTATTTGGTTTGGATGTGGTACCAGATCTGCGGTAGCTCTTTGTAGGAACTCAGTTCGCTGGCGACGGTGGCGAAGATCTCCTCGTGGGTGATGCTTAGCGCAAGTTCGTTGTCGCGCCGGTCGGTGAGGCGAAACATGATCTCGCCCATGGTGTCCCAGCGGCCTGATTTTTTCCATATCTCGGCTGGGTGCATGGTGGGCAAAGAGAACTCTTGGCCGCCGATTGCATCGATTTCCTCCCGAACGATTTTGGCGACTTTCTGATGCACTCGCCAACCGAGCGGCAGCAACGAATAATGTCCGGCGTGGAGTTGCCGAATGAACCCCCCACGAACCAGAAGTGCGTGGCTTGGGGCTTCAGCGTCGGCCGGAGCATCTCGTAGGGTGGGTATAAACATTTGTGACCATCGCATTGTCTTTTACGTTAGGGCACTGAGTAGCCAGAAGTTGGCGATTCTGTCGAGATTCAGCCCTAGTTGTACTCTTGTGGCGATTCATCGGCCCGCTTAGGGCACAGATACCTCATTAACTGATGAAGTTGGCAAGTGTCGGCGATGCATGGTTGCGTATGGCCCGGATGTGGAACAGAATCAGTGGGTTAACGACTGCGGCGATTTTGAGGAACGGGTGATACATGGCCAAAGGGAAGCACGGCAAGAATCGGGATGTGCGCCAGGCGCGCAACCGCGAACGGCTCACGACACCAATGGTTCGAGAAAACGGCGAGCTGCGCCCTGCTACCTGGGATGAGGCGCTCGATCGGGTTGCCGACGGATTCACATCGATTCGAGACGAGCACGGTCCGGAGGCGTTCGGGATGTTCAGTTGCTCGAAGGCCACCAACGAGGTCAACTACGCCGCTCAACGCTTTGCTCGGATGGTGATCGGGTCGAACAATATCGACTCCTGCAACCGAACTTGACACGCTCCCTCGGTCGTCGGTCTGGCGACAGTGTTTGGTGCAGGCGGCGGAACCGTCTCCTACAACGAGATCCATGAAACTGACCTCGTCGTTCTTTGGGGCTCGAATGCCCGTGAGGCTCACCCGATTTTCTTCCATCACCTGATGAAGGGCCTCGACAACGGGGCCAAGATGTTTTGCGTTGATCCGCGGCGCACATCCTCGGCCCGATTCGCCGACTCGTGGCTTGGATTGAACGTGGGCACCGATATCGCTCTGGCGAACGCCGTTGGCAACCACATTATTGCCAACGATCTTCAGAACACCGATTTCATCGCTCACTCCACCAGCGGATTTGAGGCCTATGCCGCCTCGGTCCGCCAATACACCCCGGAACATGTCGCTGAAATCTCCGGTGTGCCTGCGTCAGCCATCATCGAACTGGCTGAGACCTACGCGAGCGCCGAGAAGGCGCAGATCCTGTGGACCCTTGGCATCACCGAGCATCACAACGGCGTCGACAACGTCCTGTCTCTATGTAATTTGGCACTGCTGACCGGCCACATTGGTCGATGGGGTTCGGGCCTGGTGCCACTCCGAGGCCAGAACAATGTGCAAGGCGGTGGCGACATGGGCGCCCTGCCAAACAAGCTGCCCGGTTTCGCCGACATTACCGATCCCGAGGCCAGGGCCAGATTCTCCGCTACTTGGGGGGTAGACGTTCCGCCAAATCCCGGCATCCACCTGACGCTCATGTTCGAGGCCATGGCCGCCGGGACAATGAAGGCCATCTACTGCATTGGCGAAAACCCGGCGGATTCAGAAGCCGATGTGGCCCACGCCCGGGCGGCGCTGGAGAACACCGAGTTGTTGGTGGTCCAAGACATCTTCATGACCAAAACCGCTGAACTGGCCGACGTGGTTCTGCCCGCTTCGGTGGCCTGGGCCGAATCCGACGGCACCGTAACCTCCAGCGAGCGTCGTGTGCAACGGGTCAGGGCGGCGGTACCGCCACCAGGCGAAGCCCGCCACGACTATGAGATCTTTGCCGACCTGGCAAACCGTATGGGAGTCGATTGGGGTAATCCGACGCCGGAAGAACTGTGGGACGAACTCCGCAGTCTGTCGCCGTTACACAAAGGCATGAGTTGGGAACGGCTCGAGACTGAAGGCGGTCTGCAGTGGCCGTGCCCGTCGATAGACCATCCCGGAAGCCCGTTCCTCCACGGTTGGTTGTGGGCCGACGATTTGGGAGGTCGTGACCCTGCCCCGTTCTCGGTGGTCGAACATGCCGGTCCGCATGAGCAGTTGACCGATGAGTTCCCCATCCGACTGACCACTGGCCGTTCGCTTGACTCCTATAACACCGGTGTGCAGTCGGGCTCGATTGAATCACCTATTCGTTACGGTGATGCGCTTGATGTCAATCCAGCCGATGCCACCGACCTTGGTGTTGTCGACGGCGAGGTGGTCAAGGTGTCATCCCCCCGAGGCTCAGTGGAAATGGCGGTTCGGATCCAACCTGACATACCGTCCGGTCTCGCTTTCACCACGTTCCACTTTCCCGAACTGGTCGATGTGAACATGATCACCAGCGATGCTTGGGACAAGCGATCCGGAACCGCCGAGTTCAAAGCAGCAGCCATCAGAGTCGACAAGCTCTCCAACGACCAGTCGTCGAGCCAGTTATCGAACCAACCGGAGAAAGTGGTCTCATGAGCGACATTTTCATTGGCCCCGACCGGGCCACCGACGCTGAACGGTCCGCTGTCGACGCGGTGGTGAATGCCGCCTCGGGTCCGGCTGTCGTCATCCACTCCGAACGGCTGATCGAAAGCGGTCAGGCTCGTCGTAGCGAGCGCCGTCATCTGCTTCTCCCGGCTCTCCATGCGCTGCAACACGCCGCAGGATGGATCTCGCCCGGGGGTATCAACCATGTGGCCGACGTCCTCCAGGTTCCACCGGCCGAGGCCTTCGGGGTTGCCGGCTTCTACGACATGTTCAGCACCGAACAACCCGACGAGGTCGGTGGTGTGCTTCATATCTGTGTCGACGCCGCCTGCCAGATCTCGGGGGCGGCCGAAGCGATCGAAGCCGCCAAAGCGGCAGGAAGAAGGGTTCACACCAGCCCTTGTTTGGGACAGTGTGAGGCACCTGTCGGGCAGTTCCTCCAGGGGCTCAACTCGCCTGATCGAGTCCCTTCGATGGACGAGTCTTCACCTTTACCCCTTCCACAGTTGGGTGATGGTGTAAGCGAGCTTAAGTTGTTGCGTCGTGTCGGGGTTGTCGACCCCATCAGTTTCGCCAGTTACGTAGCCGCCGGTGGTTACTCAGCGTTGGCCCGAGCGTTTGAGCTCGGGGCCGAAGCTGTTGTTGATGAAGTCGCAACATCGGGTTTGATGGGTCGAGGCGGTGCCGCCTTCCCAACCGGCATCAAATGGCGGGGAGTAGCAGGCGAATCGGGTCAGAAACACGTTGTGGTAAACGCCGACGAGTCCGAGCCCGGTACGTTCAAAGATCGGGTCTTAATCGAGTACGACCCATTCTCGGTTATCGAAGCGGCCACCATTGCAGGGTTTGCCGTCGGGGCCTCCAAGGGATGGATCTACATCCGTGGTGAATACCCGGTCGCTACCGCTCGATTAGTTTCGGCCATCGAACAGGCCCGGGAAAATGGCTTCTTGAGTGATGGAGCCAACGAAGCATCTCGCTTCCCATCATCGTTCACTTTCGACCTTGAAGTACGACGAGGTGCCGGGGCTTACATCTGTGGCGAGGAAACGGCACTATTCAACTCACTGGAAGGCTTCCGAGGTGAACCTCGCCAGAAGCCTCCATTCCCAACGACGCATGGACTGTTCAGCCAACCCACGGTGATCAACAACCCCGAAACGTTGGTGAACGTGCTCGACATCGTGACCGAAGGCGGTGATGCCTATGCCGCTATCGGCACTGACGGCTCCAACGGCACAAAATTATTTTGTGTCAGCGGCAACGTGTCGAACCCCGGCGTGGTCGAGGTGCCCTTCGGAGCAACACTCGGCGACGTCCTGGCGATCGCCGGCGGTGTCGAGGGTGAACTGGCCACGGTTCTTCTCGGCGGGGCGGCCGGTAGTTTCGTCGGTCCAGACTCGCTTGATATGCCACTGACCTTTGAAGCAACCCGAGCCGCCGGTGCTTCGCTGGGCTCGGGCGTGGTGATGGCGTTCAATACCGAAGTGGAAATGGGGCCGGTGGTCACCCGGATCGCCGAATTTTTCCGCAACGAATCATGCGGCCAGTGCGTGCCGTGTCGGGTAGGTACTACCCGACAACATGAGCTGCTCACTATCTCAGGATCGGGATCTTCCAGAAGCGGATCCCCCGACGGCAAAGCGAAATTACAGTTATTGGACGATATGGACCGGGCTATGAAAGACGCTTCGATCTGCGGGCTTGGCCACACAGCCTCCACCGCTGTTCGTTCCGCAATTGATCTTGGATTGGTGGAGTTGTAATGACCGACACAACCGACGTATCTCGTCCGGATGAGGTTGCGGTAACTCTTAGGATCGACGGCAACGACGTAACGGTGCCGGAAGGGTCGACAGTCCTTGATGCCTGCACCGCAGCCGGTGTCGATACCCCCACGATTTGCTACGCCGAGAACTTGACACCAGTGAACGCTTGCCGGGTTTGCGTGGTGGAAATGGATGGATCGCGCACCCTGGTGCCGTCATGCTCTCGGGCCGCTGAAGACGGCATGACCATCAAGACCGACACCGAGCGAGTCGACCACTCCCGCAAAATGGTGCTCGAGTTCTTGGGGTCGGGTGTTGATCTCAGCCAGGCCGATGACATCAACGCATGGTCCGAGCACTACAGGGCTGACCCCTCGCGCTATGCCGATAACCGTGAAACCATGAACGAACCAGTTCGTGTCCAGGACAAGCTCTACATACGTGACTACGACAAGTGCGTGCTCTGCTACAAATGCGTCGAAGCCTGCGGCGACGATGCCCAGCACACCTATGCCATAGCGGTATCGGGTCGAGGTTATGGGGCTCGGATATCAACCGAATTCGACGCTTCACTTCCCGACTCCGCCTGTGTCTACTGCGGTAATTGCGTGGCGGTTTGCCCCACCAACGCCTTGGTGTTCAGCACCGAATATAACATGCGCCAAGACGGAGAATGGCGGCCTGAAACCCAAGACGTCACCCGAACCGTCTGTTCCTACTGCGGCGTCGGCTGTAACCTCGAACTCCATGTCCAAGACGAGCGGATTGTGAAAGTAACATCCCCCGCCGACCACGAAGTTACGTCGGGTCATCTTTGCATAAAGGGCCGCTTCGGGTGGAACTACGTCCAAGGCAACCCTTAGGGTCCGCGTCCGAATAAACTGGGGCGTGGACAAGCACAACGTTCGGCTGGTTGCCTCAGATCTCGACGGGACTCTTCTGGGGCCGGGGGCGGTATTGTCGCCCCGGACATTGGCAACCGTTGAAATGATGTTGGCGGCCGACATTGACGTCGCGGTGATGACGGGGCGCAGCCAGTGGGGAGCGCTGCCGATTGTCGGTCAAATCAAGGGATTGAAATGGATCGGCTGTTCCAACGGCGCCACGCTCTATAGCGTTGACACCGGAACTGTTGTCGAACGGTTCGACCTGGTGGCGGGAGTGGCCACCGATATTGTCACCATGGTCCGGGCCGCGATTCCCGAAGTCGCTTTTGGCTGGGAATCTCCGGAAGGCGTTTTCTTCACCGATGACTGGACCCGTAACATGACTTCTCTAGATACGGGCTACACCCCGGTCTATGAGTCGAAGATCCGCCTCGAATCTCAAATGGCCGAAACCCAAGTGGCGAAACTGATGATCTGCCACGATGAGATCGTCGGTTTCGAATGGCTGGAGCAATTGAGGCCCTATCTGCCAGGAGAGGTAAGCGTCTCCACTTCGGGTGCCCCATTTGTGGAGGTTACGGCACCAGAGGCCAACAAAGGGGCAGCCCTATCACGCTTGGCCGAGAGACTGGCCGTACCCCAATCAGAGACAATTGCTTTCGGTGATCACTCCAACGATCTGGAGATGCTGTCGTGGGCCGGCGTGGGGTTTGCTATGGCCAACGCCCACCCCGAGGTGCATGCCAGAGCCGACAGAGTTGCTCCCCATCATGCTGAAGATGGCGTGGCTGTTGTGCTCGAATCCCTTCTCGGTCGATAGTTTGACCGGCGATGATTAACTTCGACGGTGAAACCATTCGGGTCACGCTGCACCTTCTGGGCGTGGCTATCTGGGTTGGTGGCCAAATCGTTTTGGCCGCCTTGGTACCGGCGGTGAAAGCCGTAGGTCGGACCCAAACCAACGGTGATACAGGGCCGGCCCGTGCCGGTTCGAGCCCGGTCACAAAGGCCATGGCTCAACGATTCGCCAGGGTTGCATGGCCTGCCTTTATCGTCACCGTGGTCACCGGTGTATGGGGGTTATGGGCGATCGACGTCGCTTCTACCACAGTCGGCTACCAAGCCACGCTCGGGCTCAAGTTGCTACTGGTGGCAGCCACCGGGATAGCCGCCTTCCTCCACGCCGCCTCCGATCAAGTGGTGGTGAAAGCAGCAACCGGCGCTGGCGGCCTTGTGGCCGCTCTCGGTGCTCTGGTTTGCGGCGTTCTAATGGCCACATAGAGGCCGGTCGAATCGCACCATTGGGCTAGCCCCTAACTGAACCCCAGATCTCGTTGGCGGTTTCCACTACTAGCTCCAGCTTGGCCCATTGATCATCGTGAGTAATGACGTTGCCCTCTTCGGTGGAGGCAAAGCCACACTGGGGGGCGATCCCAAGCTGGTCGATGTCGACATACCTACTGGCCTGATCGATCTTCGCTTTCAGCTCATCAACCGGCTCCAAAGGTGCGGTCTTGGTGGTGATAAATCCCGGCAAGACCCGTTTGTGGCCCTTGGGCAGTAGCCGCAATGGCTCGAGGCCCCCAGCTCGTTCAGTGTCCCATTCCATCAGGTAGACGTCGACGCTGGTCTGGTTGAAGATGGCATCTGCTACGGGGTCGTAGCCACCTTCGGCTACCCAAGTGGACCGAAAGTTACCCCGACACATATGCATGGCGATGGTCATGTCGTCGGGACGATCGGCAATCGAAGCTTCAAGCATTTCGGCGTATTGGACAATGAGTTGGTCTGGATCATACCCCTGAGCCCGCTTTTGTTCACGCTGACCCTCGTCGCCGAGATAGGCAAAGAAGATGTCGTCGAACTGTAAATATCGGCAACCGGCATCGTAAAACGCTGTTACCGCTTTGGCGTAAGTGGCCGAAATGTCACTGAGGAGAGCCTCGTAGTCGTCATATTCAGGAACGGCTATATCTTCTGAAGCCAACCGAAAGTGGCATGCGCTGGGGCCGGGAATGGATATTTTCGGTGTGGTGCCGGCAGGGGCAACTGATGCCAAGTAGCGGAAATGGTCGAGCATCGGGTGATCATCGGGGAAGTCGAGCTTGTTGGTGATCGTGGCGAAGAACGGGCGAAGGTTGACTCCGGAGAAGGCAATGCCATCGTCACTAGGACGTTCAACAACATCGAGCCCGCTGAGGCCATCCATGAAGTCGTAGTGCCAAAATGAGCGGCGGAATTCCCCATCGGTGGCCAGTCCAAGCCCCAGGGATGCTTGTTTGGCGACTGCTTCAGCAATTGCTTCGTCTTCAACCGGCTTGAGTGCAGGAGAGTACAACTCGCCTGGTCCTAGGGTATTAGTTCGAGCCTGCTTGACCGAATCAGGCCGGAGGAGGCTACCGACGTGGTCGGCCCGGAAGAACTGCTTTATCGATGTCTTGTCGCTGTCAACTTGGCTCATAGGTTATGACAGTAGAGCAACAAAGTCAGTTGGGCACAAGACGAGACAATTTTCTTTGGGCTGACGTTAAAGGCGTCGTAGTTATCTTGTGATGATGAAAAATGCGAAATGACTGATGGTTATCTCTGGATTCGCTTTATTGGCTTCGGCCTGTGGTGCGGTGAATCTCGAGTTGACCGAGCAAGCGATCGATGCCGATTTCGAAGACACTTTAAGTGATGAAACAGTCAATTGCGCCGCTGAGCAAGTTGTCGCCGACGAAGCTTTGGATGATTTAGTCCAATCGGCGTGGGACTACTCGGGATTCAGTGATGTACAGCTTGAGACCTATTTCAATACGATTCACGACTGCGGAGGCGGCGCCGAGATGTCTGGTTTGATTGAGGCGGCATTCGACGAAGGGCTCGGATCCTTGTGGGAGGGGCGATCAATCCTGAGCAGGTGTCGGGTTGTTTCGCTGACAGCGTTGCCCAACCCGGTGGTGCTTCCACCCTGGTTGGTTTGATGTTTATGGGTACCGAGAGAACCGTGCCTGCTGCGGCCAAAGAGCCCCTGGGTGGCGGCGGCACTAGAGGCAAGGTGGATGTCCGTCGCCAGGTGGCCACCGCTGGTTGTCTCGGTGGTGGAATTGCGGTTGTGTGGTAGCTGTCGTGGTGGTGCTGTCAAAACAACAAGCAGGCTCATTGTCGAAACATGGAGAAGTGCCCCCTCTGGAAGGCAAACTGCTTATCTGCGACACCGTTTCGCATTACTACTCTCTTGAGGACCGGCAACCTTTGGAGGGATTCGATGGCCGAAATCATCGTGTCGGGCACCAAGTTGGAAATCCCCGGCGGGACAGATCGAAAGATCAATACCTGCCGCTGGCCGAGTGCTCCGGCAGGTCGAATCGAAGACCTATTTGCCGAGTTTCATGACGATGGAATCGAACCACTGAAGCCTGGAGTGCTTCCACTATTGCGTCTGGACGCCACTGTGGTTTTGGCCGCTACTTCGGGGTTGTGGATAGTGGCAATGGCCGTACTTGTCTCAGGGTTGACCATGGGTCGCTGGGCAACGATCATGGCGGTAATGGCTGGCACAACCTTTGTGTCGCTGATGGCTCAAGGGCGGTTTCAAGCCCGGATGGTTTCTCCGGTTGGGTCCGGGGCGAAATCCACTGTTCGCGCCGTTAGCTCCGGACTCTTGGCCGTTGTGGCTTTGGTGGCCGTTGTGCCGTGGCTTCATATCCCCCCTTTCGACATCATCATCGCTCTCGCCGGGTTTGTCGGTCTCGGGGCCTTGGCCGGGCAGCTAACCGGCCTTCTCGCAGTTCGGTTTCTCTGGAAAAAGGGTCATTTACGCTCTTCGGTGATCATCCTTGGTACCGATGCCATGGCTCTGGAGCTGGGGGTCGAGTTATCGCTCCGGCCTGAATACGGTGTCGACGTCGTCGGCTTCATCGCCAGTGACAATCACGGTTCAACGATCCACCCGGCAACTGGACATGACGCCGGCCATCTCGACCAGATTGGCCAGATCGATCTGTTGTCGAGCGAAGGTGTTGAAGTTGCCGCCGGGCCTTCAATCATCCCGGTGTTCAAGGCTGATGTGGATCTTGACCAGATGGTTGGTGTCACAGGTGCCGATCGATTCATTGTTGCCTCGGTCGACCCGAACAGTCGCCCGGCGATTCGAGTCGCTCGATGGGCCACGGGTCACGGGATGGCCGTCTTTGTGCTTCCCGCGCTACGTGAGCTTGGCCTAGGTATGAATGCCATGTGGTCCGATCGTGCCCGCGGCTATCCGCTGGTTTGTCTGCAGCCATCGTCGCATCCCAGGCTTGCTCTTCGGGTGAAGCGGCTAATCGACCTTGTTGGTTCTGCGATTGCTCTTCTTGTCGCATCTCCGATCTTGGCTGCTGCGGCAGTAGTCGTCGCCGTTTCGAGCCCCGGCCCGGTCTTCTTTGGGCAAGAGCGGATCGGCCAGGGGGGCAAACGGATATTCGTCTACAAATTCCGCACGATGACCGAGAGCGATGCCAGTGATACCGAATGGGACTCCCGGGCCCGGATTACGACTACGGGTGCCTGGCTGCGTCGTCTTAACGTCGATGAATTGCCTCAGCTTTGGTCAATTCTAAAAGGTGACATGTCGTTGGTGGGCCCCCGGCCCGAACGGCCGAATTTTGTCGATCGGTTCAGCGCCGAACATATCGACTACGCCGATCGCCACCGGATGCCGGTCGGTCTTACCGGTTTGGCTCAAGTCTCTGGATTGAGGGGGGATACCTCCATCGCCGAACGGGTCAAATACGACAATCTCTACATCGATCAGTGGTCCCTGACCGGTGACTTTCAGATCATTGTCCAAACTGTGATCGCCATCCTTTTCCAAAACAAGCAGGAACGGCAGATCCTCGAATTGGAAGCTGCGCTCGAAGCCAGTTCCGGGCGCTAGCGCCGTGACCGGGAACGTTCGGGGTGTCGACGGCGAGTCTGGGGCGTCGCTGGCAAGGACGCAGGAGCCGAGGTCACCCCTGAGCGTGAGCGAGGTGACGAGGA
>Ga0316189_10002904_pt1 | contig 16730 bp, 9 predicted proteins | sample LowCovwburrow_MG_FD_204930 | JGI IMG/M metagenome (GOLD analysis project Ga0316189, IMG submission 204930) | Coastal sediment microbial communities from Maine, United States - Lowes Cove worm burrow | ecosystem: Environmental > Aquatic > Marine > Coastal > Sediment | place: USA: Maine... | reverse complement strand
CTTCGAGCAACGGCAGCCGGGCCGACAGGGGTACCGGTGATGCGAGATTGAACAGTTTCAACCACACCGCACCGTGATGTCCGACCGGTGGAGCAAACTCGGCTGCTGTACACTTATTCGCATCCAGCGCTTCCATGATCTCAATATCGTGTTGCGCCTGCGTGATATCGGTTGCCTCACGATATGCTGATGGAAATGCCCTGGCGTAGCGTCTTGCCAGCGAGCGGCCTGCCGACCCGTCAGTGTCTGCCATCAACGCATCCGAAAGTTCGTCACCCCAACTGCGTGTCGCCTGCACAATTTCTTTCTCAACCAGCTCCGGATCAGGCAGGTTCTTCGCCGGCACACCCAGCGAAACGATAAACCGCACCCGAACCAGCGTTCCTTCGCCAAAGTTGGGCATGAACTCCAATGTCTTGCCCTGGTAGTGTTTTTCCAGGATAGCACCGGCCTTCTCCCTGAGATCGGACGAGAACCCGTCGCGCGGAAAGAACACAAACGCAATTGCATATCTCTCAAACCGGTCCAGCCGCACGAATAGGCGCGTGCGCGGCCGCTCGTGCAACCGCCACATGCCCATTGCAAGCGGCGCCAGTTGTTCAGACTCGATCTGGAACAGGTCATCGCGTGACATGGTTTCAAGAATGTTCAGGAGACCCTTTCCGGAATGGCCGCTCGGCGTAAAGCCGCTGAGGGCCATCACCGCCTCTATGCGCCGCCGCAACAGCGGAATGCCGCTGGCAGCTTCGGTGTAGGCGGTAGAGGCAAACAGACCGACCACGCGCAGTTCGCCGATGACGTTTCCCGCCTGGTCAAAATCATACAACCCCACATAGTCCATGACGGCAGACCTGTGGACGCGTGACACAAGGTCGGATTTTTCCACCACGATTGCATAGCCGGACTTATAGTTTGCAAGGTCCCGTTTTGCGGCATTCTGGATGACCTGGCCCCGTTGCAGCCGCAACACACCCAGCGCTGATTTCTCGTCGACAAGCATCTGTTTCTTGCCGCCCTTTTTCCCCAGTTTGTAGTGACACATGCCGAGGAAAGTGAATTTGTTGTTCAACAGCCAACTCAGGAAATCGATGGTTTCGCTGACGATGGCCGTTGGCAGCGGCGAGGCTTTCGTCCTGAGGTTTTCTATTCTGCCCTGGATGACGTGCTGCATGGGTTGCCAGTCAACAACCGCTGCTCGGATTTCATCCAGAATGTCTTTGAGCTCGCTGACCAGTTCATCCTGTTCGCGGCTGGAATTCAACGCTTCAAGATGTATATGCAGGTAGCTTTCGCGCAGGAAATCTCCGGTCTGCTTTTTCGTGTTGTCCAGGGTTTTCAGCTTGCCCTTGCTGTCACGCTCACTGGCAAACACCGGATGCAACACCGTCTGGACGGTGTGGCCTCTTCTCGACAGGGCGTTGATGATCGAGTCGACCAGAAACGGCATGTCGTCATTCAGGATTTCCAGAATGCAGCGCTGAGCCAGTGTTCCGTCACTGACCCCTGTATCGGAAATTCGGATCTTGACGCGGCCCGGAGCCTTGACGTCCAGAAACTCTCTGGCTCTTTCAACCAGCACGTCGATGTCTGCGTTCGTCAGTCCGGCAATGTCTTCCTCGGCGGCCTCGCGGAACAGGTGTTTACGTAGTGTCTTTTCCAATAAACTCCCGGCTTTGCTTTTTGTTGCACGTTTCTGCCCGGAGCCGGTTCTGGATTTTTCTACCACGACGTTCCACCCTTTTTGCAACTGCCCAATAATTCAGCATAGGACAGCTTTCCAACAATGGCCATGCATTCAAAACATCTATATTGTCTTCAATTAATCTTCAGCGGAGACAATAACATGACGACTTCCGGCAAGCCCGCCACAGCCTTGACGATCGATCAGACCGATCAACTGACAGAGCGCCAGCAGGCCTATTTCGACAAGTGCACCGAGAAGCTGGGCTTCGTTCCGAATGTCCTGAAAGCGTATGCATTTTCATCCGTCAAGCTGCAGGCATTTGCTGATCTGTACAATGACCTCATGCTGGGTGACTCAAACCTTTCCAAGCTGGAACGTGAGATGATCGCGGTCGCCGTGTCCGGCGTGAACCAGTGCTATTACTGCCTGACTGCGCATGGCGCTGCCGTCCGGCAACTCTCCGGTGACCCGGGCTTCGGTGAACAGATGGTAATGAATTTCCGGGCCGCCGACCTCGATGCACGCCAGACCGCCATGCTGGAATTCGCCGACAAACTCACCCGCACGCCTCATGCCATGGTGGAGGATGACCGCCAGGCGTTACGGGCTGCAGGCTTTTCCGACCGCGACATCTGGGACATCTCAAGCGTCGCCAGTTTCTTCAACATGTCGAACCGGATGGCATCTGCGGTGGACATGCGGCCCAATGATGAGTATCACGCGCAGGCCCGCTGACGGCTCCGGAATAACAAATCAGCAACCCATGCATTCATCCAAGGGACCTGGTTTTCGTAACCAGTCCGCTTAATAAAAGAATCTCACAAGGCCTCACCTTCATGGCTTTAGACCACGCTTCACGGCGCACGTTCGCAATCATTTCGCATCCCGACGCCGGCAAGACCACGCTGACGGAAAAACTGCTGCTTGCAGGTGGTGCCATTCGCCTTGCCGGTGCTGTGCGAACCCGTGGTGATCAGCGCCGCGCCCGGTCCGACTGGATGAAGATCGAACAGGATCGCGGCATTTCGGTCACCAGTTCCGTCATGACCTTCGACTATGACGGGCATACCTGCAATCTGCTCGATACCCCGGGCCACGAAGATTTTTCCGAAGATACCTACCGCACGCTCACAGCGGTTGATTCCGCCATCATGGTCATCGACGCCGCCAAGGGCATCGAAAGCCAGACCCGCAAGCTGTTCGAGGTGTGCAGGCTGCGCGACATTCCCATCATCACCTTCATCAACAAGGTTGACCGTGAAGGCCGTGACGGCTTCGAGCTGCTCGATGAAATCCAGGAAATGCTGGCGCTGGACGTATCGCCGATGATCTGGCCCATCGGCATGGGATCGGATTTTTACGGCTGCTATGACCTGCGTGACGGATCTTTCTCGCGCGCATCGCGGCGCGGCGGTCATGTCGACGAGACCCTCCACGTGCCGTCACCTGAAAAGCTCGCCGATATGGCAGGTGTGCCGGACCACATCGTGGCGGCATCATCTGAAGCGATTGAACTGGCGCAGGCGGGATACGCGCCGTTTGACCAGACCTCGTTCCTGGAAGGTCACCTGACACCGGTCATATTCGGCAGCGCCCTGAACGAGTTTTCGGTCCAGCCATTGCTTGATTTTATTATCGAACATGCACCATCGCCGAGGCCCAGCCCGGCAGAGCCCCGCGAGGTCGCACCCGACGAGGACAAGGTCACCGGCTTCATCTTCAAGGTGCAGGCCAACATGGACAAGAACCACCGCGATCGCGTGGCGTTCATGCGGGTATGCTCCGGTCATTTCAAGCGCGGCATGAAACTGAAACAGGTGCGCACCAGCAAGGACATTCTGGTGCACAGTCCGATCTTCTTTCTGGCACAGGATCGTGAGATCGCCGAAGACGCGCAAGCCGGCGACGTCATCGGTATCCCCAACCACGGCACCGTGCGGGTCGGCGACACCTTCACCGAAGGCGAGGCTTTAAGGTTCACCGGACTGCCCGCCTTTGCGCCGGAAGCGCTCAGGCGCGTGCGGCTGGGCGACATGACAAGGATCAAGCAGATGCGCGCCGCACTGGAAGACCTGGCCGAGGAAGGCCTGATCCAGGTATTTCAGCCCGAGGTCGGGTCCCAGTGGATTGTCGGGGTTGTCGGCGTGCTGCAGCTGGACGTGCTGGCATCACGCGCCAAACAGGAATACGGCGTGGATCTGGAGTTTGAAGCCTCGCCTTACGAAATGGCTCGCTGGGTCACGTCAGACGACCCTGCAGCCCTGACAACCTTCCGCGAGCGCAACCGGCTGGCCATGGCGACAGATCGTGACGGCAGTTATGTGTTTCTCGCCAAGGGGTCATGGGAGCTGGACTACGCCGCCAAAACCTACGAAGACATCCGCTTCCTGCGCACCAAGGAACTGCAATAGCGAAGACAGTTGTGGACGCGCAATTGCCGGCGGCAACCAAAGACCGGTTGCCGATTGCGCGATATCATTGCGAACGTCGGTTTCAGTCCAACCGACTCTGAAAAGCCCTCCGCACTTGTGGGTAGGGCGGCGTCGTGACAGCCGACTTGTTTCAGGCAGCTTTTTCCAGCGTGACGCCTTTTTCAACAAGCAATTCACGCATGTCACCAAGGTCCTGCATGGAAACCATTTCAGACATGGAAAAAGTCACTCCAAAGGCTGTTTCCACAGCGAGTATCAACTCGATATGACGCAACGAATCCCAATTCTCGGTGTTACGCCCGTTGGATTCATTGGTGAGTGAACCTGCGTCGATGTTTAGAACGCTTGCTACAGTTTCGAAAAGTCTCATTTGTCGGTCCCTTTTTTGTCTACACTACTAATCGTCTGTTACAGAGCGACTAACAAAGTTGCAGATATTAGAATTGATAATAAAGAAATGATGAATCAGATCCGATCATGGAAAACGAAACAACGAACACACCAGCAATGGCCAATCCCCACCTGGCTTGTGGCAGCCAAAGCATCTTTTTGGCAAAATTACCGATGGATTCTGGCTTTTCGCTTGTTGATATCCACGTGCTCGAAACGATCTCCTGTGAGTTCGGCATCAGAAGAACGATTGCGCCGAACAGCACAATCATCGGCACAACATCTGCCACGGCAAGTTGTACGAGCTCGATTCCTTGCGGCAGAGTTAACAAATTACCTCCGAACATTGCCGTCAGGATCGTCATGGCGGTTGGCACGTCAGGAGCGCGGAATACCACCAGACCGCAGACAACGACCAGCATTGTCAGGAACCAGCCCGTTACCGGCGCCAGTTCTGGCATGTTGAAATACCGCCAGGCATTGTTGATGGCGATCGCGACCCCATGGATCAGGCCATAGATCACGAATACCCAGCCTGAACCGTGCCAGATACCTGCAACCAGCATGGTGAAAACAATAGGCCACGCGCCGGAAACGGCAAATTTGCGTGCCGGTCCGAACTGCCCGGCAACTGCTCTGCGCATTCCTTTCATGGCCATTGGAGAAAACACGTAGTTTGTGAAAAACCGTGTCATCGTCATGTGCCAGCGTTGCCAGAAATCTGAAATGCTGGTTGCCTTGAACGGAGAATTGAAGTTGAGCGGCAGCATGATTCCGAAGATGGCCCCGAGCCCAAGCGCCATGTCCGTATAACCGGAAAAATCGAAATACAGCTGGAATGAATAGGCAAGAGCGCCAAACCAGGCGGTCATGGCATCAAGTCCCTGCCCGCCTGCGACACCATTGAAAACCGTATCGGAATATTGAGCAATGCTGTCAGCGAAGACCACTTTCTTGAACAGGCCAATGGTGAACAGGGTAAGGCCGGCCGCAATCCGGGTCATATCCAGAAACGCATCCTTGCGGTCTTCCATCTGCTGAAAGATTTCACGCTGGAGAACCAGCGGGCCGGCTGTCACGCAGGGAAACAGCGAAGCGAAGGTGAAGTATTTGACGAATGATTTTTCCTTGACCATGCCATTATAGGCATCGATCAGATATCCGATCTGGATAAAGGTGTAGAATGAAATGCCGATTGGCAGGATTACACTCAGATGGCTGAAGCTGGCGCCCGCTGTCTGGTTTACGATATCGATGAAGAAATTTGTGTATTTGAAATAACCCAGCGCTGCCAGGTTGCCCAACAGGCCGACCGCCAGCAGCGACCGGGATTGGACCTTGTTCTCCTTGGAGCGTGTGATGATACTTCCGACAACGTAGTTGGAAACGATCGAAACCAGCAGAATGCCGAGGAACTCAGGCCCCCAGTTTGCATAGAAAGCCAGAGAAGCCAGTCCCAACACGGCAAACGCCGCATTCCATCCGCCGATACCATGAGCAAGCGCTACAGCTGCAAACGCAACTGGCAGGAAAATGACGATGAATTCGTATGAGTTAAAAACCATGGTTTCGTCCTACATATTAATACTGCCGCGCCCGGAATCCGCAGCTGTGATCTTGTTAATGCTCGCTGATGGGCCGGATTAATGTCACTTCGGCGCACTCGCACCGGTGGGTCTTTCAGCAGATGTCCGGCCATTCACGACATCGTACTGGGCCAGCAACGCCCCCAGGCAAGCCGGATCACCGTGTTCGGCATCAATGTATTGTTCTGCACGACAGCCAACTGAATCCGGCGAGAATCCGCCGATCACCGCAAAGCCGTATTTCTCAGACCAGTCTTGAGTGATCTGCTCGATTTTCTTCAATCCGTCCATGTACGGGCTGCCTTGAACAGCCTCCCAAAAGACCGGATTAAACTGGGGGTGGGCGAGCGTCACCTTGACGCCCTTCTTTTGGAGGAAATCAAACAGCGCTTCCATGTGAACCAGACCCTCGGGATCAATCTTCGGTGGGTCATTGCGCCGGGCACTGGCAAATTTCAAGGCTTCATCGCGCGCACGTTCGGCAGTGAACACGCGTTGGTGGTCTGCCGACCACAGGATTGATCCGCCAGGAAGCAGCGTATCCAGTCCTTCAAAATTCCGCTCATCCGTAGCGTGCGGCAGAACATCGGATTGCAGCTGGTGTTTCGCTTGCGACCAAAGCAGCGGCAATGAAACCAGTTCACGCCAGGTCTGGTAAGGCAGCGTCTCCCACCAGGCATGCGGTTCGAACCCGATCCGGCTGGCGAAATCCCGATAGTACTTGATACCCGGATACCAGAGGAAGTCGGTACGGTCTGAAACCGGCGTAAAAAGGTTGTCACGAATGGTGATGATCATCTCATCCGGCAACTTGTCGTGGCGAACCCACATTTCGGTCACCGCCATCATGTCCTCGTAATAGTCGCGATGAACGTGAGAATTGTAGAAATTGTACTGCGGAAGAAGGTCTACATGCGCCTCCTGCCAATGACTTGCACCAAGAACCACCAGATCAGGCGCGCCTTCCAAGCGCTTGATGGTTTCATTGCGCAGATCGCGAATATTGATATTGAGATCAAACACGCCATAGTTGCGCCCCTGGGTGTGGGCTTCGGCAACCTCAACAATCATCTCGTCATTGAACAGCATCGGATAGAAGTACCTGTTCCCCTGCCAGATCGCCGCGAGCCCCAATGTGGCAAGCAGCCCGAAGACGGCAAGATAACGACCGGGATGTCCGATGATTCTGGAGGACGTTTCGCGCATCTCGGCGTCGAGCTTGGCAAGCAGCGCGCGCGCATCCTCCATGCGTTTTTTGATTTCCTGCCTGGTCTGTGTTTCAGAAAGCGGCTCCTGGTCTGAAACAGCAGGATTGCTGATCGCCTGGGTTTGCGTTTCTGCACTGACTGCGAGAGCTGCATTGCCATCATATGCCAATCTCGCAGACTCCGGCGAATGTGCGGTGTTTTTGAACATAGCTGGTCTCTCTCTTTCTGATACAGTCTGCTGCAAACTTGCGACCAATGAATTGAGTTGCTGCAGTGATTGGCTGATTTTGGCGGCCGGAGCCGGATTGTCCGGTATTGGATCCGGCAACGATTTCGAGAATGCAGGTTTGTTGCCCTGGCGCTGGGAGTGTTCAGGTCTGCCAATGAACAAGTCGAAGAATAGCGGTGCGCAGAACATCGGGATCTGGCAAACACCTACGTAAACAGCAACCTCAGGTCCGGCGATTGAACCCACCAGTCCAAAGGTCAAACCAACATTGCGGAAGCTCGCCAACACCGTTGCCGTAGCCGCAGCACGGGATCCGAAGCGGCTCATGACTGCACGGGTTAAAATGGCCACACCCACAGCTGTTGCAACGCCGATGAACAGGTAGTTGATGACATCCTGCACATTTGCAGCGATGTACATGTTGACTTCATTTTCCAGCGCAAAACAGAACACGATCAACGACAGGACTGACCCCCATCTGCCGACGCGATCCACCTGGTCTTTCCTGGTTTCGGGCCAGTTGCTGACAATCTTGCGAATGACAATAAATATGCAAACCGGCACCAGGAGGAACCAGAACAGGCGTTCGCCGAATTTCCACAAATCCAGATCAACCGGTCCTGTATGAAGAAAGCTGAAAAAGAGATAGATGAACCCCGGTGCAGCAAGCGTGGACAGCACCACCGTTTGCACCGCAATGCGTTGATCAAGGCCCATGAGTTGCACCAGGGTCGGAGATGCGAACAGCGATCCGCTGGTAAGTGTCAGGACGATGAAGAAGATGATCTGATTGTCCAGGCCAACCTGCCTGCCGATGACGATTATCCCTATCGGCAACAGCAACTGTTGCCATAAGATCAGTGGAATCACGATTGGGTGCAGATGCAGGAGTTTGTCCGCACGTATCCGGGCAAACGGCAGGAGTGAGAATACCATGACGAAGAACAGCGACGGCAGCAGATAGGGTGCGAAGTAAGGCGACAGCCCCGGGACGTAGAGAGCCAAGACCACGCCAAGCGCAAGCAACAAACCCGCAAGTGTTTTTTCGTCGTCTGTCTGCATCCGCCCGCTCAATATCAAAAAGCTGCAAGCAGACATGATCCATGTCGGTTTTGCACCTAGACTCAATTCCGCCGTCCCGCGGTCTGGTCTTGGTTAGCGCAATTTTCTGAATCAACCATTAAGTGCACCACATAAGCGCGCTACACGTTGGCCATGGTTTCCGGGCCCAGGCCAGCGCAGTGAAGCAAACCAAGCGTTAACGCACTTGTGCTAGTTAAGGGCCGGGCATTGGGGACAGGTAACAATGAGCACGAAAGCTTTGAACTCGGGAGCAACACCAAATCTGGCAAACAGGATGCCGGATTGGGAAATGCTGAATGCGATTAACGCCGGCGTGGCTGTTTTCGATTCAGATCTGAATCTGGTCAGCTTCAACCGAAAATACCAGGATCTGTGTGGTTACAACGACAGTGAAATACGCACAGGCTTGAATCTCCGTGACCTGATCAGGATATCGATGTCCGGTCAGTCATTTGAGCATGATGAAATCGAACAGGCGATCAAGACCTCGACGACCCGCTTGGCCCAGGGCAAGCAGAATTTCAATTTCAAGACCCGAAACGGCAATACCATTACGATCAGCCGCAATCCGATACCGGACGGTTTGGTTGTCGAAACTGTCCATAATTTGCACCTTGAGCTTGGCAATACCGATGTAAGTGCGCTGGAACAGATCGCCCGGCTTGCCCATGCGCGAATGATGTTGACGCTGGATGCCATTGGTGATGGCTTTGTCGTGTACGACGCAAATGACCGCCTAACGGTCTATAATCAACAATTTGTTGAACTAAATCCGCACATTAGTGACCTGATCAAACCGGGCGCGCACTATGCAACCATGTTGCGTACAGGGATTTCACGAGGTGGATTGCTGGGCGACGGGCAATCGGAAGAAGAAATCTTCGAACAGGAAATGGAGCGCCATCGCAATCCTGGCGTTGCATACGAACGACAAATTAAAGATGGCCGCTGGATCAGAATCATGGAGAAGCCCACCGAAGACGGTGGCACGGCGGGCATTCGCACAGACATCACGGAATTGAAAAACCGCGAGCTGGAAGTAGCAAGTATTTCAAGCGAATTAACCGCGACAAGTTCCCACTTGGACACCGCGCTTAACAATATGGTTCAGGGCCTGTGCATGTTTGATGCCGACCAGCGCTTGATCTTGTGCAACCGTCAATACCTGGAAATGTACGGCTTTTCGCCGGAAAAAATTAAGCCGGGTATGCTTCTTTCAGACATCATGAAATACAGTATCTCGTTGGGAAATTACCGCGATAAAGATGCTGAAACGGCATTGAAAGCACGCCACAATCCAAACCGCCTCGCGCATCGCTCAACGATCAAACAATACCTGCGCGATGGCCGTGTCATGGCTGTGATGAACCAGCCGATGGCAGGCGGCGGCTCGATTGCAACCTACCAGGACATTACCCGGCTTGAGCGTCACGAAGAGCGCCTGAAAGCCTACAACAACAAGCTTGCGCGCTCCAACAAGGAGCTGCAGGAATTCGCCTACGTCGCTTCCCACGACCTGCAGGAACCGCTACGCAAGATTGAAGCATTCAGTGATCGTCTGGTCAAAAAACACGGCGACAGCCTGCCGGATGAAGGCAAGATGTTTGTTGATCGCATGCAAAATGCATCGTTCAGGATGCGTCAGCTTATCAACGATTTGCTCGGTTATTCGCGCGTGACCACCAACGCCAAACCTTTTGAGGAAGTGTCTCTGTGTGAAGTTGTCGAGGGCGTGAAATCGGATCTCCAGATTCAGCTTCAGGAGGGCAATGGCACGGTTGAAGTCGCGGCATTGCCGACACTGCGAGCCGATCCGGTCCAAATGCGTCAGCTGTTCCAGAACCTCATTTCAAATGCATTGAAATTCAGAAGGCCGGACGTGGACCCGGTAATCAGTGTTTCAGCGGAAGAGCATTCCGTCAAAAACACCGAAAAAGGAGAAGTCAAATACTGGCGCATCAAACTGGCCGACAACGGTATCGGCTTTGACAATCAATACAAAAAACAAATCTTTACCATCTTCCAGCGTTTGCATGGCCGTCTTGAATATGAGGGAACCGGAATCGGACTGGCGACATGCCGTAAGATCGTCGAGCGCCACAATGGCATGATTGACGCGGACGGCATTCCCGGTGTTGGCGCAACTTTTATTATCGATCTTCCTGTTGAGCAGGAAGAAAGTGAGGATCTGCAATGAGTAGGAACGACACTGTGAGAATTTTAATCGCTGATGATGATGAAGACGATCTTTTACTGATTGCGGACGCCTTCGAGGAGGCTCGGCTTACAAATCCCATTGATTTTGTCAAGGATGGCGAGGAACTGATGCAGTACCTTCGCAAAGAGGGCCAGTATGCAGGTACAGACGATATTCCCCTTCCCGGCATCATCTTGCTGGACTTGAACATGCCAAAGAAAGACGGCCGTACCGCGCTGAAGGAAATCAGGGAAGATCCAAAGCTGCACAAAATTCCCATTATCGTGCTGACCACATCAAAATCCGAAGAGGACATCCTCAAAACCTATGATTTGGGGGTCAACTCCTTCATTACCAAGCCGGTCACCTTTGACCGCCTTGTCGAAGTGGTGAGGGTGCTTAGAAAATACTGGATTGAGATCGTGGCAATCCCGGCAAACGCCTAGATCAGTATGATTTTTGTTTGAATCAATCAAAAGCCCCGTCGTGAAAACTCACGGCGGGGCTTTCTCATGTGGATGGGCAAAGGCAACCCGCATTGGCCTGAAGCAGTCCCCTCGGCCTTTCCATCAGGCCTGTACCAGAAATCCGGTCAGCCGGAATGCCGATCTGATCCGCTTCATGTCCATGATACGCAACAACGAAACAGTTGAGCATTTTGCGCAATATATTGTTCATCAAGACAATTGAAAGTTGCTCTGAAACACCCGGTTACGGCCTCTCGTTAAGGGAATACAGTGGCCTTTCATACTACACCAAATGCTTGCACGCGGTCTTCGCACTCTTCTCACTGCTTGCATCAAGGGGAATGAAATGACGAACAAGACCCGCGTCTTGATCCTTGACGATGACAACGATGACATTTTTCTCGTTCAGGAATTGATCGAGGAAATTGATGCGCCGGGCTACCAGGTCACGTCGACAAACTCGCCCACCGAAGCAGCAAAAATACTGAGTGGTGGCAAGGCTGATATTGTCCTTTGCGACTACCGCATGGGACGCATCACCGGGATCGATTTCATCAAGGAGCAGCGAGACCGCGGCGATGACACCCCCATTATTCTGCTGACCGGTGTCAATGATCGCTCGACAGATGAAGCCGCACTGAAGGCTGGCGCCTCCGACTTCATCTCCAAGATCAACCTTCGTCCTGACACACTGGACCGCTCAATCCGTTACGCATTGGCCAGCACCCAACGCCAACGCGTATTCCAATCGGTGCTGGAGAACGTGAATGCCGGCGTGGTAATGGTGGACGAGAATCTGGTTCCAAGTGTTTGGAATCCGGAATTCGAACTGATTGTCGAGCATGCGACGGGCAAGCGAAGTGACGAAGCGACCCATGCTTTTCTTCAAATGGTGTTGGAGGAGAAGCAAAAGCTGATCGTCAAGAACCGGGTGTATGAGAAAAAGGTTTCTTACACAGCCGACAAGGCAATGGTCTTGTTGCTGCACGATGTAACCAAGCATATTGAAGCGCTTCGCGAGCGCGAGGTTGCCAAGAACAAAGCCGCGCATCTGGCGATGAACTGCTCCCTGACCGGCTTGCCAAACCGCAACTCATTCGTTGAGCGGATCGAAGTGGAAATCGAGAATGCCGAGCGATATGGCTACGAGTTCTTTATGCTGAACCTTGACCTCAACAAGTTCAAGGAAGTCAACGATGTCTACGGCCATCACACCGGCGACGCCCTGCTGAAAGAGGTCACAAGCAGGTTCAAACAGGCATGTCGCAAAGGCGATTTCCTCGCTCGCCTCGGCGGCGATGAGTTTGTGGCTATTCAACGCTGCGATCCCGGCACTGAGGATCAGATACCAGAGCTGGCAAACCGGCTTATCGAGTGCGTTGAAAACGTGATGAATATCGATGGAATCGAGCTCCAGGTCGGGATCAGCATCGGCGTCGCCCGATATCCGGAACACGGTCGCAATGCCCAGGAACTGTTGTCCAATGCAGACACGGCGATGTACCGGGCCAAGCGTCAGACAGGCGGACAGGTCCAGGCCTTCAATGAGGACATGGACAGGAAAATCCGCGAGGCACGCATGTTGGGGCAGGAACTGCGGATTGCCGTCGACGCTGGAGATATCGATGTCCACTTCCAGAGCCAGGCCGATGTGGAGACAGGTATCATCACAGGGCATGAAGCCCTTGCGCGATGGAACCACCCCAGACTTGGCGATATATCGCCGACCACATTTATCCCGATAGCCGAGGAGCGTGGCCTGATCGCCAGACTGGGTCAGGCTGTCCTCGAGAACGCCTGCAGAATTGCAGCACAGTGGCCAAAGCCCTTGACGGTCGCCGTAAACGTTTCTCCTGTTCAAATTCGCGATACCAACCTCATTGAGATTGTCCATCGGGCATTGGTCGATTCAGGCCTGCCGGCAGAGCGGCTGGAGCTGGAAGTCACCGAAAGCGTTCTGATCGATGATAAGATTCGCGCATTGCATGTTCTGCGGGGCTTGAAAAATCTTGGTGTTTCGATCGCACTTGATGACTTCGGTACCGGGTTCTCGTCTCTTTCAACGCTGATTGCCTTCCCGTTCGACAAGATCAAGATCGACAGATCGTTCATCGAGGATTGCAACCGGAATGAGCAGGCAGCTCTCGTCACCCGCACTATCATAAATATGGGGATGCAGATGGGCTGCAAAATCATTGCCGAAGGCGTACAGACTGAAGAGCACATCGAATTTCTTCGTCAGGAAGGATGCCAGTCCATGCAGGGTTACCTGATTGGCAGGCCTTGCAGTAACGAAGAGCTGCTGGCCAGGATGTTGCGGGAAATCAGTGGCGGTGTTGCAAAGCGGGCAACGCAGGGACGTTTGACCGCATAAAACACAGTTTCCGCACCGTTGTCTGCGCCGCAGACTGTCTCGTGAAATACTTGTGCCCTTGAGAGCCATCTTCAGCGCATGGCTTGAGCCGAACCATGGCGTGCCCGGGCATACAGAAGTGCTGAACTCGCATGCCGCACAAGACAGCACTCAACAGCGAAGCTTGCATTTGCAAACCTGTTCATAAAAATAATCCGGGCCTGCACGGCAGGCCCGGATCACATTGACGGTTCAGCTTTCGTTTCGAACGTTACAGGCGAGGCGTCTCAAAAAGAAGCTTTCTGTTGATCTTTCCCGAAACCGTAAGCGGCATCTCGGCAAGGAACCGGATTTCCCGTGGCACGTAATACGAAGGCCGGCTTTCAGCAACCAGCGCTTTCAATGCTTCAGCGGTATCCGGGGTGGGCTCGGAGGAAACAACATAGGCGATCAGGTTCTTGTTGCCCTGGACCTCTTCAGCGACAACAACAACATCTCTGGTTTTTTCGTCGCTGCGGATCACTGTCTCGATCTCGCCCAGCTCCATGCGCACACCGTTGATCTTCACCTGAAAATCATTGCGGCCCATATAAACGATTTCGCCGTCATTGCGGAAATAGGCCAGGTCACCTGTCTTGTACAAACGCTTGTGTTGGATATCTTTCAGCGAAGTGGTCACAAAGCGCTCCGCAGTCAGCTCCTTGCGCGCCCAGTAGCCACGGGCGAGCTGGATACCGCCGATATGAAGCTCGCCAGGCACGCCGATTGGCGAGGGCTGACCACTCTCATCCAGAACATACAGGCCGGTATTGGACACCGGCTTGCCGATCGGGATCATCCGGTCTGACGAGTTGCGCTTGCAGTGATAGTAGCTCACATCCACTGCGGCTTCTGTCGGTCCGTACAAATTGTGAACTTCAGCATCGGCATTAGCCTTTTCGTAGAATCTTTCCACGCTGTCGAAACCCAGCGCCTCTCCTGAACAGAACAGCTTCTTGATCGGCAGCTTGTCGAGTTCCGGCAGCATCAGGAAAAGACGCAGCACCGACGGCACGAAGTGAAGATATGTGACCCGGTGCTCATCCATCAGCGTGTAGAGATACCGCATCGCTACATGGCCGCCCGGTTCTGCAACCACCAGCGTGGAGCCGACAGCAAACGACCAGAAGAATTCCCAGACCGATACATCGAACGTGTAGGGGGTCTTTTGCATTACCCGGTCTTCCGGGAGCAGACCGTACTCCTCATGCATCCACACAACACGATTGTGTATTGCCTCATGCTCCACCGTGACGCCTTTTGGCTTGCCGGTCGAACCTGAGGTGTAAATCATGTAAGCTAGGGCGTCGGGTTCAGGTGCAAAGCCCAGATTATCCTCATTGCACTCGGCAATATCGGCTGCCCCGTCGCCAATGACGGTCACATTTGCATCCGGGGGCAAACAATCAGCCAGATGCGGCTGTGTCAGCACAGCTTTCGGCCGACAATCATCAATGATCTCCGCAATCCGCGACTGTGGGTCTTCGGTGTTTAGCGGAACATAGGCGCCACCGGCTTTTACCGTTGCCCAAATGGCAACCACCATCTCGATGCTCCGTTCCATGCAGATGCAGACAAAATCATCCTTGCCCACACCGGCTTCGACAAGCTGGCGAGCCAGTCGGTTTACCCGCCCGTTGAACTCACCAAAACGAAGGATCTCATCCTTGTAGATGATTGCCGGGTGATCCGGATCACGGTCAGCGGATTTTTCCAGCATTGAAACAAGACCGCCGTCATAGCCGTAGTTGACGCTGGTCTCGTTCCACTTGTTCATGACGGTGTCGCGCTCGGCCGGTGACATGATCTCATGAAACGCGAGCGAGCTGAAATGGTTGTTTGCAATATCGCCGGCAAGCGTCGCCAGCCGGCTGTAGACGCGTTCTGCATATTCCGGCTCAATATAGCTGGCTGTACGAATATCGATCTGTCCATTCTCAAGAATATGAAAATGAATATCCGCCTCGATACCGTCTGCCGGTAATGATCCCATGCTCACCACGAGGTCTGAGGCGCTTTCGCGATTGTAATAATTGTGTGCGGCAGCACTAACCAGGGAAATGCTTTGCTGAACGGCCACACGGCTTGCAAAGGCCGCAAATGCTTCACGGGCTTCAATGCCCAGCTGGACGACAGATTCGATACCTGCCTGCGTGGGCACAACGCCATTGACCAGTTTGAAAACCACTTCCTGGTCTTCAGAGATTCGACAGAAGTATACCCCCAGTACCGAGAGAGCCAGTGTGGTACGGGCCATATCAGGGAATGATCGCGCCAAGGCGTCTATTTGAGATTGCCAGTTGCTGTCACCCAGAACCTGGGACTTCCTGGTACCCTTTGACACACGCCGATACAGATCAATATCTGACAGCTTCGTGAAATCGATATTGCTTGTTTCTGCAACGCTATCAAAACGCGCTTGAGCTAAGTTATTCATCCGCCAATCCCTGCTTCAGTCCGTTATCTTTATTTGGTTGAGGCGTCTCGGACATATGCCTGCATAGGTTGAAATACCCGGTTTTCAATAAGGAACGCTTACGCCGGTTGGTATACTTTCGGTAACCGGAAATGGCGCAATTCAAGCCATTTTGGACACGATTGCTTAAGCCGACTGGCCGGATCGGCGTTGGCTGATGACGTCTTCAATGTGCAGTGGTGGCGTTGGAGGACAAATCACCATTCAGTCGTACTGCAATTTCCAAGGCATTCCCTGTCTGTTGCATGACACGGAGTAAGCTATTCGGCCGTATTGATCCGAGTGCCGAATGCCTTGTCCCGGACTTCTTCAAGGTTGCGGTCCGGCTTGTAGAGGCTGACCGACAACCGCAAATCAGCCGCCGTCATGTGCCCGATGGCGGCGACAAGCTGGTAGCCGGCAACAATCCGGTCCCGCCGGGCCGTTGCCAGGGCAACCTGGGAATCCACCAGTTCATTCTGCGCGTCCAGCACGTCAAGGGTGGTTCTGGTTCCAACCCGGGCTTCCTCGCTCACTCCGCCCAGCGCCACCTGGTTGGCCTGCACAGCATCTCTGGCTGCGGCAATGGTTGCCGTTGCGGCTTTCA
>Ga0316189_10002903_pt1 | contig 16734 bp, 7 predicted proteins | sample LowCovwburrow_MG_FD_204930 | JGI IMG/M metagenome (GOLD analysis project Ga0316189, IMG submission 204930) | Coastal sediment microbial communities from Maine, United States - Lowes Cove worm burrow | ecosystem: Environmental > Aquatic > Marine > Coastal > Sediment | place: USA: Maine... | reverse complement strand
AACCAGAAGTGGTTTTGGAAAATGGGACCTTGGTGATGGGGTTGCCCACCCAAGCCGTATCCCCAGATGCCACGGCAACTCTGTTCTACCGACCGGAAGGCGAATTGGCATTCAGCAAATATCAGATGAAGCGTCAAGGTGACCTGTTCCGAAATGAGGTACCCAATCATCCTTTTATGTATTATATTAGGGTTATCGATCAGGATCTTTTTTACCAGACAAGCTCCAGCGATGACCCACATCGATACCCAAAATGATTTCCTTTCCAACGGAGGCGATCCATGCTTCATTTGCGGATCTTGTCGGCTCGGCAGTTGCCCATGAAGTGTACGCATTGCGGCTTGTTCCTGCTCGTGTTCGTCCTGAACATGCCCAGATGCAGTGGGCCGATGGACTCGAGTGAGCCGGTTTTCCTTGGGGTGGAAGTGACAGGGGTCAAGACGGGCAGTTCCGCCCAACGGGCCGGCCTGAAGGTCGGCGACGTGTTGTTCAAGTGGCGTTTTGGAACAGAGCCGGCAGGGGAGGGCAACCTTCAGAGTCCGTTCCAACTTCGCGAGCTGGAAATTGAGCAAGCTGCAAGAGGCCCTTTAGTTCTGCGAGGTAGCCGGAACAATCAAGCCCGTGATTGGCAATTGCTTCCCGGAAAATGGGGGCTTGAGGCACGGCCACAACTCCAAGCTAGAGAGGAAGATGTTTTCTGGGAATCGCTTCAAGATGGAGATGATGGGCATCATGATGCAGAGTTGTTTCGTGCCATGGGCGAACGGTATTCGCTAGCCGCACCCCACACCGCGTGTTGGTTCTACTTGCAAGCAGCAAAACGGGACCCGGATCAAGCGCTGGCGTTGCGGCAAAGCGCGTTTGATATTGCTTGCCGGCTAGAGGGCTCGAAATTATCGACCCATATCTTGATGGCCTCCGCCGATCCTCAAGATCTGGAGCAGGCCTTGACACTGCATCGGGCGACCGACCCGGACAGTCTTTGGGTCGCCTGGCTTGCCAACGAATTGGGCAAGACGAAATATCGGTCGGGTCAATGGGAGCAAGCCAGAACATTGTGGCAAGAAGCCCGGATGTTGTGGCAGAAACTGGCCCCCGATAGTTATGCGTTGGCCACGAACCTCAACAACCTGGGACTCCTTGCTCTGGAGGATGGGGACTTGCCTATGGCCCACGAGTACTTGCAACAGGCTTTGACGTACAAGCGTCGATGCATACCAGACAGTCCGGGCCTGTTGTCTACTCTGGCCAACCTTGGCATTGTCTATAAGCAGGAGGGCAATCTGGCTCAAGCAGAACACTGTTTTCGCGAGGGTTTGGCATTGGCCAGCGATCTAGGGTTGGAACATCCCGACATTCTGATTAACTGGGGCAACCTGGCCAATCATCGCAAGGATTTGGACACGGCCATGCACTATTATCTGCGGGCCGAGGCCATCTTGGCAAAGCGAGGAGATCAATACGGACTCGCGGAGATTTATAACAATTTGGGGACCGTTGCGGAGGAAAAGGGACGGGACGAAGAGGCACGGACCTATTTCGAAAAAGCATTGGGCCTGATCCGTGTAATGAATACAGAACCGAAAGAACTGGCGCGTTGCCTCAATAATTACGGCCAACTGTTGCTAAAAACCAAAAAGGTTCAGGACGCATGGGCGATTCTTCAAGAAGCCCATGATCTGCTGGCGGCTGACCATGTCGGCTCGGTGGTATTTGCCTATACGCTAAGGCTTCTGGGCCGCGCCGCAGAAAGGCGTGGCACCTACCAACAGGCCGCTGTTTTTTACCGTCGAGGTCGGGTTATATTGGAGAATTACTTGCCCGACAGTCTTGACCTGGCTGCCAATTTGTATGCCGAAGGGAGGCTTGCTGCAACAATGGGCAAGCAACAGGAAGCCATCTTGTTCTTCGAAGCCTCATTGGATGCTCTGGAGAACCAGGTGGAATTATTGGGCGGCAGCGCCGATATGAAGATGAGTTTCGAAGCGGAACATGCCGATTATTATCGGGAATTGGCCGACCTTCATGTCCAGAAGGGCGACCTGTCAGCGGCCTTCGCCGTGTTGGAACGGTCGCGGGCCCGTTACATGCGAACCATGCTGGCCCAGCGTGAAGAGTTATGGCATAGCTTGTTACCCGAGACCCTGCGGGATCAGTATCGGGAGGCAAGGCTCGACACCTACCAAGCCGGTGTTCAGTTGATGGAATCGACCGATAATGGGGAAGCCACGGGTCTGCGAACGGCTTTGGAACAGTCCCGCGCCCACCAGGCCGAGATTTGGTCCCAGATGATTTCCGAACATCCGCGCCTTGCCGAATTGCAACTTATTCCCTATTTGGAAATGCGCCAGATTAGGGATAAGCTCGAAACGGGTACCCTTTTACTGTCCTATCTCGTGAGTGAGAAGGACAGTGTGCTGTTGGCCATTCCCGCGTGGGGCGATGGGGACGTGACGGCCTTCAGGCTGCCCAGAAACAGGCTAGCCCTAAGTGCCAAAATAGAGGGCTTCCGTGTCACCATCACTCGGTGTAAAACCCGGGACGATCAATTGCGCGAATTGCATATTCGGGCTTGGGAGCTTTATCAGGATCTGTTGGCACCCGCCCGAGATCTGCTGAAAAAGAGCAGGCGCGTGCTGATCAACCCGGACGGACCCTTGCATGGACTGCCTTTTAGCGCACTTGTTTCCGAAGACCCAAGTCATTTGCCCCTGGGGAGTGCGGTGGCCTATCTGGGTGCCTGGAAGCCGGTTTTCTACGATTGGTCTGCCACCGTTTATGGCCATACCCAGGATCGGACCATTGAAGATGAATTCGGTACAAATAGCTTGGTGGTTTTTGGTGATCCCGCCAATAGGGGATCGGAGTTCGAACCCCTGCCTTGGAGTCGTCAGGAAGCGCGAGAAATAGCGAGAGAAGTCGCAAATGCTAAGGTTTTTCTGGGTATGGCGGCAAGCGAGGAACAGGTGGCACAAGTCGCGGAGGAGGCAGAAATGCTTCATTTCGCCACACACGGCGTGTTAAACGCGGCCGCTCCCCTAGACTCCGGCCTGGTGCTGGCCGGCGCTGATGGGAACGCCAATCGTTCCCGAGATGGCATCTTGCGGGGCTGGGAAATCGCGGCCAACACGAAGCTTCGCGCTCATCTGGTGACGCTCTCGGCCTGTAATACGGCGCGCGGTAAAGAGGTGGGGAATGAAGGACTGATCGGTCTGACTTGGGCCTTCCGGTTTGCCGGTGCCGCCTCGGTGGTGGCCAGCCTCTGGCAGGTAAGAGATCGCGCGACAGCTCAATTCATGGGACACTTCTATCGTCATTTAAGACAGGGAGAGGGCAAAGCTCAGGCGCTACAATCGGCCCGGCGGGAACTGATCGAGAGCGGTACCTACGCCCATCCGTTTTATTGGTCGGGGTTCGTGCTATCTGGAGACTGGCGTTGATTCAAGGTAGAATGGCTCGTGGTGGAAAAAAAGGTGGTTTATGGAAGCCAAAATAGGACTCGAACAACTTAAGAAACTTCTTGGTGAAGAGGAAGCCTCTCTGGTGAAGGCCCAATACGGTCATCGATTGGATGAGGAGAGCCAAATCTTCCTGGAGCAAATGTTTCTCCTTGAGGACGATTTGGCCGATGCAGAAAAACATTTGCCGCCCCTTCCGAATTGGCAGCCGCCTGGAGGGGTACCGCAAACTGGGAAACGTCGTCTTTCGCGCTGGTATTTGGGCCTTGCGGCTGCGGCCCTGGTTGCTGTTGTTCTCTTAGGGTTTGTTTTTCAGGAGGTTCCAGATTCCAAGCATGATCACTTGCGCTCTCCGGGCCAAAAAAACGAAACGGAGGCAACGGACCTTCTTCAAGCGGTCAAGCAGAGTAACCTAAAGCGGGCTGAACAATTCATTCAGGCCGGCTCTTCCCTCACTCAGCAGGACGAGATGGGCCGGAACGCTCTGCATACCGCAGCTGCCAATGATGACCCTGAGATGCTACAATTATTGATCGACGCGGGCTCCCCGGTGGATGATTGCGACCGGGCCGGACAAACTGCGCTGATCATCGCGGCCTCCATGGGGAACCTGGGCTGTACGGAACTTCTGCTCAGAGCGGGTGCGGACAAGACCATCTCGGATCATCAAGGGGAAACTGCGGAAATGCATGCCGCTAAAGTAGGTTATGGAAAAATACTGCAATTGTTGCGAGAATAATGTGGCTGTCTATCGATTCTTCGCTGCGGTGTGCTTGCGCGGACCGCGTCGAACCTTCGGATCTCACGATGCTGGAATCGCGAACCGTGTTTCAGAGCTTTGAGTGGGTGTGCGTTTGGGCTTAAATCAGCTGGTCGATTTATTCAATTCCGGTAAGAAAGAAGTGTTTCCCAAGATTTACGACGCTTTTAAAAACAGGCTCTGGTCTTACCTCTGCTCTCGTGCCAATAATCGCGAGGACGCGGAGGAGATTTTTAATACCGTGTCGCTCAATGTCTATGAGAGCCTGGACAAGCTCGAAGACCCGAAGAAACTGCTTGCTTGGGTCATCGGCATTGCTGAGCACAGGGTGGGCAATTATTATAGCCGCCGTTCGCCGCCCAAGGTGAGCCTGCAAGATTTTGCCAGCGACATCCAAGATCCCAATCGAACCCCCGAGGAGAGATTGATCAAGCACCAGAGACTTGAGCAGCTGCGGAAATGTATTGCCGCGTTACCCGACCCACAAAGAACCTATGTGTCCCTTCAGTTCCTTGCCGGCACGCCCCAAAAGGAAATTGCTGAGAAATACAATGTCAACCTCAATGTCTTGAAATCCCACATTCTGCGTTCCAAGGTCAAAATTTTGGAGTGCATGCGCAGAAACGGTGCTTTTTGATCGCTCGCCTTCTAACGGTCTGACGGGTCCTTGTTCACGCGCTGCCTCATCCAATCACGGGCTGTGTCCAATTCATACGATGAATACCCGCCGATCATGCCGCTTTTTACGGGAAAGCCTTCCAGGTGGGTTGCCAATGCGTGCAGGGCCATTTGTTCGTGGCGAATGTTTACCACGTCGCTGCCATTTCCGGCGAAGACGCCGTTGTTGTTCAAGTAGGTATCAATCACCGCCAGGGTGCGGTTGCTGCCCACATAGGCGAGATCCATGAGAAGCATGGGCACAGAGGCTTCCCCTCGTTTTTGGAATCCACTCAAGACCAGGTTCAAGGCTGTGGCATCGCCCATGCGGGCGCAGGCCAATTGGGCATCCCAGGAAACCAGGGTATAAGTGACGGCATTGCCGAAGGGTCCGATGCGCTTGCCTAGCCGTTGCAAATCGGGCAGCGCCTCACGCACGGACAAAAGTCCCAACAAACGTGTCAACTCGTGGTTAGGCCCTTGTCGGAATTGGGTCCATAGAACCTGTCCTGCCCCGGTTTGGAAGTCCCGCGCATGGAAGCGAAGCATATAGCGCAGAGCGCTTTCCCGCACCAACTGTTCGCTGTCCGAACTGGCTATGATCAGGTGTTCCGTCACTACTTTTCGGGTTGCGCGTTCCGCGCTGAATAGGCCCACCTTGGACAAAAGCGCGTAGGCATGGAAGCGTACCTTTACATTGGGATGGGTGGTGAAATCTTCTGCCTTGGTAATCAGGGTTGCGGCGCTTGTGCGCAGGGTTTCATCGTCCCAGCGAGTCAGGGGTTGTCGGTCTGCAATACGCGCAAAATACTCGTCTGCTTCCCGGCGAACACGGATTTGTTTATCCTGGCCCGTTACCTCCAGCCCAAATACAAAGAAGGCAAAAATCAAAAACATGTCTCTCATTGTTTGCTCCTGGCATTGGCAGTGTCCCATTGGAATTTTCTCAATGATATGGGCTCTTTCGGCAAAGATGTGTCCCACATTAAATTACTCCTGTCATTGGTGAAGAACTTAATACCGTTTACATGTTTCAGGTCTAAATTGTGACCTAATTCGTGTGCCAAAGTGTTGAGGACAGAAGCGCTCCGGTGGCTGTGAACAGTGGAATCCAAGAAGACATGCTTACCCGGCAAGATGCCATAACCCAATAGGATTTCATTTGGCTTTGGAGAAGTTTGTGTAAACGGAGCGACTAGGAAAATATTGTGATCATAGGTGCCATCAGCTTGTTTCCGGACAGCCATTTCCTCGTCACTGCCAGCGTTTCCGTTGTATGCCAAAAATCCGTTTCTGTCGATATCCCAATTCACTGTTGCTGCTTGCAGTTCGGTTACTTCCCAGCGAATACAGGCCTGTTTAAATACCTTGTTCAGATAGTTCTCCAAATCGGCCCTTCCAAGGACAGTATTATTGATGACGTCTGTGCTGTTAGCCATGGTATTGCAAATACCATTGGGACCCATGAGGATGTTTGTACCGGAAATGATGTCGTCACCATTTGGGTTGGTGTCCAGTTCCGTATTACCCCCGGCACTGACACAAATGGACATTGGGCTGCCAGTTTCGCCTACCTTTCCGATTTGCTCATCATCGTTTTCCTCATGTACCAGTTGGTAGGCTACAGTTCTCAGACGATCGTTATACACGGTGGTCTTTAGCAAACCCGCGTCTGGGCCGTTTTTCGCAGCAGGCCGGGCGATCACGTCGATTGTCGTGGGCGGGTTGGCGGTATGACTCGTCAGCATGACGGTTTGCGGCGCATTACCGGAAACAGGCGAGGCAATGCTGAGAGAAGCCATGTCCGCGCTGATAACGTGCATATCGTCCGGCAGGGGTGAAGGCCTCCAGGTAAGCAGCACCGTATCTTTCTTCCCTTCCGCAACCGATTTATACGCTGGGCCTCCGGTTTCCTTATTGGAATAATCGTCAAAGCCGAAGAGCTGGTTCGGATCTTCCATGAAGACCGATTCAACAACGGTCAGCTTGAGCGAATTGGTCACCTTCCCGCCGTGAAGTGAGTAGATGGCGGTCAAGGTGACTCCGTTGAGGCTGGCGCTGTCTGCATCCCCTCTCACCATCACGGACCGGCCATCGGACGGTTCTATGATCTTGGTACAATCTTGGAAGCAACGATTATCGGTTACATCCCATTGCCAGGTGCCACCCGCTGGTGTGCCAGTTCCGAAAAAGGATGATTTCTTTTCGACGGCGAGATAGAGATTGGTGTCTTGAATCTCCACGCTGATGGCGGTGATGGTTACCGCATCGCTAACGTCGAAGTTGCCGTCACCGTTGTAGTCCAGTTCCACGGTCAGGTTCAAATCGCCCATACTTTCACTGGCTTTGACGGCTTCCAAGAATAGAATAATCTCTTGTTCGGACGAATCAAACCCCAACATGTCTGCTGGATAAGATCCCGAAGGGATGAAATCTCCGGAATCAATGATAGAGTGGGCGTCGCGCGGTTCATCGCCTTCCTTGATCCACAACCGCAGTTTGCCTTCGGCCGGCGGTGTAAAGGTGGGTGGCAAGCCATTGGCAGTGACGGCGAGCGGATTGGAAGCCGAATAGGTGATTTTTACGATGGCCGAAGTGGGGTCGACTGGATGAGGCAGTTCCAGAACCACCGGGACCCATTCGGTGCCGCTACTATAGTCGTCATTGTTATCAGCCATACCATCAAGGTTAAAACCATCGGCGAAATCGGGGATGCCATCCTCATCGGTATCGATCAAACCCACGGGTGTTATTTTTCCAGGGGCGGAATCTTCGGCTTCATCTTCGTCACCTGGCTCGGCCTGGCCATTGTCGTTGTCCGAATCGATATCCAGGTTGATACCGTATACGTTCACGGTCACATAGGCATCGGGGCCCCCATTGCTGACACCGATTCTGTAGCGTCCCGGCACGTCAAACCGGAAATGGTGCCCATCAAGGCCCTGGCCATCCCCCGGCGCGACCAAAGCCGCATCAGAGGGTTGCATATCGATATCCCATTCCAGGTTTTCAGGTTGGAAATCACCATGGGGAATCAGCACCAATTCTTCACCCATGACGAGGTCGAATGGGCCTGGATCTTCATTCCCCAATTGGACCAGAGTGATGGATGCAGGCGTTTCATCACCAACTACATTGACCGATTGACTTAACGTATAGCGCCGGCCTATATGTTCCTTGCGCTTGATTTCCCAGCTGATGTTTGACTTGCCGGGTATATTGCCAGACCTGACCTGGAAAAGCAATTTGCCGGCCACCTCTTTGAAAGAGGCCCTTTCGATCACTAATCCTGAGCCGGCCTCCTGGGATGCCTCGGAGGGGATAAAGGCTTCGTTGGCGAGCGCCGTTTCTGGGGAAGTATAGGTTCGGGTCCTCAGCCGAATACCCTCGTGGATGCCGCCTACCTGACCGGGCTTGCTCAGCAAGGCCGCAATGCGGCCAAGGTCGGCATCCGGTGGGTTGATGAGGTCGCTCGGTACCACCACGTCCAAGTCAGAATTTGGTGCCATGTCGATGCGCATTTCATCCAGGGAGAAGGTTGTGAAGGACATTTGGCTGTCCTGTGCGCCGTTCAACCGAGAAATCACCTTGAAATGGCCGACGAAACCGGCCTTTTGCTGCCAGCTGACTTCACGGCCCGCATTGCCCTTGGGGAAGGAACCTGCCGACTCGGGTTCCGTGGACCAAACTATTTCCGACGGGTCCGGGGTCTGGCCATCCATGTCGGCATAATCGGCCGTGAATTTGATCCTCACGCCCTGGTTGACGATGAAATGATCACCATCGGAAATGATATCGGTAAGGCGATTGGCACCGGAATAATCGATATCGTCATGCTCTCGATCGACGACCGCATTCAGGTTAGCTGGGGCGGTGCCGTCGCCCACGGTGATCGTAAATGTTTTTGCTTCCTGGGCATAGGGTTGGGCCACGCAGTTGGGGGCATCGTCCACACGAAAGCTTACATTGAGTATAGCTGGCGTCACAGTCAGGTTGGCTGCCGGAATCACCCACTCCGAGCCGTTGCCCGAATAACTGATCACGTTGCCGTTCCCCAGATCCAAACCGGCGCTATAACTTATTTCCAAAGGGGGTTTGAAGCGCTTGTATTCCTCACGGTCTGGGCAACCGCTGTCAAAGACCGTGGTTACCAAGGCTCTGGCGCGCTTGGTATACTTGAGTCGCACTGAGATGTGGAGGTCCTCCTCAGCGGTCACGGTCACCTCTTCGGATAGCGAACCATTGATCTTTATCGAACGCAACTCAACCTCGGCCGGATAAGACCCGCCACCGGAACAAGTGACGGTTTCGCTCGTCACGGCACAAGGGTTCACCGCATCCTCGCCGCCGGATAAGAAGATACAGGAACCGATCATCAAGAGGAAAAATTGTATCATGACTCTGTCCTCGTCTTTTTCAATTCGTGCCGGGTCAGAAGCCAAAGGGCACGCGCCGCTGCGGGTTTCAAGCGCTCCTGGTCACCCTCGAGCAACTTGCCTAAAAGCGCCAGGTCACGGTGCTCGCCCAGTTCGCCAAGCGTGGCCACCGCGGCCAGCTGCAGTGAAATGGTCGATCCCCCTTCTATCAGGGCGCGTGCTGTTGGCACCACCTCGTTCAGGGCTAACCTGCCACAGATGCGTAAGGCCGGGATGCGTGCACTGTCGTCGGCCCGATCATCGGTAGCCACGCTTAGGGCCAGGCGACCCAGCCGGCCCGGGTCCGCTTCCAGACGGAACAATGCCAAAAGGGCTGTCCCGGCAATGCTGCCGCCCCGCTCAACCGTGGCCTGCCACAAGACATTTTCGTTGCCTGGCAGGGTGCCCAGGTGTTGAACGGCATAATCGCGCAAGGTGTGGCTGAAAGACGGGTCGGCTATCATGGCGCTCAGTATAGGAGCCAGTTCTGCAACCGGCTGCTCTTGTGCCCGCAATACGTTCAGGAGGTCATTCTTGAGCGTGGCTTCTCCCGGTTCTCCACTCGGGCATCTGATCCAATTCAGGAACCGTTGGATATCCTGCTCAGGCAGGTTGGCCGACAATTGATGGATCAAGGCCAGGCGCTGATGAAAATCCAGTTCCTCATCCGGTTTGGGTTGCCCGTAAACGGGGTTAACCATTGCCCAGACGAGGACCCAGATAAGGGTGGCTGCAACACGGCTTGTGGTGTTCATTCGCGCTCCTCCCGCAATTGGCCCACCGTTCCGATGAAAATGTGGTTCTGGTAGCCCTCTGTAATATGGCAAACCGCTGTTTGTGCGCCTGCCACCCGGTTGAATCGCACTTCCGCGCGGCCCAAGCTGTCGAACTGATCCCGACTCAGGGTTTTGCTGATGGTTCCGTCTTCGAAACTCACACCGCCCGCGATGATCGTGAGGCGAAGCTCCGTATCCTCAGGGAGTGGCCAAACCACCAGGCCGATGGCAATCGACTCGCTGCCATCGTCGTGTTGTTTCACGCGCACCACATAGGTATCGTTGGCCGTGAACACGTCAAACCCGTCGATGCGGGCCACATCCAAAAGGGGACCTTGTTCACCGAGCCGGGCCACCACGTGTCGGGTCTCGGCCAATTCGCCGAACAGTTCCGTGCGCATTCCTCCCTCCGGCAAATAAGCGACCGGTCTTAGTTCTAGATCCTCATCTGCCTCTAGTGCTACCTCTTCGGGTAAGCCGGGCAAATCCCAATTGCGGGCGTTGCCCACCCAAATCGCCGCATCGGGGAGCTGTGCTGGGGCCACCCGCACACGTAATGTGCCTTTTCTGACCTTGCCACCCGGTGTGTAATGCGCCGCACTCACCGTATACAGGCCGGGTTCGGAAAATCGCCATACCAGGGGCTGATCCACTTTGCCTCGCATGACCTGGGTGCCGATACGCATTTGGTAGGAACCGGCCTGCTGGCCTTCCGGACCGGCGTTAAGGCGCAATGCATCGCCGGCACCCAGCAGAACTTCACCACCCTGCAGCACGTTGGTGCTGATCCATTCAATGGCGCCGTATTCGCTCAGGGCTCCGTGCGCCATGTCGACCCGCATCGGCGTTGGCTCATCGACTGAAAGAGGAACTCTGCAATACCACCGGCCTTGTAACCCGTGTTTGGCTTTCAAGTCATTATTTACCCTGATGGTTTCCGGAAAGCGGCCAAAACCTTCGATAACTGCGGGTGAAACGGCACTCACCATGGGGGATCGATCCACGAAATAGGCTTCGGAAAGATCGTCCACCACCCAATTCTTGATGCCGTCCCCATCGCTGTCCGCGCCCAGCCTTTCTTGTAAGCGAACAGCGGCCACAATCAACGGGTCGGCCCCAGGCAGGTCATCCCATAGAATGCTCAATCGGTGGGTTCCCGCGTTCAGATATGGGGTCAGCATTTGCAAGAATCCGGCTTGTTGGAAACCGGCCTCTACCTGATGGCTCCCAAGGAAGATATCATCCAACCAGAGGCGCAACCCGAAGCGCCCGGCCTCGTCCTGATCTCCCCGCAGCTCCAGTTCCAAGCGGTAGAGGTCGGGCATATCTGGATGCAACAGGAAATCGACCCTTGCCCGACCGCCTTCTGCCACGAGTGTTTCGTCCTCGATCCACCAGGTGCCCTGGGTATCGATGCCAAGGTCACCGCTGGCTTCCCATCGGGTTACCCACACTTCTTCCTCGGGAACAGGGCTGTTTTCCTGCTCCTGGTCTTGCCCTGGTTTCTGAGGTTGGGTAAGGGTTAAGCTATACAGCGGCTGTTCCTTTTCCCGTTTGTCTGGGGGGTCAGGTGCTGTCTTGCCGGTTGGATAGACCAGGCCCACGAGTGTCGTGCTGATCACCTCCAGAACCTGCTCCTCAGCGCAGGGTTGTGCATCGCTGTCGGTATAGGCCGTCACGTTGAAGCGTAGTCCCGGTATCAGGTTCAGGCCCTCGGCCTGCAGCAGGTTGTAGGGTTTGCCCTCGTGGTCGAATAAGCTGTAGGCCACGCCATGGGAATCTAATACGGTACAGGTCCCTTCGAAACTGGTGGCTGTGACCGTTAAGCTGAAGGTAGACACCTCTCTGCCGTCCAGCTTGGCTTGTACTTGATTCGCCGCCTGAAGGGCCGAACTAAGTTGCGCATGGGTCCAGCCGGTTTGATTCGCGTAGGCCGTATCTAATTTGCCATCTGCGATAAAGTCACGCAAGGCATCGAGCGGCAGGCGATATTTCTGTGGCGGCGTATTGTGATGCTGCGAAGAAATGCCGTAAACCGCATGAACCAGACTCTGCAACAGCGCCACATCGGGATCACTGCTCGTCTCCAGCTCGGTTTTGAGGTCGCCGAGCAAAGCGGACAGTTTATAGCCGTTGTCGTGGCCAGGAGCACGCCTTTCGACCGAGGCGATCTGCTCTGCGGTCAAGCCGATGCGGTTGATATCGCCGGTGCGCCAGGGTGTCAGGGAAATATGGTGGTCGTCAATGTCGCCTCGCGCAGCCAGAATTCGTCCCAGCTTGGCCTCGAACAACAGGAATGCCAGACAATCGATCAACTCAAGGTCGTCCGTCACCGTGGTCCGTGTACCGTTCGAATACGCCGTCACTGCTGCGGACACCCAATTGGCGGCTTCCTGCGTCAGTGTACCGTAGGCATACTGGTAATTGACCACCGTCGCTGGCCGTGGCGGGCTTGCCAGGGCAGCCACCATTTCCCGCCCGATCAAGCTGTCGTGGTTGTTCGTGTTGATGCGGTAGTGCGCTTCGCTGGCAATCACCACGAAGGGTGACTCGGTGACCACGTTATTGAGATGAGCGGGCGAGTCCATTTTCAGGTATTTGGCTGCCAGATAGGCATGGGCACGCTGATACACATGCTGTTCCGGAATGCCCGCGTAGATCATCAACTCAGATAATTCACCCCGTAAAAAGGGTGCTTGCCCGTTCAAGGCCCCACCAAGCACCAGGGGTCCCACAGGCTGTTCCTGCGCGATCCTGGCTGTGCCAATCACCCTACCGTTTCGAGACAGGGTGAGCCGGCCGTTACGCGCTTGGATGACCAACAAGTGGGTTTGCCCCGCCGGGAAGGGACCTTGTATCGCACGTTTTCCTTCGCCCGTGTTCAAACCCCAGAGATGGCCCGAACTTCGGCTCACCCGCAAGGCGCCGTCCAGCAGAGTGGCGTTTGGCAGGCCACCCTCTGGCTCACGGAACACCGCCAGCAGCGTGAAATCATTTGCCAGCTCCAAGTCATCCGTTGCCCATCGACTCTGACCGTCGAAGCTCAGTGCGGGTAATCCGGCCGGCCCGTTTTTGGTCAAGGTTACCTCACCGGACAGCGGTCGCAACACATGATTGCCCGTTGCATCCTTAAGGCTGGAAAGTGTGCGGCCCTCGTCCTGGTCCAATTGGTCGACCCGCAACCAAAGTTTCAGTTCGGACCGTTTGCTCGGCGGATCGCCCACTCTTGCGCGTGCCAGTTGGCGGCCCGATGGGTCGTAAGCGTACATGTTCTCCCCATTGACACAGGTGGTTATTGCACCTGTCGTGCCATCCAGGGGTTTCGCAGTGATTTGGATATTGAAGGCGGTCTGCTGTTCCAGGCTGGGCCGACTTGAGGCGCCGTTCGGCCAGTCGTTGGGTTTGGAGTTGGCATTGCCGGGGTCCGACCCCAAGACCAACTCCTCCAGGTCGCTGAAGCCGTCACCGTCGCTGTCGGCCCCACTTTGGATTGGATGTAGACCATGGGCGATTTCCACGTAATCGGGGACGCCGTCGTTGTCTGAGTCCAAATCACCGCCCGCCTTGCTGAAGCGGTAGGACAGGTGTTCTACGGTCGATGCATGTGCACCCTGGCGGGCAAAAAACCAGATATCTGTATCTGCGAAAACGTAAAGAGGGGGCTGGTAGAGCTGCCATGAATCGCCGTGATTGGTGCGGAAATATATCGATGCGGTGGGGTCGCTGCTCACAAGGCTCACTTCCACCACCTTGGTATAGGTGCCCGATGCCGGCGCGGCCGATGCCGCCAGGCCGATCAAGCCGCCGGCGCGGTTGAACCCTGCCACAGCGATATGGGTCCTGTATTGACTGACCAGTGCATGGTTTTCCCAAGGTAGCTTGCTGCCCATGAAGGTTGTCGTGGGGTTCGCCAGGCCGGTAGCAGGGTCCACATAAGTCTCATTGGTCACGCTCACATTACCGCCGCTGAAGTCGACAGCGGTACTCCACTGGCCTATATTCACGGCCCGTACAAGGCCGGGGTCTACATTCACAAAAGGTTCGTTTTCGAATAGCAAGAGGCTCGCCGGTGCCGCGCCGGGAAAAATCGGACGCCAGGTGTGGCTTGCGTCAAGGTCATAACCCGTGCCAGAGTTCCTGTAGACCAAGGCCTGGGATGACAATGCACTGCTTTCGGTACCGCTCATCAAGACCAGACGACCATCGGTAAGACTCACCATTGCGGTAAATACATTGCCCTCATTTGGACTGAAGCTCTGCAGGCTGACGGGTGCGATACTACCGTCGAAGTCGTAGATTGACGCGAAACGGCTCTCGTGTTGGACCAGCAGTTTGTCCGCAGCACTATTTCCGGGAATCACCACAAGGGCATCGATAACCTGGTCCAGCACGAATACGGTCGCTGGACCTGCGACAAACTGTCCCGGGCTGGGTTCGCTCAATGGGTACGCGGTAAGCCTGTTGTCGCCCGGTAACCAGACCAGTATTTGGGCCATACCGTTCGAGTCGAAATAGCCGAGCGCGTATTCGGAACCGGCGGCCAGGGCGCTGATGCGAAGCATAGGTGCCGGTAGGGGGAAACCGGCGCTTGTATCATAAACCAACAAGGTATCTTCGCTGTTACCCCGTTCCATCATCAGGGCCAGCGGTGCGCTATCAATTTTCAACGCATGGCGCTCGGCCCGTTCAACCGTGTCATGGTTGGCAAAACCGTGATCCGAAAAGGTACCGTCCGCCCTGATCATGTTGATGCGCGCATGGTCGGGCAAATCGTTCCACAGGCTAGCGACCAAGAGGTCATCGTGGGTGGTATTGCCACTGCCGCCAATATCGATGGCCAATAATGTGTTTGGCCCGATTGCATCAATGGCAATTTTTTCAGGAATTCCTGCCTGATTGCGACTGTCGGCCGCCAAGACCGCGATGCCGTTCAGCTCTGGACTGGTGACAGCCAGAGCATCGGCAGCGGTGCTCAGCAACCGGCCCACCGCCATCGCGGATACGGTGGTTACGCCGGTGGTGCGTACCTGGCTCCAAAAAAAGCTCCCGTCGGCTTCTCCGAATGCGATGCGGTATTGACCTGTTGCGCGATCGAGCATGACAAGATCTTCGCGACCATCGCCGTCAAAATCGCCACTTGTTGTCATCTCTGTCACACTGGTTTGCACATGGCCGGCGAAGGCGTTGTCCCAAACCGGGATCAGGCAGATTAATAAGCTGTATAACTGGTTCATAGTGCGGGCTCCACATCTATTTCCGACACCGGGATCACCTGACTCGCCTCGCCGTTGTTGCCGAAACGGACCAGTAGGTAGCGATAACGGGCGCCGATGATCACGGGTTGGGTATCCAAGGCGAATATTTCATAGGGAATGGGGTCGGGGTCGGGCGGGGGCTGGATTCTGTAGGTGGATTGAACCTCGGTGGTGTTCCCCAATACATCGGTCGCCGTAATGGTTACCTGATGGCTGCCGAGACCCAAGAGCGTACCTGGCTCTGGAGACTGCTCAATACTTTTTACACCACTACAGTCATCGAATTCGTATTGCTCCCGCAAATCGGGCAGGGCTTCGAAGCAGGGCGAAGACTGGAAATCTTCGTTCACCGGCAAGACCGCAAAGAAAGGATCGTCAATCAGGGCGCCGTAAACGCCGAATTGGGGCGAGGTGCCGAAGTGAAAGGCCACCTGTTCCAATAAGGGGCTCACCTGAGTCACATCACCGGAGACCTTGGGGAAATTCACATTGGGCACCTGGTAACGGTAGAGAATAAAGCTCGCGAGGTTTTGCCCATTCGTGCTGGAATGGTACAAATGACTCAGTGGGTTTTTGTTCTCGGGCGTGAAGAAGGGTGATTGCTCACTGCCTTCCAGGCAGTGCAAACCGCGAATCCATACCTCGCCGACGCGGACTCCCAGGCCACGAAAACCGTTGTTGAGTAGGAGTTGGCGCGCGGAAACCCGCTCGAATCCAGATGAGCTGATCTGGGGTTCCTCGCGGGCCGGCCAGGGAAGCTCTCCATTGAGGGGATCCTGTGCTGCCTCTCTGGCAGACCACAAGAATTGGCGGGCATTCGAAGCCGGGCCGCTACCATTGTTGGGGTTCCTAGCCGTGATAAACACCGTATAGGTTTGACCCGTTTCGACCGGTACCGTGATGTCGAAGGGCGGTACTGCTGCGAAATCAGGGCCTCCCACCCTTGCTGTGTTGTAAACCCTGAAATTTTTGCGGCTTGAACCACCGGGTAACTCAGCAGTGGACCAATTGGGGGTGGGTGCCGTATCAGGGGAAAGATTTCGCGTAAAGGGGGCGGGCAAAGCTGCGGGTTCACTTGAGATCCACAGGGAAAATCGCTCGACAGACTCCGACTCAGAGAACCAGCGAATTTTCATGCTGGGGTCCTTCTCGTCGCCCTGGGCCGAAAGGGCAACCAATGTGGGCGTGGGCAGGCTTCCGCTGCCTGTGGTCCGGGTGCAGCCCAAGCGCACCATGGGCGAAGCGTTGCCGTGTTCGTCAAATAATTGCGCAAAATAACAAATGCGCGTGGCGTTGATGGGCATGGTGTTGTCTTTCCATTCACCGCCTTGGGGGTATTCGCTTTCTCCTACTGCCAACAAGGTAAATTCGCCGCCATCTACCCGGCGGTAGAGCTTCCATTGGCGTGTGGTC
>Ga0316189_10002901_pt1 | contig 16735 bp, 14 predicted proteins | sample LowCovwburrow_MG_FD_204930 | JGI IMG/M metagenome (GOLD analysis project Ga0316189, IMG submission 204930) | Coastal sediment microbial communities from Maine, United States - Lowes Cove worm burrow | ecosystem: Environmental > Aquatic > Marine > Coastal > Sediment | place: USA: Maine... | reverse complement strand
ACCACCAGTATTATGTGCTGGACCAGCCCACCGTACCCGATGCTGAATACGATCGCCGGATGCGTCGCCTGCTCGAGTTGGAAGCGCAGTATCCACAGCTGGTGCGCGACGACTCGCCCAGCCAGCGAGTGGGCGGTGCGCCGCTGGCACAGTTCAGCCAGGTCGTCCACGAGCTGCCCATGCTGTCCCTGGACAACGCCTTCAGCGAACAGGACTTGCGTGATTTCAACCGGCGCCTGCTGGATCGTCTCAGCGATGCCGATGGAGAGTTGGAGTTCGCTTGCGAGCCCAAACTGGATGGCATTGCCGTCAGCCTGCTGTATCGCGACGGTTTGCTGGTCAGGGGTGCCACCCGTGGCGATGGCACGACGGGGGAGGACATTACCCACAATGTCCGTACGATCGTGTCTATACCGCTGCGCCTGCGCGGCGAGGGCGTTCCCCGGTTGCTGGAGGTGCGCGGAGAGATCTACATGCCTCACGCCGGCTTTGAGGCATTGAATGAAGCGGCCCGTACACAAGGTGAAAAAACCTTCGTCAACCCGCGCAATGCGGCGGCAGGCAGTCTGCGGCAACTCGATCCGAAGGTGACCGCCAGGCGACCGCTGCAAATGTGCTGTTACAGTGTCGGCAAGGTCGAGGGCGGCACATTACCCGCAAAGCATGCGGCCGTGCTGGATCAATTGAGCGACTGGGGCCTGTTGATAAATGGCGAGTCCCGTGTGGTGAGCGGCATAGAAGCCTGTAACGCTTATTATGAGCAACTGGCAGCGCGGCGCAAGGATTTGCCCTATGACATCGACGGAATTGTATTCAAAGTCAATGATCTGGCCCTGCAGGAGCGCCTGGGTTTTGTGTCTCGCGCGCCGCGCTGGGCCATCGCCCGGAAGTTTCCTGCCCAGGAGGAATTGACCCGACTGCTGGATGTTGAATTCCAGGTGGGGCGCACCGGGGCCGTTACACCGGTGGCGCGACTGGAGCCCGTCTTCGTCGGGGGGGTGACAGTCAGTAATGCCACTTTGCACAACAGCGACGAGATCCAGCGCCTGGGCGTGCGCGTGGGCGATACCGTGGTGGTGCGTCGCGCGGGGGACGTCATACCGCAGGTCGTGTCCGTGGTGATGGAGCAGCGCCCGGATGACGCGCGGCCGGTTCAGTTTCCCACCTCTTGCCCTGTGTGTGGATCTGCACTGGAGCGCGCCGCCGATGAGGCAGTGTGGCGCTGTATGGGCGGCCTGGTCTGCGCCGCGCAACAAAAGGCGGCCATTCGGCACTTTGCCTCGCGCCGGGCAATGGACATAGACGGTTTGGGAGACAAACTGGTGGAGCAGCTTGTCGACGAGGGGCTGTTACACACCGCGGCTGATCTGTACAGCTTGTCTCGCGAGCAATTGTTGGGTCTGGAGCGCATGGGTGAAAAGTCCGCTGATAACCTGTTGGCCGCCCTCCAGAAGAGCAAGGCAACCACGCTGCCGCGATTCATTTTCGCCCTTGGCATACGCGAAGTCGGGGAGGCCACGGCATTGAATATCGCGCGCCATTTCGGCAACTGGGAAGCGATCGCGTCGGCCTCCGAGGAGCAACTATTGGCGGTGGCCGACGTCGGCCCGGTGGTGGCCGATCACCTGGCACAGTTCTTTGATTCCAGCGCCAGCATGGAGGTGGTGGCAGCGCTGCGCCGGGCCGGGGTTAACTGGGCAGACCTTGAGGCGCTGCCTGCGCAGAGTCTGCCGTTGTCAGGGCAAACCTGGGTCGTGACCGGCCGCCTGGAAACCATGGGGCGCAGCGATGCCAAGGCGCACCTGCAGTCATTGGGCGCAAAGGTGGCCGGCAGTGTGTCCGCTCGCACCGACCGTCTGTTGGCGGGACCCGGAGCCGGTTCAAAATTGGACAAGGCCACCGCGTTGGGCGTTGTGGTGCTTGATGAAGCGGCGTTTGTGGCGCTGCTCGCCGAGCATGGGGTTGCCGTTTGATACGCTCGTTGGCGCTGCTTAGCATGCTGGCGCTGGCGGGGTGTACTACCTCGCAACCGCAAGACGTCAATAATGTCTGTGCGATTTTCCAGGAGAAGGGCGGCTGGTACGACGACGCAGCTGATGCCCGTGATGACTGGGGTAGTCCCATACCCGTAATGATGGCGATCATGCACCAGGAATCGCGCTTCAAGGCCAAAGCCAAACCTCCGCGCAAGAAAATCTTCGGCTTCATTCCTGGCCCACGCCCTTCCAACGCCTACGGTTACAGCCAGGCGTTGAAGTCCACCTGGAAATCCTACAAGCGCAGTGCGGGTAATTACGGTGCCGACCGTGATGACTTCGGCGACGCGATCGACTTCATCGGTTGGTACAATTATCAATCGCACAAGCGCAGCGGTATCTCGCGCAAGGATGCCTACCGACTGTACCTGGCCTACCATGAGGGTCATGGCGGTTACAATCGCCGCACGTACAAGAAAAAGCAGTGGTTGATTGATGTCGCGCGCAAGGTGCAGCGCCGCGCAAACACCTATCAAAAGCAGCTGGTCGGCTGCGAGGAAGACCTGAAGAGCGGCTGGTTTTTCGGCTGGTTCTAGCGTGTTCATCGCCTGAATCACCGCGCCCTGTGTGCGGGCTTGTCGGCCTGAACTACCCGGGTATTGGAAAAGTCACGTTATTTCAGGCCTCTACATAATGAAACAATGGTTGACATGTGCCACAATTCCGGGGTTTGCGTGCGGCGCATATCGGCTGACAAAGACGGCTTACCCATTCAATTTCAGCAATGACGAGCAGTGAAAGTGAAACCGACAGATATTAAAGATCCCGAGTATTTCCACAAGGTAGTGGACTGCCAGTACGCTTGCCCGGCCCATACGCCGGTTCCAGATTACATTCGCTTGATCGCGGCCGAGCGCTACACCGATGCCTATATGGTCAATTGGCACTCCAATGTCTTTCCCGGAATTCTGGGGCGCACCTGCGATCGACCCTGCGAGCCCGCCTGCCGGCGTGTCAGGGTAGAGGAGGAACCAGTGGCGATCTGCCGGCTGAAGCGCGTGGCGGCGGACAACAAGGAGGATATCCGCGCCCGCCTGCCGGAGATTCCTCGCAAGAAAAATGGCAAACGTATTGCGCTGATTGGCGCGGGGCCCGCCTCACTGACAGTGGCCCGGGATCTGGCCCCGCTGGGCTACAGCATAGATGTGTTCGACAATCAGTTTGCTGGTGGCGGCATGATGCGCAGCCAGATTCCCTCGTTCCGCCTGCCGATCGGCGTGCTCGATGAAGAAGTCAATTACATACTCGACATGGGCGTGGCCAGCACCTTCGATATAGAGGTAGACAGCCTGCGGGAAATCCTGGACAAGGATTATGATGCCGTATTTGTCGGCACTGGCGCACCGCGCGGCAAGGGGCTTAACCTGCCCGGACTGGAAGATGCGCGGGACCGCGTGTACCTGGGTATAGACTGGCTGTCCAGCGTCGCCTTTGAACATACCCACGATATCGGCAAGCGCGTGCTGGTGCTGGGCGGGGGCAATACCGCCATGGATTGCTGTCGCACAGCGCGGCGCCTCGGCGGCGAGGACGTGCGGGTGGTCGTGCGCAGCCCCTTCGAGGACATGAAAGCGTCTCCCTGGGAAAAGGAAGATGCCATGCATGAAGGAATTCCCATCTACAACAACCATGTACCCAAGGAGTTCGTTGTCGAGGACGGTCAACTCAAGGGTATGACCTTTGAAAAGGTCGAGGCCGAATATGACGAGGAGGGTAATCGCAGTCTCGTACCCACCGGGGAAGACCTGGTCTTCATGGAAGCCGACGACGTGTTAATGGCGATAGGGCAGGAGAATGCCTTTCCCTGGGTGGAACGCGACCTGGGCATCGAATTCGACAAGTGGGATATGCCGGTGGTAGACCCGACGACTTTCCAGTCCACCAATGACAGGGTGTTCTTTGGCGGGGACGCCGCGTTCGGCCCTGAGAACATCATCACGGCGGTTGCCCATGGACATCAGGCGGCGATCAGTATCGATCAGTTCTGCCGTGGTGAGCCGGTCACTGACCGGCCGGCGCCGGGTGTGCACGTGGCCAGTCAGAAGATGGGTGTGCACGAGTGGAGTTATGACAACGCGGTGGAGAACGACGAGCGCTATATCGTGCCCCTCGCGCCACTGGATCAAGCCTTGAAAGACCGCAAGATGGAAGTGGAACTGGGCTTTGACGTGGCCACCGCCTATAGGGAGGCCGAACGCTGCCTCAACTGCGACGTGCAAACTGTGTTTGAGGAGGTGCGTTGTATCGAGTGTGATGCCTGTGTCGACATTTGTCCTACTGACTGCATTACCTTTACCGCCAATGCCCCCGAAGACCAGTTGCGCCTGGGCTTGTCAGCTCCGTCCGGCAATCTCGCACAGGATCTGTATGTATCTGCCGACCTGCCCACCAGTCGGGTCATGGTAAAGGATGAGAATGTTTGCCTGCACTGCGGCCTTTGTGCGGAGCGCTGTCCGACCGCGGCCTGGGATATGCAGAAGTTCCTTTACACCGTAACAAAGGCGGGCCAATAACGATGAAGAAACTGGAATCTGTCAACGACTTCGTCATCAAGTTCGCCAACGTCAACGGTACCGGCTCGGCCAGCGCCAACAATCTTTTTGCCAAGGCGCTGTTTCGCATGGGATTGCCGGTCTGCCCCAAGAATATCTTCCCCTCAAATATTCAGGGCCTGCCCACCTGGTACGAGGTGCGGGTCAGCGAGAAGGGCTATCTGGGACGCCGGGGCGGGGTCGATATCGTACTGTCGGTAAATCCGCAGAGCATGGCCCAGGATATCCAGGATGTCGAGCCTGGCGGGTATTTCATTTACGACAATACCAAACCGCTGGATTTACGCCTGTTGCGCAACGACGTCACCATCATCGGCCTGCCGCTGACGCGCATCTGTAACGAACAGTACAAGGACCCGCGCCAACGCCAGTTATTCAAGAATGTGATCTATGTCGGCGCTCTGGCAGCGCTGCTTGATATGGACTTCAAGGTGCTGACCAATCTGGTGCAGGACCAGTTCAAGGGGAAGGAGAAACTGGTCCTGCCCAATATACATGCCCTGGAACTCGGCCATCAGTATGCGCGCAGTACCCTCGATTGCCCGATCGGCATCAAGGTTAAGAAAACGGACAACGTGGGCAGCAAGATTCTGCTGGATGGCAACACGGCCCTCGGCCTGGGTGCGCTGTATGGTGGTGCCACCGTGGCTGCCTGGTATCCGATTACGCCATCTACCTCGGTCGTGGACGCTTTCGAGAAGTACGCCAGGCGGGTGCGCATCGACCCTGGCACCGGACGGCGTAACTATGCGATCGTGCAGGCTGAGGACGAACTTTCCGCGATTGGCATGGTGCTCGGTGCCAGCTGGAATGGCGCGCGCGCCTTTACCGCGACGTCCGGGCCGGGCGTCTCCTTGATGAGCGAATTTCTGGGCCTGGCGTATTTTGCAGAGATCCCCACCGTGTTGTTCAATGTGCAGCGCGCCGGCCCCTCCACCGGTATGCCAACACGCACTCAGCAGTCAGACGTGCTGTCTTGTGCCTACGCGTCGCACGGGGATACCAAGCAGGTTCTGCTGTTCCCGTCTACGCCCAAGGAGTGCTTCGACTTCGGCGCCCTCTCTTTTGACCTGGCAGAGCGTCTGCAAACCCCGATCATCCTCATGACCGACCTCGACCTGGGCATGAACGATAACATGTCAGAACCGTTGGCCTGGGACGATGAGCGTACCTTTGATCGTGGCAAGGTCGTGACTGCCGAGCAACTGGAGGCGGGTATGGAATTCGGTCGCTATGTGGATGTCGATGGCGATGCCATCTGCTACCGGACTTACCCCGGTACCCATCCGGACAAGGGTACGTTCTTCACTCGCGGAACCTCCCGCGACGAAAATGCGGTCTACACCGAAAAAGGCGAGGAATACGAGAGCAATATGCTGCGACTCATGCGTAAGTGGGAAACCATCAAGGAATACGTTCCGGGACCGGAATTCCTGCCTTGCGGAAAGGACAGCGACACCGGCGTACTGTATTTCGGCACCAGCGAGGAGTCCTCGCGCGAAGCCCTGGACTATCTGGCCGAAGAGGGCATCTACATGGATGCCATGCGCGTAAGGTCCTTCCCGTTTAACGATGAAGTAAAAGACTATATCGAGCGGCACGAACGGGTCTTTGTTATAGAGCAGAACCGCGATGCGCAACTGCGCACCCTGTTGATGGCGGAGTTTGAGTTCGGTCCGGATAAATTGAAGTCCGTGTTGTGTTTTGACGGTACGCCGATCAGCGCGCGCAACATTCGCAAGCAGATCAAGCAACACATCAACGGCAACAATGTGACACCGATCCATCGCAATATCGTGGCCAGCGGCGCGGGAGAATAGTTATGAGTTATCAGATACCAAAGTTCCGCCACCCCGATCTGCCGGTCAATGAGCTGGGCTATACCAAGGCGGATTACGAGGGATCTATCTCCACGCTCTGCGCCGGCTGTGGCCACGATTCCATCAGTGGCGCCATCGTCAAGGCCTGCCATGAATTGTCGCTTGAGCCGCACAAGATTGCCAAACTCTCCGGTATCGGTTGTTCGTCCAAGTCTCCGGCCTATTTTCTGGGCAAATCCCACGGTTTCAACTCTGTGCACGGGCGCATGCCGTCGGTGGTCACAGGCGCGGCAATGGCTAACCGCGACTTGATGTACCTCGGGGTTTCCGGCGACGGCGACACCGCATCCATCGGCATGGGACAATTTGCCCACGTGGCACGGCGCAACCTGAATATGGTTTATATCGTAATGAATAACGGTTGCTATGGCCTGACCAAGGGGCAGGATTCGGCAACGGCGGACGAGGGTTCGGCCAGCAAGAAGGGCGATGCCAACGTATACAGCGCCATTGACCTTTGCGGGACCGCTCTGCAGATGGGCGCGACCTTTGTCGCGCGCAGTTTTTCAGGAGACAAGGGGCAATTGGTGCCGCTGATCAAGGCCGCTATCACGCACCGCGGCTTCGCTCTGATCGATGTGGTATCCCCTTGTGTCACGTTCAATAACAATCCTGAATCCACCAAGAGTTATGAGTTTGTGCGTGAACACGCCGAGGCCACCGGCACTGTTGATTTCGTGCCCATGCGCAAGGAAATTACTACCGATTACAAGCCCGGTTTCAGTCACGAGGTCACCATGCACGACGGTTCCTCGATTCACCTGTACAAGACCTCGGAAGAACTGGACCCATTCGATCGGCGTTCAGCGCTGTTAGCGCTGGAGGACCACCGGGAGAGTGGCAATATACTGACCGGGTTGATCTACATGGACAAGAACTCGCGCGACCTGCATGAGGTGCTGGAGACCTCGCAGCGGCCCCTTAACCGGCTTGCAGAAGGGGACCTGTGCCCGGGTAATGCCATGCTGGAGAATATCAACGCGAGTCTGCGTTAGCAGGGGCAGGGTGGCTGCGAGGGTGACCCGCATGAGCGGTTCTGGCCAGCAGCGCTCTCGAGGAAACGGAATATTACAATTTCATTGCCGCCTGTCATGTTATTGTCATAATTTACTCATCTAATACCCAAGTTCATTGGATAGAAGGGATATTGGAATAATGAGTGTCCGAACCGTGCTCATCGTCGATGATGAATTTGCCATTCGCGATATGTTACGCATGGCGCTTGAACTGGCTGACTTCACTTGTCTCGAGGCAGACAATATCCAGCAGGCTTACACGCTGATTGTGGATGAGCGTCCCGACATTGTATTGCTCGACTGGATGCTGCCCGGGGGTAGCGGCCTGGAGCTGCTGCGCCGGATGAAGCGCAACGACAGCACGCGGGAGTTACCTGTGATCATGCTGACCGCCAAAACGACAGAGGACAACCTCATCCAGGGGCTGGACGTAGGTGCCGATGACTACATCACCAAGCCCTTCGCACCGCGGGAGCTGATCGCCAGGGTGAGGGCACTGCTGCGCCGCTCAAGTGGCGGCGAGACGTCTGATCGCATAGCCGTAGACGGGCTGGTTCTGGACGGCGAAAGCAGGCGCATTTTTATCGCCGAGCAACCGGTCGAAATGGGTCCCACGGAATTCAATCTCCTGCAATTTTTCATGTCACACCCGGAGAGAGCCTATACCCGCAGTCAGTTACTGGACCAGGTATGGGGCGCCAACGTGTATGTGGAGGAGCGCACCGTGGACGTTCATATACGGCGACTGCGCAAAGCGCTGCAGTCACCGGCAGGAGACTATAGCGACCTCATACAGACCGTGCGCGGCACCGGCTATCGTTTCTCTGCAGTGGGCGTGGCCTGATCCATTGTCAGTTGCTAGTGTAAACTGGGCCTCGGCGGCGCTGAAAATTGCGGTTCTTGTCGGTTTGGCAGGCCTGCTGGGATGGCACTACGGCAAGCCGCTGGTTGCTGTGGCGCTCTCTCTGCTTGCTTTAATAGCCTTCTGGCTATACCAGATGCACCGCGTGAAGGCCTGGCTCGATAAGCCGGAGCAACCACCGCCGGACGTCTACGGCATATGGGGTGACCTTCTGGCCCAGATTTACCTGCACCAGCGCAACAGCAAAGCGACGCAGGAGCGCCTGCAGGCCACCGTGCAAAACCTGCGTGATTCGCTGGCCTCCATGCGCGACGGGGTGATCATGGTCGACAGCCTGGGCGCGATCGAGTGGTTCAACCAGGCGGCGGAATCACTACTGGACCTGCGCTTTCCCGAGGACCAGGGGCAGACCCTGACCAACCTGGTACGCTCACCGCAGTTCAACACATACTTTGTACAGGGCGACTACGACAAGCCGCTGCAGTACCTCACGGGCCTGGACTTTCCCACTCACCTGCGTGTTGAGATTACCCATTTTGGTCAGCGCCAGAGGCTACTTTTTATCAGGGATGTCAGTCTATCGGTGCGCGAGGAACAAATCCGGCGTGATTTCGTAGCTAACGTATCGCACGAGATGCGTACGCCACTGACCGTCATCAGCGGTTACCTGGGTACGATTCTGGGCGACTCCGGCAACCTTCCCGCGCCTTACACCAAGGCACTTGAGCAAATGGCACAGCAGGCACAGCGATTGGAAAATCTCCTCAAGGACCTGTTATGGCTGTCTCGCATCGAGGGTGAAGATCGTCCACATGAGCAGGAAATCCTGGACATCAAGACCCTGGTCGAGGAGTTGCGCGAAGAGATGGGCGGAATCTATCCCGAACGTGAAATTCAGGTAGAGTTGGACGGGCAGCCCAAAGTGTTGGGTGACTACCGTGAGTTATACAGCGCCGTGCATAACCTGACAATCAATGCGATTAAGTACAGTCCGGCAGACACCCCGGTGCAGATTCACGGATTTCAACAGGGCAATGAATTCCACCTGGCAATACGCGATCGCGGCATGGGTATAGATTCCATGCATTTTCCGCGCTTGACCGAACGCTTTTACCGGGTCGATGACAGCCGCTGTTCCGCTCTGGGCGGCACCGGCCTGGGGCTGGCCATCGTCAAGCATGTGGCGGCGGCGCATGGTGCGCGCCTGCAGATCGAAAGCGAACTGGGCGAAGGGAGCACATTTACCCTCATCTTTGCAGAGAGAGAAAGCCGATGATGAAACAGGAAGGTTATCAGCAGCACATTTCGGGCAGATTCAACGCCGAGTTGGAGGCCCTGAGGAACCATATGCTGGAGATGGGGGGCAAGGTTGAGCAACAGCTCAAAAGGGCCCTGGAGGCTCTGGTGAATATGGACAGCGGCGAGGCCGAACTGATCGTGACCGGCGATAGTGAGGTTAACCAGATGGAAATGGCTATCGACGATGAATGTTCGTCAATCCTGGCGCGACGGCAGCCTACGGCCAGTGACCTTCGCCTGGTGGTGGCGATAATCAAGGTCAATACCGACCTGGAGCGTATCGGGGATGAGGCCGCCAAGGTGGCGAAACAGGCCTTGCGCCTGGCGGGCGAGGGTGCCTCGCCGAGCAACTTTGTCGAGGTCAGGCACATCGGCAACCGTGTCGCTGTTATGCTGCGTGAAGCGCTTGATGCGTTTGCCAGACTGGATGTGGATATGGCGCTGAAGGTCATGCAAGGTGATAGCCAGGTAGACCGTGAGTATGGCAGTGCGATGCGCAGCCTGGTCACTTTCATGATGGAAGATCCACGCGATATCGGGGTGATTCTGAATGAGATGTGGGCGTTGCGTAGCCTGGAGCGCATCGGCGATCACGCCTGCAATATTTCAGAGCACGTGGTGTACCTGGTCAGGGGGTTGGATGTGCGCCACGGGCATCTCGATGAACTGGTCAATCAATCAGGGGATGGCGGTTCGGGCTAGGTGTTTTTTCGAGCGCGCCCGCGACGGATTAACCGTAACGACCTTCAATGTAATCGGCCGTTTCCTGCCGGGCCGGCGTCACGAACATCGAGTCGGTGGCGGTGTGTTCGATGACTTTTCCCATCAGCATGAATATGCACTCCTCACTGGCCCTGCGTGCCTGGGCCATATTGTGGGTGACGATGAGAATGGTGTAGTTTTCTCGCAGTTCCCAAATCAGTTCTTCCACGGCCTCGGTGCCTTTAGGATCAAGGGCGGAGCAGGGCTCGTCCATCAGCAGGACACCAGGTTTTACCGGCAACAATCGCGCGATGCACAGTTTTTGCTGCTCTTCCAACGACAGTCCCGTGGCCTTTTGGTGCAGCTTGTCTTTTACCTTGTCCCACAGTAATACCTGGCGCAGGGCGCCTTCAACAATGTCGTCCAGTTCACTGCGCCCTGGGCGCTTGCCGGGCGTGTGGATGTTATAACCGAACAGTACATTGTCACTGATCGAGATCGGCAGCGGATTGGGGCGCTGGAATACCATCCCAACCTGCTTGCGCACCTGAACCAGTTCCACATCCTGGTCATAGATGTTCTTGTCCAGCACCTCGATCGCACCGTCGATGCGAACGTAACCCAGTCTTTCGTTAATGCGGTTGACGCTGCGTAAAAAAGTGCTCTTGCCACATCCTGAAGGCCCGATCAGCGAGGTGATAATGCCCTTTTTTATTTGCAGGTTCACGTCAAACAGCGCCTGGAAATCGCCGTACCACAGGTTCAGTTCTCGAGTCTCGATAGCCAGTGGTATTGCCTCGGTCGCCATCACCCGAACCTGCCTTCGATATAATCGGTTGTACGCTGGTCGCGAGCGCCTCCGAGAAAGAGGCTCTGTGTATCGGCGATCTCGACGCAGCTGCCTTCCAGGAAAAAAGCCGTGCGGTCCGCCAGGCGCCGAGCCTGCTGAACGAGATTGGTGACCAGAATAATTGTCATCTCGTGCTTGAGTTCCTTGAGTACGTCCTCTATGCGCATCGTGGTCACCGGGTCCACCGCGATAGAGAACTCATCCAGCATCAGCAACTTGGGTTCCTGGGACAGGGCCCGGGCGATAGTGAGGCGCTGTTGCTGGCCGCCTGACAGCAGGCTACCCAGGGAGTCCAGCCGGTCCTTGACCTCGTCCCATAGCGCAGCGCGCTCCAGACAGCGCTCGACGATGATGTCCAACTCGGCCGAGGATTTGATGCCGCGTAACCGCGGCGCCAGGGCCACGTTGTCGTAAATGGTCATGGGCAGACCGACCGGTAGCGGGAATACCACCCCGATAGCCGAACGCAGCGCATAGACATTTTTCAAGGTTGCTACATCGTAGCCAAAAAAAGAAATGTCGCCGCGCACAGCCATGCCGGGTGTAAACACATCCATTCGGTTAATGGCTTTGAGAAAAGAGGTTTTGCCGGCATTGGCAGGGCCGATAATGCCAAAAATCTCGTTTTCACGGATATCCAGGTTGACCCCGCTCAGGGCTGGTTTTCCGGCATAGGCGATCTGCAGGTCCTTGACCGTCAGGGCTGGCACCTGGGCTGCTGTTTGCTCTACCATTTCTTTCGGCCTCTCAGGTACACCCTGAAGGCGATGGACACGCTGTTCATGACCAACACCATCCCGATCAGCACCAGTGCAACACCGAAGGGCAACTCCTCGGGAACGCCGGGAACCTGGGTGGCAACCACAAACAAGTGCAGTGACATGGCCATGGTCTGATCAAACACACTTTGCGGCAGAAACGGTGTGAAAAACACTGCGCCTGTGAACATGATCGGCGCTGTCTCGCCGGTTGTTCGTGAGACTTCCAGGATGACACCCGTGAGAATGCCGCTCACCGAATTCGGCAGTACGACCCGGCGAATGGTTTGCCATCGTGTCGCGCCCATGCTCCAGCAGGCCTCGCGAAATGCCTGCGGCACGGCCTGCAGGGATTCGCGTGTGGAAACGATAACCACCGGCAGCGTCATGATGGCCAGCGTCAGGCTGGCAGCCAGGATGCTGGTGCCAAAACCAAAGAACACGACGAAAGCGCCCACACCGAACAGCGCGTGGACAATACTGGGCACACCCGCCAGATTGATGATCGCCAGGTTGATAATCCGGGTGAACCAGTTGTCTGCCGCATACTCACTGAGGTAAATGGCAGCCGCAATACCGATAGGAACCGAAATCACCAGTGCTACCGAGACCAGCCAAACTGTACCCAACAACGCGGGAAAGACGCCCCCTGCGGTCATGCCATCTGTCGGGCCGGTGAACAGAAAGTCCCAGGACAGCACCCCGCCACCTTTGTAGATCAACAATCCGAGAATGGTCAACACGGGGATGATCAACAGCAAGGTCATCATCAGGAAGATGAGACGGAACAGCCCCTGAACCTTTTTGTCCCGGACATTCAGCGCGGTCTCTTGAAACATGAGATTATCCATTGCGCACACCCCGCACTACCAGGTCAGCGGTGAGGTTGATGATGAAGGTGATCACGAACAGGAATATGCCGATAGTGAACAAGGCCTGGTAATGGTCTGAGCCAACCGCCGTTTCGCCCAGCTCGGCGGCGATCGTGGCGGTCAGCGCGCGCACTGAATCGAACACGCTGGTGGGAATATTCACCGAATGCCCGGTGGCCAATAGTACGGCCATCGTCTCGCCGAAGCCGCGACCGACACCGAGCAATACAGCACCCAGCAGGCCGTTTTTGGCGGCGGGAAGCACCACTTTGAAGATAACCTGCCAGCGGGTCGCGCCCATGGCTTCGGCCGCTTCCCGGTAGCGATCGGGAACGGCCTTCAGGGCATCCTCGGCAATCGAGGTCATGATCGGTGCCGTCATCAAGCCCAGAATAATACCGGCATTGAGCACGGTAAGGCCTACCGGAACGTCGAATACATCGATAATGATCGGGTTCATAATGGTCAGCCCGATGAAACCCCAGACCACTGAGGGTATCGCCGCCAGCAGTTCCACCAGGATTTTAAGAAATTCGCGAAACTTGCCGGTGGCGAACTCGCCGATAAAGATGGCCGACCCCAGGGAGAACGGGATCGCCACCACCAGTGCGAGGCCGGTGACGCTGGCGGTTCCCGCTATCAGGGCGAGAATGCCGTATTCGGGTGCGTCCTCGTCGCTGGGTTCCCAGTAGGGAGAGCCAAAGAATTCCGCGGGATCCATGGTGTCGAAGATAAACCCCAGGCCTTCTTTGGTGATAAAAACGAAGATGCCAATGATGAAGACAATGGCCGAGATGCCACCGAAAAAAACGATGAACTGCACCACCTTGTCGACATACCAATCTCGATTGCGACGGTCAAAGTCTATGTGTTTAGCCTGACTCATGGGCTTGTCCTAGGGCGCGTCTTCGCCGCGCAGCAGGTGCATGAGCTCACGAATCCGTGAACCCAGTTCGCGATACACAGTGGTTAGAGTGTCATCGTCGGGCGATTGCCCGCTGGCCAGCCGTTCAGTGCCTACCTCCCACTCGACTCCCGAGGTGTGGAAAGGCAGATGTTCAATGTATTCCTTAACCGGTCCCTGCAGGCTCACCACGAGGTGCAACTCCGCCAGCTCATGTTCGGTAAAATCGATAGCCGAGGTTGCGGCATTGCTCACATCCACGCCCTTGGCGGCCAGGAACCGGGCGGTTGCAGCATCCACACTCTCCGCCGGCGCGGCGCCGGCACTGCGGTAGTTCCCGCTGCCGGGAAAAGCCTTGCGCGCAAGCGCCTCAGCCATCTGGCTGGCGCAGCCATTGTCCTGATCAACAAAAAGAATGTTGTACACCTTGGGCGTTTTGGTTTCACCGGTCTCCGCGAATATCGCGTCCTCGCACAGGTTTTTGGCCTGGTCAGCCACCCGCTTGAGGTGCGTAAAAACCGTAAAGGTGGTGAGCAGCAGGGTGGCGTTGGCATGTTCCGGGTTGCTCATCAGTTCGGCGTAGATACCGTCCAGGTCGAACTCCATCTCCCGTTCTAGCACCATGGTACTGCGGGCCAGTTCCGTGTCCAGGTCGTTGAAGGCGCGGATGGACTGGCCCAGCATGCTCTGCACCTCAGCGCTGAAGCGGGCCAGTTCCTGCGCCATGTGACCGCCCGGGGGTTGGGTCAGCTGCTCCGACGCGCGCGCGATGGTCACCGCATAATCGCCGATGCGCTCCAGCGCGATATTTACCCGTATCACAGAGGACAGGAGTCGCAGGTGTTTGCCACTTGGCAGATGAACGGCAATAAACGCGTGGCAGGCCGCGTCGATCTCACGCATGGCCCGATTGATGGGGTGATCGGCCAGAATAGTCTCTGCCGCGAGCTGGTGATCGCCCTTCTGCAACGCGATCACAGCATTGGAGATCCCCAACTGCACCTTTTCAGACATCGCCCTGATGCGATCCTGAAGGTCCTGCAGATCACGCTCCAGCCTTTCCTCATAATGGCTCATGGCAAAACCTCCAGCAAAATTCACGGGATGAGCCCGGAGTGATGGTCATCGACCGAGGGAGCATGGATTGCTCAGTTGCAGCTGATACCGCGAATAGGCGCGTAGCCCTTCTTCGCGATAATGCATTGGCCGGCGTCACTCATCACCCAGTCCAGGTAGGTCTTGATATGGGCTTTGGGTTCGCCATTGGTGTACATGAACAGCGGTCGAGCGATAGGGTAGGTCTTGTCCGCCGCTGTGGCAGAGCTTGGCACAACACAGGTGGCATCGGCTGAGCCGGCGATACAGGCCAATTTGATGTGGTCCGTAGCATAGGCCAGTCCGCTGTAACCGATGGCGCAGGGCGTCTTCTCCACCAGGTCGACGACGTCTTTCGAGCCATGCATATCCAGTGTGCCCTGGCGGTATTTGCCTTTCTTCCCCAGCACGGCCTTTTTGAAGTAGGCATAGGTGCCGGAATTGTTCTGGCGACTGACCACAATGATCTGCTGGTTCTTACAGCCGGGTACCGTCAGCCCCAGGTCTGTCCACTTGGTATATTTTCCGCCGCGGCCGTAAACTTCACGCAATTGCTCGATCGTCAGTTTTTCGCCCGGATTGTCGCCGTGCAGAAACACCGCCAGGGCGTCGTAGCCGACTATCATTTCAACAGGCTGGACGCCCGCTTTCTGGGCCATGTCCTTTTCCTTGGTCTTTATCTGTCGACTGGCATTGGCGATATCGACAGTACCATTGATCAGCGCCGCGATGCCGGTGCCGGATCCGCCGCCTGACACCGCCACCGCTACTGTGGAATCCACGCTCTGATAGGCTTCAGCCCAGGCCTGGGCGACGTTCACCAGGGTGTCAGACCCTTTGTTTTGAATTTCGGTACGTGCGCTGGCCGGCGCCGAGGCCAGAACGGCGCTGCCGAGACACAGGGAAACGGCGGCAATCCATAAGTAATTCATAAGGCAAGGCACTCCTCGGATGACAGGTTTATCTGGTGGAAAATGCTACATGAAATGCGAAAGCTACGCTAACGCGTCCCAAATATCCATAACAATAGTAAACGGAAAATCGCCGCAGGAGCCAAGTGAGCGGTCGAACTATTTCAACCGATTGCGCAATAGGATGATGCGGATCAATATTCTCTTGACCAAAACGCGACTTGCGTTAAGCTTTGCCGCCCTGTCCTAAAATTTAGCCTGGCGAATGCCCTCCGGCGGTTGACTATGCGATTGCTCCTCATCAGGCATTATAAAACTGAGTTTAATGCTTCCGGGCACATCATGGGCTGGGGCGATTCCCCCAAGGTTGCGAACTGGCTCGAGGACATGGAGTATATCGAGGGGGTACTCGCATCTCACGCGGTGCAACCCGACCTGATTTATTCCAGTGCCCTGGGCCGCGCCAGGCAAACGGCTGACTACTTTGCGACCAGTCTAGACGTCCCGACAGTCCGGCAGAGCCCTCAACTCAACGAAATAAATTATGGGTCGCTTTATTGCAAACCCAAGGCCTGGGTGGCACAACACTACCCCGATCACAAAAGGGACCCGGATTTCATCTATCCCGAGGGTGAGAGCTTCAGCCAGATGCAGAAGCGATGCGTGGCCTTCGTATTGGACCTGGCAGTGGTTGCCGCCGGGCAAACGGTGCTTTGCGTGGCCCACGCGGGTGTTATTCGAGCCCTGGTGAGCTATTTTCTCGGTCTTGATTATCGCGCGCAACTGCGTCGCAAGGTGTGTCATCGCTATATTGGCGTAATGGGCTTCGCCGGTGGTGATTGCGTCTCTTATGACGAGTGGGGTCTGTGTTCAGGGTTCGTAAGCGAGGGCGAGTTGGCACTGCCTTACTGTCCGGCAACGGCTTGACGCGCGCCTAGAGCCACCACCAGTGGCGGCAGCGATTCAGTGGAAATTTGCGACGCTCTTGCGCGGCCTTG
>Ga0316189_10002899_pt1 | contig 16740 bp, 16 predicted proteins | sample LowCovwburrow_MG_FD_204930 | JGI IMG/M metagenome (GOLD analysis project Ga0316189, IMG submission 204930) | Coastal sediment microbial communities from Maine, United States - Lowes Cove worm burrow | ecosystem: Environmental > Aquatic > Marine > Coastal > Sediment | place: USA: Maine... | reverse complement strand
CGCCGCTTTGCCCCGGCAAGAGGAAGCGAAGATTGGACTCGTGACGGTAGGCTTCGTCGAGATCTGCGGCGATCACGACGAATCGCTGTTCGGGGTGCGCCAACGCAGCTTCCGCGATCGACCAGTCGAGCGCGCCTCTGGGGATCGAGGCGGCGTCGACCCGCTGATGAGATCCTAGGGCCTCGACCAGATCACGAATCGAAGCGTTCGCGTTCTCTAGCGCCGCTTCAAGCGACATCGGCTTGCTTGCGCATCACCTGTCGGATGCGCTGGGCCAGCCAAGGCGGCGTCACGACCGTGGTGGCCATGACCATGAGCACGATGGCTGCGTAGACGCCGGCTGCGATTAGCGGCTTGCCTTCGAACTTGATGCCAGCGCCGACGTTGGCGAAGATGAGGCCAACCTCTCCGCGAGGGATCATGCCGATTCCAACCGTGAGCTTGTCTGCAGTCCCGCCGCGAACGCCGAGACCGGACAGCAGTTTGCCGATGACCGCCACGACGGTGAGAGCGAGGGCGAGGAGCAGCGGTTCCGTTCCCATGCCACCAAGTTTGACCATCATCCCCGTGCGTACGAAAAAGATCGGCGCCATGACTGCGACGATGGGTCCGATGATTTCGGTGAGGTCGTGCGCGGACTTGCGCCCGAACGGCCTGACGTGGACCTCGTCCAAAATGAGGCCTGCAGCAAACGCGCCTACGATGGGGGCGAGGCCTGCCGCGCCCGAAACGCCGGCCAGAAGCAAGCAAAGGCCGATGGCAACCGCCGCCAGAACGTCCTGTGTCCGAAGCTTCGAGGCGAAACGGAACACGCCGGGCATGACGTAAGCGCCGAGAAGAAGCGCACCGATCAGAAAACCAGCGGCCAGTCCAATGATCTTCGTCAGATCCATGGGTCCTGGCATTGCGCCGAACTCTGCGATGCTAGCCACCACCGCGAGGACTATGAGGCCAAGCACATCGTCGATGACCGCGGCGCCAAGAATGACTCGGGTCTCGGGGCGGGCCATGGCATTGAGGTCCTTCAAGACCCGCGCGGTGATACCCACGCTCGTGGCGCAGAGCGTTGCGCCGATGAAGAGGTGCAGAGAGAAGGGTTCCTCAGGGAGCAGCCAGAGGCTGACGCCGTACCCGAGCGCCATGGGGGCGACAACGCCGATGATTGCGACGAGCCCCGACGTCGGCGCGACGGCGCGCATCTCGGTGAGCGTCGACTCGAGGCCAACCTCGAAGAGCAAGAGAACCACTCCGAGCTCGGCGAGAAACTCGACCGGCACCAGCTCGGCCGCACCCTCGAACGTGTGGATGCCAAACAGATACAAGTTGCCAAGCACGATGCCGGCGCAGAGCTCACCGAGCACGGAGGGCTGGTTCAGTCGCACCGCGACCTCGCCGCCGAGCTTTGCCACGAGGATCATCGCGGCGAGGATGAGCCAGACCTCGTAGCTCAGGCCGTGTCCCTCACCGCTGGCCAGCGCGGTGGCTGGAATTGCCGCGAAGAAGGCGAACAGAAGGGAAAACCTAGCCGGTCGACGCCGCATCGCGCGGGACAATAGATAGGCAGGTCGGCATGGGCAAGGCAGCGTTCCTGAAGCGAGCTTGCGAGCGACTGGCACCTAAGGTAAATGAATGGTCATTCAGTCAGGGGAGAACCATGGAGCGAAGCCTATTTTCCGAGGAACACGAGATCTTCCGAAGCAACTTCCGGCAGTTCGTCGAAACCCGGGTCCTTCCGCAGCAAGCAAAATGGCGGAAGCAGGGCGTCGTCGACCGCGAGATCTGGCTGGAAGCCGGTGAGGCGGGCTTCCTCTGCCCCTGGATGGAAGAACAATACGGCGGCGCGGGCGGCGATTTTCTTCATTCGGTGATCGTCATGGAGGAGCTCTCGCGAGCCTACGAGTCCGGCTGGGCGGCGAGCCTCCACTCCGACATCATCGTCCCCTACCTTCACTCCTTTGGTAGCCCCGAGCAGAAAGCCAAGTGGCTGCCGGGCTGTGCCAGCGGAGAGCTCGTTACCGCGGTGGCGATGACCGAGCCCGGGACAGGCTCCGACCTCGCGGCGATTACGACCACCGCAAAGCGCGAAGGCGATGCGTATGTGATCAATGGAGCGAAGACCTTCATCTCGAACGGCATGAGCTGTGACCTCATCGTCGTCGCCGCACGCACGGAGAACTCCGACGACCCACACCGCAGCGTATCGCTGTTCGTCGTCGAAGGGGACACCCCTGGTTTTATCAGAAGCCGCAAGCTCGAAAAGATGGGAATGGAAAGCCAGGACACGGCCGAGCTCGCGTTTGACGATTGTCGGGTGCCCGCCGAGAACCTATTGGGTCAGGAAGGCATGGGCTTCATGATGCTCATGCAGCAACTTCAGCAAGAGCGGCTCTGCGTTGCGATCCTGTCGCAGGCAAGCGCGGAGAAAGTTCTCGAAGACGCGATAGCCTACACGCGGGAGCGCAAGGCATTCGGGCGTTCGATTTCCAAATTCCAGAACACGCAGTTCACGCTGGCGCAGTGCGCGACGGAAATCGAGGTGGGTAGGGTGTTCCTCGACGGTCTCGTCGCCCAACACGTCGCCGGGAAGTACCTCGTAAAAGAGTGCTCGATGGCCAAGCTCTGGCAGACCGAGATGCAGGGCCGGATCGTAGACGCCTGCCTGCAGCTCTATGGCGGCTATGGCTACATGAGCGAGTATCCGATCAGCCGGGCCTACGTAGATGCCCGCGTTCAGCGGATCTACGCTGGGACGAGCGAAATCATGAAGGTGATCATCGCGAAGCAGCTCGGGCTCTAGCGGGGCGGATATGGTCGGCGCAGCGAATTGGGCCATTTAGCGCCAGCCCGCCGCTCGCGGTCACGACACTCTTCATCTTAATTCATAAATCTCGGCACATTGATTCTTGACCCGCAGCATGTGGTTTGGATAGGTTCCGGCTGTGACAACCGAGTCTGATCCTGAGGATGGTGGGGATCCGACTGAGGGTGGCGATCCTCATTCAGAACGGGATTCCGACGCCGGGCCGCGAGTGAGCCGGATGCGGGTCGGGGGTGAGGACATCCTCGTTCTCAGCGTTCCGCTGCCGCAATTGCGCTATCCGGAGGGCACGACCTCGGCAGAGCACGAAATCATCGATGCGGTGCTCCAAGGCCTCACGGTCAAAGAGATCGCCGAGCAGCGCAACGCCTCCCTGCGGACCGTGACGACGCAGCTGGGCGCGATCTTCAGGAAAGCCAACGTCAACTCGCAGGCCGAGCTCATTGCGATCATGACCGAGGGCCCGGCTGACGAGGCGCCCCCCTAATCCGGCCGAAGCTGCGCTCATTGCATTAAAAGAGCGACGCGATCGGTCAGCCCGTTATCCGACCGACCGCGTCGATGCCCAACTCAAGAGTCGAGCAGGTGGCTGAGCGCACGATTTGGATCTCTGTCTGCTTAGCCCCTGTTGATTGTTTAATACGTCGTTCCGCTACTCTGATCCATACGTAATTGTTCACATTGCATACGTAATTGTTTCCCCGTTTCCCGAAAACGCCCCAATTGCGCATCGCTTGTTCAGGGTAGCGTTACGCTCGGGCCAGCGCTGTAATGAACGCCGCCAATCCGGGCCAGGGCATACCGGGCGGAAGGTTGATGATCGGCTGCTCCATGCCGAGCTCGCGCCTGCGTGCAATTTCGCGGCGGCAGTAGAGCGGATCTCCGGAGATGGTGAGGGCTTCGATCATGTCATCGGTGACTGCATCGGGCGCCATCTTGCGCGTCGCCTTGTCCTGGTAGAGTCGTGCAATCTCGTTGCACTCCTCCGCGTAGCCAAAGCCGCTGAGGAGCTGCTTGTAGTAGTCGCCCATTCCGCCGATGTAGAACGAGATGATCTCCCGCGCTTTGGCTGAGGCGCCCTTTCCGGGGATCGGAATCACGGTGGTGAAAGGCGAGGTCACGATCTCGCTCGGGTTTCGGCCGGCCTTCGCAGCGCCCTCCGCGATCCAGTTCCGGCCATCGCCGAGGCGGTCGTACGGCCAGAAGATCGGCATCCATCCGTCCGCCATCTCCCCGATGCTGGTGATCGACTTCTGCTTGAGCGCGGCAACGTAGATTGGAATGCGCGGGCGCGTGGGCTCGAAGTCGAGTGTGAAGGGCCGGTATTTGCGAAGCTTGGTGTCGGCTTCGCTGAGCGGTCGACCATCGAGCAGTGTGCGCACGACGCGGATGACATCTCGAGTTTGTGTGAGCGGCTTCTCGAAGTCACGGCCGTGCAGCCCCTCGATCACGTTCTTCCCGCTCGTGCCAATCCCTAGGATGAACCGCCCGCCGCTGATCTCGTCGAGCGTAGCCGCTTGCATGGCGATGAGCGCCGGTGAGCGGCTGAACACGTTGATGATGCCGGTGCCGATCTTGATCCGCTTCGTCTTGAGAGCGATCTCCGTCAGCAGCGAAAACACTTCGTATCCCCAAACCTCGGGAAGCCAGAACGAGTCGTACCCCAGCCGGTCGGCCAGGACGGCAGCCTTGACGTAGGTCTTGCGGTCGTAGTCACGCCAGAAGGCCAGAAGGCCGGTGGATTGCTTGTCTAGCATCGGGTTTCTCCTTGGAGAGGGTCTTAGGGGCAGGGGGGGATGCTGCCAGCGCACCCTCACTTCCCCTTGAACTCCGGCTTCCTCTTTTCGAGGAATGCTCTCACGCCTTCCTTGAAGTCGTCGCTCTGATAGCAGTGCTCGATCGACTCCTTGATGCGCTCGGTGTCGCGCTCAGCTTCGAGCTTGGCAAGCTCTTGTAGGCTGATCTTCGCGCTGCGGATGGTCAGGGGGGCGTTGTTGGCGATCAGCTGGGCGAGCTGGTCGACCTTTTCGTCGAGCTCGTCCTTGCTGAAGACCTCGTTGACCAGGCCGATGTGGCGCGCCTCGGCCGCGCCGACGCGACGTGCAGTGAAGAGCAGGTCAGCAGTTTCGGAAAAACCGACGATGCGGATCAATGTACGGATGCCTGCCGTGTGGTAGCCGAGTCCAAGGCGGGCCGGTGGAACCGCGAAGCGGGCGTCGTCCGCGGCGTAACGGAGGTCGGCTGTCAGGGCGATGGCTGCGCCGCCGCCGATACAGAATCCATGAATCGATGCGATCAGGGGCTTTTCCAGCCCCTGCAAGGCGGCAAAGGCACGGGCCGTCAACGCGTCGTAGTCTCTTCCTGCGTTTCCAGTCCGCGTTTTCTCGAACTCCGAGATGTCCGCGCCCGAGACGAATGCCTCGGAGCCCGCTCCGCGCATGACCACGACTCGAACCTCCGAGTCTTCCTGCAGTCTCTTCACCGCGTCGGGGATCGAGTCCCACATGTCGACCGTGATCGCGTTGCGGCGCTTCTCGTGATCGAAGACCATGCGCGCAATGGGCCCATCCCGCTCGATTCTCAGTTCACCGCTCATCGGCGCCCAGCCTAGCAGCAAAACCGAGGCACGCTCCACACGCACGGAGCGCTAGAGCATGCGGTTGATCACCGCCTTGCGGCGGATTTCGTCGAGGAAGATCTTTTCCTGACGAATCATCGCAGCGTCTAGCATCTCGCGGAACAGCTCTTGCTTCATCTCGTCGTACGTTGGGAAGTCAGTCCCGACTTGCCGATCCTGCAAGAAGAAGATGTGAAAGCCCTTGGCTCCTCTCACTGGATCGCTGATCTCACCGGCGTCGAGCGGCAAGAGCGCTCGTTCCAAGTCTTCGGGCAGGTCGCCCCGCGTGATCCAACCGAGGTCTCCGCCGCCCATCTCCAGAGCAGTTTGATTGAAGTTCTCCGGGGTCAATGATTCGCGGAGTGACACCGCCTCCTGTCGCTTGGCCGCCACTTGGATTGCCGACGCGCCTTCATCGACCGGTACGACGAGGTGCGAAACGCGGAAACGAACCTCGTTGCCCTCTCCACGTGCGCGTTCCTCGTAGCGTGCGCGAACCTCTTCCTCGGTCACGTTGACCCGGGATCGAACCCGCTCGTTCACGACTTTGAGGCGAGTGAGTTGCCGCTTGAGATCTCGGCGGTATTGCGTCTTGGTGAAGCCCTGTGCATCTAGAGCTTCTTGGAACTGCTCTTCGGTCATGTTGTTCTGCAGGCGAAGATTCTCGATCGCGCTGTCGACGTCTGCGTCGGTCACTCGGATGCCGCTGCTCGTCGCCAACTGGCGAACCAGCTGTTCGTCGATCAGGTAATTGAGCAGCTCGTCGTAGAGGTCCTTGAGACGCGACATACGTTCGGTCTCCGTCGCCGCTTCGGCAACCTGCGGAAGAAACGGAACAGCGCGCTTTCGAAGGTCGCTCAAGAAGATCGCCTCGTTGTTCACCGTGGCCACGACACGTTCGATCACGTCGGCCCTAGCGGAGCTCGCCGCGAGGACGAGGACAAACGCGGTCATGGCGAGTCGGATCATCTTGGGCTCTGCGGGAGATCAGAGGTCACGATCTGGATGTCTTTGAGAGCGTCGTAGTCAATCTCGACCTCGATGTCCTTGCGTAGCCGCTCCGTCAACTCCGCGATGGCAGCCTCTTTGCGCTCGCGGATGAGCTTGTGCCGAATCGTGCGCTTTGCCTGCTCGAAGGTCCGCGTCAGAGGCGCGCGCTTTCCGGTGAGCATGATGATGTGATATCCGCCGCCCTCTTCGACGAGGTCGGGGTATACGAGCCCGACTCTGTCCAGCGAGAACGCGGCGTCGCGAATGGCCTTGGCTGGCGAACCTTCTCTATCTGTCTCGAAGAACTGCAGGTCCCCTCCGCGGCTCTTGGTTGCCTCGTCTTCCGACTGCTCCCGCGCCAGCTTGCGGAAGCCAGCAAGGTCCACCTTCTTGGCCTGGGCGAGCAGCTTCTGGGCTCGCGCGCGGTTCGCGATGAAGATGTGACTGGCACGGACTTGGGCGGGGCGACTGAAGTCGCCTGGATTGGCGTCGTAGATGGCTTTGATCTCTTCGTCGCTGATCTCCAAGGCCTCGAGCGGTGCGTCGACTTCCTGTTTCACGAGTTGCTGAATCATCGCGCTACGCCGAGCCCTCGTGATCTCGGGCTTGTCCTCGTAGCCGCGTCGCTTTGCCTCATAGGCGAGCAGCTCGAAGCGAACGAGGTTGTCGAGGAACTCTTTGCGGCGGTCCCGGCTTTCGAAACGCGCGCGCAGATACGGAGACTGAGATGCGAGACGGTCGGCGAACTCCCCGACCGTGATCGTTCGATCCCCCACTTTTGCGAGCACCTCGTTGGCCTGGGCTTCGGTGAGTCCGTTCTCCGACCACTCGTCCTCAGTGACGGCCGCTTCCTCCGCCTTTTTGGAACACCCCCAGCCTTGAGCGCCGGACAGAGCGAGCACGATGATGACGGCAGGTTTCCAAGACATCGTCAGCCGGTTAGCATATACCGCATGCGCGGCAACGAGGCCAAAGTTCAGGCCGAGTCCAGGCCTTCGAGCACTTCGCGAACCTTGTCGCTCAAGTCGTCCAGCTCGAAGGGCTTGTCGAGGAAGCCGTCGGCCCCGTAGAGCGGCGAAGTCATTTCGTTCAGGCGCTCGCCGATGCCCGTCAGCATGATGACTCCGGTGCCGGTCAAGGCTTCGTCCTCGCGGATGGCTCGACATACTTCCCAGCCGCTCATGCCGGGCATCATGACGTCGAGCACGACTAGGTCGGGCTTCTCGCGCCGGGCAAGGCGAAGCGCTTCTTCTCCATCGGAAGCTTCGACGACCTCTGCGGGCAGCGCACTCAAATGCCGCGCCACCAAAGCCAGGATTTCCAAGTCATCGTCGGCGACCAGAATCTTGGTCGTGGAGTCCGTCGTCATCGTCTCATTGCTCCTAGATACCCCAGTTCGGCCCGCATCCTCGTTCTGTTGACGCGGCTTGTCAATGCACACCGTGGACCGAGTCGATCAGCCCGACGCCTGAGGCTGCCGTCCAGCCCTCGAGCCCGCTAACCAGCCGCAATTTCACAAAATCGCGGTCAGTGTCGACGACCTCTCCCCGGTCGCCGCCCCGCGCCTGGCCGCGCAGCTGAGCTCTCGGGTCGGGCCCTTCGCGTAGGGCGACACGATCGTCGAGGGCCACCGCTCGCGGACCGTCGCGGAGCACGCCGGCCTTGGTACCGAGGCCAAGCGCAGCGATCAGAAGAAACGCTCCGGAAGTCAGAAGCAGCGGATAGAGCCAGCGATGGCGTCGTCGTCCCGTCGATAGCCAGGTGAGCGCCATGAAGAACACGAAGTTGGCCAGCAGCAATGCGTAGGCAAGTGTGTCTTCGGAGACACTTCCGTAGACCGCGTCGCTGATCGAGCTGCTCCTTTGAATCGTAGCCTCGCCTTCGAGCTCCGCGCGTTGCTCCTCGAGGGCCTTCTCGGCGTCTCGAAGGTTCTCAGATGCCTTGCTTTCATTCGGGTGCAGGACCAGAGCGCGCTCATAGTTGAGGATCGCGCGCGGGTAGTCGCCGGACTGGGCGAAGGAAGTCGCCAGGTTGAAATACACATCGGGGTCGTGGACACCGGCGCCGATGAGTTTTCCGTAGCTCGAAATGGCATTTGCGTAGTCGCCGCGTGATGCCGCCACGTTAGCCGACTCGAAGATCTCCGTCAGCGAGGATTCGCTCCCTGCCCGAGGCGCTTGCTGCGCGCTTGCCCCTGCCAGCCCGAGGATCGACGCGACGAGTAGCATAGCGACAGCGTACAAGCGCATCAGCTCTTCCCCGCGGAGCGCTGGATTCGTTCGATGATCGCAGCTGTACGTTGTAGACAGCGCTCCATTTCGTCCCGATTGACGCCGGACGCCGCGAAGCGGGCGAAGTCAGCGCCTTCGAGCTCGTTGATCAGCCGTTGAATCAGGTCGTCGTCGAAACCTTCGGCAGCGAGTCGTGTTCGCAGCTGGGTGTGCGGAAGCCCGGCCACCGCTTCTCCGAGCCGGCTATCGAGCGCGTGCGTAATCGAAGCGACGATGCGGTCGTAGAACGCCCTTGGGTCTTTGGCCTGCAGCGCACTCTCGGCCTCACGAATCAGCTTCCGCTGAACGGCGCCGGCCGTGGCACCGTGTTGTTCGCGTCGACGCGACACAGTGGCGCCCAGCAGGACGAGAACAAACAGCATCGCGGGAAGGGACAGCAGCCAAGGGAACCAGGCTCGCTCTCGTACGGGGAGCTTGCCCCGCTCCAGTGCACTGTATACCCGAATCGGTCCGAAGGTCGCACTGGCGGGCGTCGGCCGGGTATCCACCGGTTCGATTGCGGGCTGCGGCTGCTTGCTCTCGCCCTGTGCCGTGAAGCTGAGGGCACGGGTGCTCACCGACTGGTATGCCTCGGCGCCGGGGTCGAAGAAGTGTAGCTCAATCGGCGGAATCAGGTGCTCTCCGGGCGCTTCTGCGACTAGTATCCACTCCCAGGATCGCGTGCCGGAGAGCTGGCCGTTCGCCAAGCGCTGCTGATCCCGAATGGCCGGCTGAAGCGCTCGAACACCCGCGATCGGGGGCAGCACGATTCGCAGGTCTTGCACGTTGCCCACGCCTCCAGCGTCGACGCTCAGCGTCACAGCGTCGCCGGTCTTGACCGTGCTGAGATCGAGCCGCCCCTCAATCGCATAGTTTCCGACGACGGCGGTTGCCGGGCCAGGCAATGGAAGGGGCTTGACCTTTACCGTGACTGGAACCCCAACGCGCTCGATACGCTGTGGAGCGTCGAAGAGATTGCCGCTGCCTGCATCGAAAGAGATCTTGGGCGCGCCGATGGTGAGCTCGCCCGAGCGCAGGGGGAACGCGGCGGAACGCTGGATCGGATAGGCGCGGTATTGCTGACCGTTCACCGAAACGGTTTGGAACTGCAAGCTGGTGATCGGATCGTCGTGAACCCAGAACCCGTCCATCGACGGTTTACCCGGGACCACGGACTGCGGGGAGAGCCGGACCCGCGTGTAGAGGTATACGGTCAGGTTGACCTGCTGGCCGATGTAGACTTCTTCGGGCTCCACCACGGTTCTCATGAACGCGCGCGGGTCGTAGCGGGCGCCAGACAAGTCGGAGCCGGGTGGGACCTGCGGCGCCGCCGTAGGGTCGGCAGCGGCATCCGGGGCGGCTGCGCTCGGATGGACGATCAAAGTCAGGGGAGCGCTTCGGTAGAGCTTCCCGTCGACTTTGGCGACTGCGGGCGCGAACTCGAACGTCCCGGCCGCCCGTGGGAGCAAGACGTAGACGTTGGCAATGCTCGACTCCTTCTGCACGCCCGAGCCGAAGCCGAAAGTGAACTGCATTGGGCGCATCGTCTGGTGCGACACGATCTCCAGATCCATGTGTTTCTTGAGGTCGCTGAGCTGCAAGTCCTCGATGCTCCCGCCGCGCGCACGGACCCGAACCTCGAGCCGTATCGATTCGCCCACCCGCGCTTCGGTCGGTGTCGCGTCGAGCGTCACCGTCACCTGCGGTTCGGCGGCAGCGCTCGCGGCCCAAGGCAGAGCAGTCGTGGCCAGCAGGAGCAGTACGAAGGTCCGCATCACCAGTCCTTCTCCGGTGGGGGGCGACCCGCGTTTCGCCGGCGCGCGCGCTGAAGGGGCAGGTTCTCTTCGTTTTGTTCCAAAGCGTCGAGGAATCGTTGCACCTCGTCCCGGGGGATGGGCTGCGCTTGCGGCGGCTCGTTGCCGGCCTGGTTCTCGGCCTGGTTCTCGGCCTGGTTCTCGGACTCGTTCTCGTTCTCGTTCCCGTTCTCGTTCTCGTTCTCGTTCTCGTTCTCGTTCCCGGTCTCGTTCTCGTTCTCGTTCCCGTTCTCGTTCCCGTTCTCGTTCTCGTTCTCGTTCTCGTTCTCGGACTCTTGGTCCTGCTGGTCTCCCTGATCCTGCTGGTCCTGCTGGTCCTGCTGGTCCTGTTGTTCTTGTTGCTTTTCTTCTTCCTCTCGGATTCGCTTCAAGGCGTATTCGAGATTCCATGCGGCGTCGCGGTTTCCGGGGCTCATGCGGAGCGCATCCTTGAAGGCGCCCGCTGCTTCGCGGAAGTGTGCGGAGGCCTCTTCGTAGGACTCCCCTTGTGAGAGGGCGTCCCCCTCGCGGGCAAACGCAATTCCCAGGTTGTAGTAGGCGTCGGCCCGGACGTTTCGTGCGGCCGAGGGATCCGCCGCCTCTACAAAGGCCTCCTTTGCCTGCTCGCTGAGGTCCTGGCCGAGGAGTGCCAGCCCGCGGTTGAGCTGGACGGCGCGCTCTTTGGGCAGCTCGAGGGCGGTCTCGTCGTAAGCTTCGAGAGCTGGGCCGTACTCCCCCTCCGCCATCAGAGCATTGCCCCTCTTCGCATTGGCATTCTCGGCACGAAGCGGGCTCCAGGCGGACGCGCTTGCAGGCAAGGTGAGCGCTGCGGCGCAGCAGACGAACACAACGGCCGGCCTCATGCTTTCCTCCTGCGGCGACGAACGATCCAAGCCTCTGGAAGAATGGCCTCGAGGACGATCAACAGGAAGCCAGGAAGGAGCGCCATGGCGAAACGGTTCTCGTGCACGGTGACTCGCCGGGCTTTTCTCTCGGATGCCTGAAGCTTGGCGAGCTCCGTCCGTATTTCGGCCACGCCCACCGTGCCTTCTTCGGCGCGCACGTACTCTCCTCCGGTAATCGCTGCGATCTCTCTGAGCGTATCTTCGTTCTCGGGGCTGAGAGCGGTCATGACCAGGCGGCCGCCTGCATCCTTCATGTGTCCGGTGAGCGTGCCGTCGGCAGTGTAGCTCGGAATCGGCTCACCGCTGCCCGAGCCGATGCCGACGGTGTAGACCTTGATTCCAGCAGTCTTCAGCTCTTCGGCCGCAGCGGCCGGATCGCCCTCGTGGTCTTCGCCATCGGTCAGCAGGATCACGACTCTCGAACGTTGGTCCGCGCTGCCTTCGTCGTTGCGGCTTTCGTTGCTGCTCTCGATCAGCCTCTTTGATGCGATGAGAGCTTTGCCGATCGCGGTTCCCCCAACGGGCATGTCCATGGGTCCGAGGTCGCGCAGGAACAATCGGACCGCCGAGTAGTCGACCGTCATGGGAAAGGCCATGGCGTCGCCCGCGAACGCAACGAGGCCCACTCTGTCTCCGTCGAGATCGGCCAAGAGACGCTCGAGCTCGCCCTTTGCGCGTTTGATGCGGCTAGGGTGCACGTCGCGAGCGAGCATGCTCTTCGAGAAGTCGAGGGCGATGACGATGTCGATTCCTCGCTTTCGGAGGACACGGGTCCGGCTTCCGTACTGAGGCCCCGCAAACGCGACGAGCACGAGCGCCGCCCCGATAATCAGCAGGGTAGCTCGCGTGATGCGCCACCACTTCGCGCGGCCTGCGATCAGAGGTTCGACCGTGGCGCTCTTGCCGAACAGCTCCGTAGCCCGTTGCCGCCTCGCCGCGTTCCACCAGAGGGCGGCGATCGCGGCGGGGAGCAGGGCCAGGAGCCACAGAAGCTCTGGGTCAGCCCAAGTCACGGCCACCTCCTCAGCCACAGTAGAATCAGCAGCTCGAACAGCAGAAAGAGAAGTGCGGGTCCGACGAAAGCAGGAAACAGCTCGCTGTATATTCGTCCGGCGTCTTCGATGTCGGTCTTCTCGAGCTCGTCGAGGATTTGGTGGAAGCTCTGCTCCAGCGCTTCCCGGTCGCTCACCAAGAAGAACTCTCCGCCGGTCTTCTCGGCCATTTCGTCGAGTAGCTCAGGGTTGACCGGGTAGTTCGCCGTCCCGAAAATCGCGCGGCCGAAGATCCCGGTCCCTCGTTGAACTGGCGCTTCGCGAGAGACACCCATCAAGATTGGATAAATCTTGACGCCCATCGCGCTCGCGAGGTCTGCGGCCTGTGAGGGGGAGACGTTGCCGGCATTCGATTCCCCATCCGTCAGCAGAATCATCACCTTGCTCTTGGCGCGCGAGCGCTTCAGCCGATTGAGGCTGACGCCCACGGCGTTACCGATGGCGGTGCCGCGCCCATCAATCTGGTCGAGCTGAAGCCCACGCAGCGCAGTGCGCAAGGCCTCCCGATCGGTCGTGAGCGGGAGAAGCGTGTACGCGTCGACTCCGAACACGACCGCGCCAATCCGGTCGTTGGGGCGACGATCGATGAAGTCACGCACCACCGATTTCGTTGCTTCGAAGCGTGTGGGTCTAATGTCCGCAGCCTCCATCGAGCGGGACATGTCGAGCGTGAGGATAATCTCGATGCCGCTCACCTCCGCTGTATCGCGTGCGTGAATGCTTTGGGGGCCGGCCAGACCCAGGACCAGGAGCGCAACTGCGACCGTGCGTAGGGCGCTCGGCAGGTCCGCGAGACGACTGCGCCAGCTCCCCTTCGGGTTCCGCAGCGCCGCCGTTCGACTGAACTGAAGCCTTGGTCTGGAGAGTCTCTGTACAAAGACTCGGCCGAACCAGACCATCGGGACGGCGAGCAAGAGCAGCCCTGCCCAGGGGCGCTCGAAGCGCAACTGTTCGTCGGTGATCAGAAGCTGATACTTCGACTCTAGGTAGGACAGGCTGAGGACCAGCCCTGCAAACGCAGTTAGCCCGAGCCAGGCAAATGCCCATGTGTGGCGCTCCGCACGGGTCACGATGCGCCTCCAGAGGGTGCGAGGGCCGGGCCGCGGGTCCGATCGACCAAGGCGACTGCGTCGGCGATCAATGTTTGCGACGCGTCATCGGCCAGCGAGGCCTTCGCGAATTTCACCAAATCGCATTGACCGAGAAAGCCGATCACTTCCTGCCGGGTGGCCGCCATCGACTTGGCCCGGCCGAGCTTCTCTACGATTTCGTCGGTGGTGCTTTCGAGTCCATGAAAACCGTAGCGACGACCGAGGTAGGCACGGAGCGAATCGCTGACCGCGTCGACCCACTGCTCTGTGTGGCCTTCGGCGATGGCGGTGCTGCGGCCGCGCTCGAGCTCGCGCAGCTCTGCGTAGGCGGTTTCCCAAGGAGCCGGGGGAGGCGGCGGAGTGGGTTCGGGCCTATCCCGCTTCCGCCACCAACGCGTCAGCAACCAGGCCAGCAATGCGCCGAGGACGATGAACAGCAGCGCGCCGAGGATGAGCAGCAACCTGTAGTCGTCTTGCTCGATGACCCGGGGCCCAGTCGGCGGTTTCAGCTCTGCATCGGGTTCATTCGCCAGAAGCGACCGGACTTCAATGCTGCTGCTGTTCGAATTGAGCTCGATGAGCTCGCCCCCGGCGCCCGTGACTCGCACCTGGATCGGCCCGAGCTCCTGCACTCCTACCTCGAAGCAGAGGAGTTGAAGCTCGAAGGTGAAGGTCTTGCTCTTGCCGTCCTCGGAAGGCGCGACCGTGAGCTTCTTGCCTAAGATCTCGAACGGCTCGAACGACTGCTGCGGAACGGCCACCTCGTCGGACGCGCCTGCCGTTACAGTCACCATCACATCGATTGCGTCGCCAATCGTGGTCTCGAGTGGCGCATCGAGCGCTACGCTGGGTTCCTGCGCCAAGGCGATGGCGGGGGCTAGCAAGGACAAGACAATGATCGTAGCCGCGCGTTTCACCGATAGCCCGTCAGTCGCCGCTGCCGGAGTCGAAACAGCTCCGTCAAGGGCCGCACGAAGTCTCGTTCGGTGCTCACCGTGACGTGGTCCAGCTTCAGGCGGCGAAACAGGTGCTCACGGGCGGCACGTTGGCGCTGAGCCTCCCGTGCGTACTCCGCGCGCACGCTCGAGTTGGAGGTATCGATTTCGACGAGCTCACCGGTTTCCAAGTCCTCTACGAGGGCCAGACCAACATCTGCAAGCTCGTCCTCTCGCGGGTCCACGATCTGAATGGGGATGACATCGTGCTTGGCAGATACGACCTTGAGCGGCTTCTCGTACTGCTCTGCGATGAAGTCGCTGATCACGAAGGCAACCGTCCGGCGCTTTCCGATGCCGCCCAGCAAGTCCAAGGCCACGCCGAGGTCGGTGCCCTGGCCCTCGGGGCGGGCATTGAGAATTTCGGTGACCACCCGCATCACGTGCGAGCGCCCCTTCTTTGGCGGCACGAAGCGCTCGACGCGGTCGGTGAACAGGATGAGACCGACTCGGTCGTTGTTCTTGATCGCACTAAAGGCGAGCAGCGCGGCAACTTCCGCGACGGTCTCGATCTTCGGCTTCTCAGCCGATCCGAAGCGCTCACTCGCTGAAAGGTCGACCAGGAGCATGACCGTCATCTCGCGTTCCTCCGTGAAGACCTTCACGTAGGTGTCGTTCATGCGCGCGCTCACGTTCCAGTCGATGAAGCGAACGTCGTCGCCGGGCTGATACTGGCGTACTTCGCTGAACGCCATGCCTCGCCCCTTGAAGACCGAGTGGTAGCTGCCCGCCAATTGATCGTTCGCGAGCCTCGAGGTGTAGATCTCGATCTTCTTGAGTTTCTTGACGAGCTCGCGAGAGATCACGACGGGCCTCAGCTACGGTACTTCCACGGTTTCGAATATTCGACGCACGATCTGGTCGCTGCTGATCTCCTCGGCTTCCGCTTCGTAGGAGCGAATGATGCGGTGTCGAAGCACATCGGGGCCGATCGCCTTGATGTCTTCTGGTGTGACGTAGCCCCGGTGCCGCATGAACGCGTGTGCGCGCGCAGCGACGTTGAGAGCAATTGACGCGCGCGGAGAGGCGCCATGGGCAATCATGTCGGTCAGGTCGCCGAGGCCGACACGCACCGGATGGCGCGTCGCAGTGACGATCTGGACGATGTAGTCCTTGATTTTCGGGTCGATGTATACGTGCCCGATCGTCTTGCGGGCTTCGAGGAGCTTCGCGGTCGTTGCCACCTGTTGCACACCGGCGCCCATGCCCGCATCCCTCCCGAGGAGCAGGTGGTCGGAAATCTGGTCCATGATCTTTCGCTCTTCGTCCTGGCTCGGATAGTCGACCCGGACGTGAAGCATGAAGCGGTCGACCTGCGCTTCGGCAAGAGGGTAGGTGCCTTCTTGCTCGATTGGGTTCTGCGTCGCCATCACCATGAACGGCTCGTCGAGCCGGTGGGTGGTGTCCCCAATCGTGACCTGCAGCTCCTGCATTGCCTCGAGCAAGGCGCTTTGCACCTTGGCGGGAGCTCGGTTGATCTCGTCCGCGAGCACCAGGTTTGCGAAAATCGGACCCTTCTTGGCCGTGAACTCGCCGCTCTGCTGGTTGTAGATGACCGTGCCGATGACGTCCGCCGGCAGCAGATCCGGAGTGAACTGAACGCGCTGGAACTTCGCCGAGATCGTCTTGCAGATCGTGTTGACCGTCAGCGTCTTCGCGAGCCCGGGAACACCCTCGAGCAGGATGTGCCCGCCGGTCAGCAGGCCGATCAGGATGCGCTCGATCATCACGTCCTGGCCGACCACGACCTTGTGGACCTCGTGAAGAATCGTATCGATGAAAGCGCTTTCGCGCTGAACCATTTCGTTGATGACCCGGACGTCGTTCGACATGTGTTTTCCTTGGGGGCAGGGGCTAGCACGGCGACCCACCCCCCACCAACAGCTGAGTCACTGTAAGTATTCGCGAATTAAGAACCGGAGAACGGCTCGCGCCGGGCGCGCTCGGCCGCAGGGTACCCGCTCGGCCGGCTCTATGAGGCACGGTACGTCTGGCCTCGCCCCCCACTCCCTGTGCTGCCCATCCCGAGCCGTTCTCCAGCTGTAGGTGAGGAAATACGGGCTCTGCCAGTGCCAGTGCCAGTGTTTGGGGGGCGGGGTGTTGAGTGGGTTGCCTGGTATGGTTTAGTTACACCGCCCGCCCACCCCCACCCGTAGTCCCCCCTGGCGCGGCGGTCGCTTCGCTCCGCCTTGCCGGCGCTTTGCGCCGG
>Ga0316189_10002898_pt1 | contig 16742 bp, 16 predicted proteins | sample LowCovwburrow_MG_FD_204930 | JGI IMG/M metagenome (GOLD analysis project Ga0316189, IMG submission 204930) | Coastal sediment microbial communities from Maine, United States - Lowes Cove worm burrow | ecosystem: Environmental > Aquatic > Marine > Coastal > Sediment | place: USA: Maine... | reverse complement strand
GCAGACGCGTACACCTCGCAGGTGTTGAGCCACGTGGTGGCCGATGCCGAGCGCATTCAAGAGGCCTCGGACGGTGTGAGGGCCACCGCGGGCGGGCAGGGGATAGTGATGCGGCCGCAAGGGCGACCAAGGACACCTGTTCGGCTGCTCGGGGGCACGACAGTTCACCTTCGCACGACGTACATGTCGACGCAGCCACGTGGCGCTGGTCTCCGAGAGTCCCGAGGCAAGGCGGGCACCGGTGTCTTTCCGGTGCTGAGTCTGACAACCTGCAGTGGCCCCACTGTGATCCTCTGAAGTGGCCCCACCCCGTTGAACGACGGCCTGGCTGTCACGGTCCAGAATCCGATGGTGGCGTAGTGCCTCGCTTGAAAGCTTCCTCCAAACGTATCGACGTTGTGCCCGTGTCGATGATGTGCGAACGGTGCGTGAGGCGGTCGATCACCGCCCGGCACAGCCGCGCGTCCGGGAAGATCGACGTCCACTCTCGAAAGGGCAGATTTGTCGTCAGCACCAGAGCGCCCCTCTCGGCTCGCTCGCTCAAGACCTGGAACAGCAGCTCCGCGTCGGCCTTGCCCAGCGGCAGATACCCTGGCTCGTCAAGAATCATAAGGTCCACTCGTGCGTACCGCCCGACGACCTTGCTGAGCTCCTGCGCGTCTCGCGCCTCCACCAGCTCGTTCACCAGCCGGCTTGCGGTGATGAAACGGACCCTGCGGCCCTGCTCGGCCGCCGCGACCCCAAGCGCGGTCGCAAGGTGAGTCTTCCCCGTGCCAGGATCGCCCACCAGGATCACGCACTCGGCCTGTTCGACGTAGCCCCCCTCGGCGAGCTTTCGGAGCTGTGCCTCCGGCAAGCTGCTGTTTCGCTTGAAGTCGAAGCCTTCCAGCGTCTTCACCACCGGGAACGCGGCCTCGACGCCTTCCATACGCCACGGCCCCCGCTCGAGCCCGGCGGAGCAGCATCGTGCAGTGAGCCTACGTCGGCCGGCGGGCTGAGCCCCTGGGCTTCGCCAGCAGGCGCGCGAGCGCGTCGGGATCCACCGGGTCCCGCCCGGCCAGGATGTCTACGACGTCGTCGATCCGGTCGTTCCCAAACACGAGCTCCTCACCCACGCACATCGTCGGTACACCGAACACGCCGCGCTCCACGGCCTGCTCCGTGCTCGCGATCAGCGCACGCTTCACGGAGGGATCGCGGGTCTGTGAGACCCAGACGTCTCCCGGCAGGCCGGCCGCGGTGAGCGCGGCTGCGATCTCTGTCGGACTCCCCAGGTCGCATCCGTGTGACCAGCCCGCCGTGAACAGCGCGTCCAGAGCGGCGTGTTGGTGGGCTCCGCTCACCTCGGGCAGGCACACCCGCAGCGCTGTCAGCGGATTGAACGGGTGCGTCGCCGGGCCGCGCAGCGTCAGCCCCTCACGCGCGGCGATCCGTGTGACGTCCTTGAACGTGAACACGCGCTTCGGCGGGATCTCGGCGGGGCCCTTGTGACCCCAGTGGCCGAGCAGCCCCGCGAACAGCACCGGGTGCGCTTGCACCGGGTGAGGCGCCACCGCCGCGCGAATCCGGGTCCACGCGAACCAGGCGTAAGGAGAGATCAGGTCGAGGTAGATGTGGACAGTCGGCATGTTGCCACCATATCACCCCACGCAGCTCCTCCTGTGTTCTCCGTTGTGGCGTATTGCGGTGAAAGCAAGGTGCATGCGGGCGACGCGTCGGCCTCCACGCCCGCCTCGGCGCGATACCCGACTGAGTCCGACGAGGTGCACCGGGCGTGATCGGCATCCACGGTTCTCGCCGTGCGACCATTGCGGCGACAAGACGCATTCTCGTGCATGCCGTCGACGGGCCTGCGTGGTAGCGTCGCGGGCTCGGAGGTCCTGATGTTGTGGCTGTGGATGTCGGTCGCGCTGGGGTCCGACCTCAAGGCAGGTCTAGGCGCCTGCGCGGACGACGACTTGCGTGGCGCGCTGGCCCCGCTGGACGCGGCGCTGTCCGATACGATCAAGCCGAAGTGGCGCGCGGAGGCGCTCGTGTGCCGCGCTCGCGGGATCCTCTCGCTGGACGAGGCGAAGCGCGGTCCCCGGGTGGCGCAGGCCGCCGACGATCTGATCGCGGCCATGGAGGCGGGGGCCAAGGGCGACGAGGTGGACGCCGCCCGCAAGTCGGTCGCGGGGCTGCAGCTGGCCGCAGTGATGCAAGCGTTCTCGCCCAGCGGCAGCCAGGACCAGCAGCGGGCAGCCCTGCCGCTCATCGAGCAGAGCATCGCCCTACACGACACCGCGTTTGCGCGCGCCCTGGCCACGAGCGCCGCGCTGCCGGACGACCTCGGCCGTGCCGCCGCGCACGGGCTCGCGGGCCTGACCTCCGCCGACCTGGACGGCACTGACATCTCCGTGGTGATGATCTGCCTGTCGCCGTTTGAGGCCCTGCTCGCCGCTGAGCGCACCGACGAGGCTGCCAAGTTGCTGGCGCGTGCCGAGGCCGTACTCCCCGGTGCCGACGCCGACCCCGAGCTGCGCGCGACCGCCGAGGTCAACATGGCCAAGATGAAGCTGATGGTGCAGCTCGCAGAGCCCAAGCTCGACGTCAAGGCGTTGGAGGCGCAGGCCGCCACCGCACCCGCCGACTACGAGCTCTTGGTCGAGCTTGGGACCCGCCTGCTCCAGCACGGCGCCGAGACCCCCGGCGCCGCCGTGATGGAGCGCGCCGAGGCGCTCGATCCGAGCCGCGTCACCGCGCCGTACAACCTCGGCGCACACTACCTGCTGCAGGCCGCCCAGATCGGTGGCGGCGTCCCCTCGAGCTCCGAGCAGCAGCAGCAGGTCCGCGCGCTCCTCGACAAGGCCCTGCCCGCCCTCCGCCGCGCCCAAGCCAGCGCTCCCTCTGACCGCGCGACGCTCGAGGCCATCCTCGTCGTGTGCGAGCAGGTCGGCGACACGGCCTGCGTCGCCCAGACCATCCAATCGCTCGGCTCTCCCTGAGCCGTCTCTGCAGCCCGTCTGGCCTCCCTCCCCTTCTTCAGGCGAACCTCTAGCGCGCCACAAGGGCTGGAGGCATCGCCCGACAGCCAATGGCGCACACCCGGGCCGCCCCAACCACCAGAACCTGTTACCGCACTGGCCATGAGTCGCGGCGTGCACATGGCGGTGAGCCAAAACACAGGCGGGTTGTCAAGCGCGTCCCGCCCATGCCGATTGGAGTCAGGGAGGTAGGTTGCTGATTCTGATTCGGCGCTGCGGAGCTCGCTCAGGAGCGAACGAGCAATGAAGGTCGTTGCTCGGATCGGGCTCGCGATGGCGACGAGCGGGGCGACGGTGCTGGTCACGACCGCGCTGCTGATCGGGGGAGCGCGCAGCGCGCAGCGCTACACAGCCAAGACCAACGCTAGCTATCGCCAGGTGATGGCGCTCCAACAGCTCACTGGCGCCGCCGCGCTCGAGACCTATGTCCACATGTTTCCGATGGGCGCAGGGGACACACGGATCGTGGAGATCGCGCGCCTCGAGACCGTCCGAGCGCTCGATGTGGTCGAGCAGGTGACGGTCGGCGATGACCAGACGCAGCGGATGGAGTATCTGACCGCCGTGCGCGCTCTGAGCGACCAGGCGGAAACCCTCGAGAACGGTGTGAACGCCGAAGTCATCGAGACGCTGGTGCGCAGAGAGGAGCTGATCCGGGCCTGGATCGACGATGAGGATGAAGAGCTTCTGGCCGCCACGGCCCACCTGCACGACGTGCTGCTGAAGTCGGTGTGGTTGGCCGTCATGGTGGGCCTCGTCGGCCTGTTCATGATGGTCATCGTCGGCACCCAGATCGTGCTCATCCTGCGCTCGGCGTTTCAGCAGCTCTCGCAGGGGGCGCTCCGCCTGGGTCGTCGGGAGTTCCACATTCCCGTGGTCGTGCCCGGACGGGACGAGTTCAGCGCGCTCGGCCAGACGCTCACCTGGGTCATGGCGGAGCTGTCGGCCGCCGACACCCGCATCCAGCGCCTCAGCGGGGTGCTTCGGCAGCGCAACGACCAGCTCGTCATCGCCCTCGCGCGCGCGGAAGCTGCCAAGTCGCAGGCCGAGCACGCCAACCAGGTCAAGGACGGCTTCCTGGCCAACATGAGCCATGAGCTGCGATCCCCGCTCAACGCCATCATTGGCTACTCCGAGCTGATGCTCGAAGAGCTGGACGGAGACAGCGTCACCGCGCGGGAGGACTGCAACCGGGTCCTGCGCTCCGGTCGTCATCTCCTGGCGCTGATCAACGACGTGCTCGACTTCAGCAAGCTCGCGGCCGGCCAAGTGGTGCTGGCGCCAGAGTGGTGTGACCTCAACGGGGTGCTCGCCGACACCGCCACCATCATCGCGCCGCTCGCCGAGAAGAACCAGAACGAGGTCGTGATCCAGTGCGACATGCTGGAGCCGCTCTTTGCAGACCCGCTGAGGTTGCGGCAGGTGCTGCTCAATCTGGCCTCCAACGCCTGCAAGTTCACCAAGGATGGCCGTGTCGTCCTGCGCGCCGTGGCGCATGAGGGGGGTGTGGTGCTCGAGGTCGAGGACACCGGGATCGGGTTGTCGCGCGAGGCGCTGGAGCGCGTGTTCGAGCCGTTCGTGCAGGCTGACGCCACCACCACACGCCGGTTTGGTGGCACCGGGCTGGGTCTGTCGATCGTCAAGGAGCTGACCGAGCGCCTGGGTGGCACGGTACACCTCAGCAGCAGGCCGGGCGTGGGGACCACGGCACGGGTGCGGTTCCCGGCCCACCAGGTCCGGCGCACACCCGGCAGCAACGTGGCCGGGAACGCAGCCACCACCTAGGCGATCTGGTCAGGTGCGTCGCCGACGCGCGAGCAACCAGAGCCAGGCATCCCACCAGGCGAGTCCGGTCCCCCCGACGACCGCGCAGCCGCCCGACGACCTTTCCACGCCCTCGCCGGGCTCCACCATGAGGTGGCAGTTCGCGTCGAGGTCGTCCTTCGTGCCCACGACCGTCGCAAGCGCCGTGTCACCGGCGAACATCCAGACCGCGGGATCGCCCTGATTGGGGCCGCCGGTCATGCTGCCAATGCGCGCTTGGTCGCGCAGCTGCACCAGCTCCGAGCGAATCCCCCGGGCGCCGTCGCACACCAGCGTCACGACCCCGGTCGATGCCACCGGCGCCTCGAGGTAGGCAGCGGTGTAGGGTCCCTCGTCGTGCATGATGGAGACGTCCTCTCCGTCCCACGGTGTCACCGGCACGCCGACGTCGGCGCCACATGGGATGATGTCCGGCTCGTAGTGCTGCTGGTCGTCCCGCGTGCAGGCGAAGGCGTTCCAGGTGCTGTGCGCGAGGAAGAGCTCCGACAGCGGCAGATCGAACGTGTCTCGCGACGAGGCATCGAGCGCCTCCTCCCAGTCGGTGGTGGCGGCGAGATCCGCCCACAGTGCCGGCAGTCGGCCGGGGTCGTACCCGCCAAACTCCGCCCAGAACTTCATCCACAGAAACGCGCCGTACTCCGAGCGCCCATCTGTGGTGGCGAGTCGCAATTGGGGAGCGGTCAGGCGCGTGAAGTAGAGCACCGACGCGCCGACATCGAGCACCGGGTCGAGCACGTGGGTGTACTGCTCGTAGGTGGCCGCGGCCTCGTACAGCCAGGTCGCGACGTTGACCGAGTAGCGGTACTCCACGCAGTGGTGCAGCTCGTGCAGCGCCACTGATTCGGCCACGCTGCCTGCGGTGAAGGTGCTGTTGTCCACCTGAAGGAAGCACGAGTAGGAGCCGTCGCCGATGGGGACGGGCTGGGCATAGCCGTTGATGTCGAGAGCGCGGAGGTAGACGTCGATTGCGTCACTGCCACCGCGACCGTCGTCGGGCGCAAGTGCGCGCCACTCCTCCTCGGCGAACTCGCGCTCGCCCTGGTGTAGGCCGGCGAGCACCGCATCGATGAGGTCGGGCCTCCCGTTGGCGTCCTCGTCCACCAGGCTCGGTGCGTCGGCCCCTTCCCGGGTGAAGTGGACCCGGAAGGACCCGGCGTCGATCGTCTCCACGGGACCGTCCAGCTCGGGGCGGTCCGCCTGTCCCGTGAGAGGGAGCGGTAACGAGACAGCCAAGACTGGGAGGGTGGCCCACATTCGTCGCATCACGATATCGTGGCTTGGCGCGGAGGGTGCATGTTTCGAGGGCTTCTGCCGGCCGCGCTGGCTCAAGCCAATGCGGATTCGGCCGTCAATCTCTGGGAGCGCTCGATGCCCGTGATCGTGGCCTGCGAAGTCGCCCACGCCGCTCTCGTCGACGCGGCCTGGCTCGCTTCCGACCCGTTCCTGTGCTGATCAGCGGGCGGACTGCCAGGCGCCACCGGGCTCTGGGACGAAGCCCGTGCCGTCGTGCAGGTAGCGCTCTGCGGTGAATGTGCCGACTGGGTCGATGTCGTAGACGGCCATGGCGGCGCCGCGTCCGCGCGCGGGCTGCCAAGAGTGGCCCGAGGAGCCGCAGTTGCACACCGCGATCGTGCCGCCGTCCGAGAGCGAGATCTGGGACCGGAACCCGCGGTGCACGTGCCCGCAGGCGATCAGGACAGGGCGCACGGGCGAGGCCTCCAGCACGGCGATCAAGGCGCTCGCGTTCAGCAGTCCGTGGTGCGAGCTGTCGTAGACCGCGCCGGCGTGATCGACGGGCGGGTAGTGGATCGCCAGCACGACCGGTCCGGTGAGCGCAGGGTCGGCGAGCGTCTGGGCCAACGCCGCGAGCTGCGCCTCGGGCACGATGCCGGCGGCGGTCGCGAACGTGGGCCGGTTGGGGTCCAGCCCCAGGAACGTCACGCCGTCGGCCTCGGAACGCCCGATGGGGCCATCCACACCCATCCACGGCCCGAACCAGTGGCGCATGCGACGGCGCCGTACCACCTTCGGCGTGTAGGCGTCGTGGTTGCCCGGGATGACGAAGGTGGGGAACCGCTCGAGCAGGGGAGAGAGCGTGTCGCGCGCGAACTCGAACTCCGTGTCGAGTGCCTGCGCGGTCAGATCACCAGTGAGCAGCACCGCGTCGGGCTGCAGCGCGGCAATGTGCGCGACCAGCTGCGCCTGGACGTCTCGGGAGAAGTCATGACGGCGGCCGCGAAGGTACAGGTTGGCGGACCCCAGGACGCGCTTGACGCCCAGGTCTCTCAGGCGCGGCGGCGTGAACCAGTGGATGTCGGTGGCGTGGGCGATCCGCACGGTCATGCCCTCCGTCGTGGCAGGCCGAGGCCGCCCGTCAGCGCCGCGACTCCCCCAGCCGCCAACAACGCCAAGAGCAACGGGATCCCCAGCGGCCGCTCGCGGTGGTCGACCCGGATGATCAGTGGCTCCTCGCCGGCTCGCAGGCGCGCGATGCCCGGCGTTGTGGGCGTCCAGCGGACCCGTCCGCGCCCATCGGTGATCCCGATGGCCAGCTCTCGCTCGCCGGACAGGCCGGGACGGTGAACGACCCGGACGGTCTCGCCGCCGCGCCCGAGCCCCGCGTCGTCCTCGACCGCGATGATGGTCTCCTGGCCTACCGCGGGGGGGCGGTCGAGCGCGATGGTCGCGCCGGCGGTCGCGCACCACAGCCAACCGATCACGCGGTCCTCCCTGCGAGCACGGCGCGCGTCGCGATGACCCAGAATGCCACGGTGCCGGTCGCTGCCAACGCAGCGGCGGTGCCGGCCACCCCCGGAAGTCCCTGCCAGTCCGTGAGAGCTGCGATGCCAGCAGCGCCGGCGGCGATCGCAAGCGTGGCCCGCGCTGCCCCCGCCGTGCGACGCGCGGCAAGCAGACACAGGGTCATCACGGCAACGGGAAGCAGCGACCGCAGACCGAAGGGCACGGCACCCGCCGCGGGGCCCGCGAGCCACAGCGTCGTCCCCGCGCCGACCACAGCGCGCGCCTTCGGTGCCTTCAGTCGCTCTGCGCCAGCGGCCGGCCGGCGGGCCAGCAGGGTGACAGCACCGGCAGTCGCAGCGAGGAACACCAGCGCCCCGTCCGCGGGGCCGGTCAGCTGCAGCGCCGGGCTGGCCTCGAAGCGCGCTCCCACCAGGACGACCCACGCGGTCGACAGCAACAGGCCCGCGCCTACGCCCGCCCACGGTGCCCGCGTCTCTCCGGGCCGGCGTACCGGCCCGAGCGTCCACTCTCCTGCGCCGCAGCCGCTCCACAGCAGCCCCGCGAGCACGGCGGGGCCGAGCCACGATCCCCAGGCCTCCCAGCGAGGAGCGAGCAACGTCGTGGGAGCGGGACCAGTCCAGACGGCCCGCGCGGCGAGTGCCGTCGCGAGCACGAGCACCGCTGCGCCCGGAACGGCGGCAGACCAACGCAGGCGAGTGAGCACGAGGGCCAGCACCCACACGGTCAGCGCGAGCAACCAGCCCACGCTCCCCAGCAACGGGGGGAGGGCCGCTGCGCCCGCCGCGACGATCAGTAGCCCCGCCGCAGCGGAGGCACCTTCGCTCGCGGCGCGCCACACCGGGTCCATCTCGCGCTCCGCCCGCCACTCGGCCAGCGCGCTGGAGGTGCCCAATAGCAGTGCGACCAAGGCCGCGATCGCCACCGGCGCGACGCCCCCGTAGGGGAGCATCGGCAGGAGTAGCAAGCCGGGGACCACCAACGCGATCCCCATCGTCTGCGCTCCGGCGGCACCCGGATCATCGGCACGTTGCGCCATGCCGCTCCCGATATCCCCGATCAGGCCGGCGCGGCGCCGCCCGTGACCCGGCGGACCGGAATGTTCGAGACCAGCGCGACCTCACCGCCTTCCTTCTGCAGCCGCAGCTCGACCTCCTCGGCCTCTCCGGGCTCGCAGTAGCGCTTGATGATGGTGAGGATCTCGGCCTTCATGGACTCGAGCTGTGCCGCGGTCAGGTTGACCTGGTCATGGATCAGCAGCAGCTTCAGCCGCTTCTTCGCCTCGTCCTTGGAGGTGGACCCGCGCGGAGCCAATGCATCTTGCAGCTTGGCGAACAGCTTCAACATCAGACTGCCTCCTGCGCGTGCGCCATCCCCAGCATGCGCTTGAAGGATGCCCATACGCCGTTGCTGCCATCGAACGCCGGGATGGGAACCTCTTCGCCGGTCACGCGGGCGGTGATCCGCCGGAACGCCTGGCCCACGATGCTGTCCTCGTTGAACACGACGGGCTGGCCGCGGTTCGCGCTGATGATGATGTCCTGATGGTCCGGCACCACGCCGATCAGGGGGATGGCCAGGATCTCGAGGATGTCCTCGCGGTTCATCATGTCGCCTCGCTCCACCATGCCGGCGCGGTAGCGGTTGATGATCAGGTCGGGCTCCGGAAGATCGTGTGCCTCGACGAGCCCGATGATTCGGTCGGCGTCGCGGATCGCGCTGACCTCGGGGGTGGTCACGATCAGCGCGCGGTCCGCCCCGGCGATGCTGTTCTTGAAGCCTTGCTCGATGCCCGCCGGGCAGTCGATGATCACGTAGTCGTGGGTCTCCTTGAGCTCCGCCGTCAGCCGCTGCATGTCTTCGGGGCGGACCGCCGCCTTGTCGCGCGTCTGGGCGGCCGGCAGCAGGAACAGACCGTCGACCCGTTTGTCACGGATCAGTGCCTGCTTCAGGCGGCACTCCCCCTCGATGACCTGCACCAGGTCGTACACGATGCGGTTCTCGAGGCCGAGGATCACGTCGAGGTTGCGCAGCCCGATGTCGGCGTCGACGACAACAACACGCTTGCCGGCCAAGGCGAGCCCGGCGGCAAGATTGGCGGAAGTGGTGGTCTTGCCGACTCCACCCTTGCCGGATGTCACGACGATGCACTCTGCCATGGTCTGTTCCTCACAACTACAACTGGGGGGGATCAGGAGCGCGAACGCCCCCGGTAGGGTTCGATGTGGACCTGATCGTCGATGATGCGGGCGACCTCGGGGCTCAGCGCCGCGGAGGGCCGCCGCTTGGGCGGGATGGCGATCTTGCTGGAGATCCTGAGCTGGGTTGGGCGAAGCTCGAAGGCCATGATGAACGCGCCGGACTCACCCGCTGCACCAGCGTGTGCGACCCCTTTGAGGGCCCCCAGTACCACGATGTTGCCCGTGGCGATCACTTGAGCACCCGGGTTCACGTCTCCGAAAATCTGCACGTCGCCGTCGAAGGCAATGGACGCGCCCGAGCGCAGCGTTCGCTGCACTGTCTTCGTGCGTCGCGAGCCGTCATCTCGCGCGGGTGCCGGCGGGATTGCATCGAGGACGGGATCGGGCTCCACCGGAACCGGGGTCACGGGCACAGGGTCGGGCAACAGGACCGGCGCCGAGTGCGCCTCGACCTCTTCGGTGGCGTCTTCCTCGAGCTGGAACACCGACTTGAGCGGGAACAGCTTCAGCTTCAGCTCGCGCTCTGCAAATCGCTGGATCGCGTCCTGCTGCAGATACAGCCCTGCGACCTCGACCTGAAACTCCCTCTTCAGGAAGTGGATGAGGCGGCGCAGGTCGAAGAGCACCACCGGGCGGGCTCCGATATCGAGGCGGGCGATCCGACCGTTGATCGCGTGCAGGTGCTCCGGCAGCTGCGCTCGGAACCAGGTGCGCAGATCCTCGAACCGCAGGTCCGGGGGCACGACAAGCACTGGAACAGACCGGTCCTCGCGAACCATCAGGCTCGGCGGATGCACGACCGCCGCAAAGCTGGACATGGAGGGCTCGGGGTGGTGGGTGGCGGAGGAGGGAGCCGGCAGCGAAGGGGGGAGAGCCGCCGGGGGGACCCAGCTTGGGGGAGGAGCGATGTACGCTCCACAAGCTTGATACCACGCGCTGGATTGTCTGTGCAACAACCGCGTCCGGTCACGTTCCCCGCTCGATGCCAGAACCGCGAAGTCGTGCGCTCCACGATCCCCGCCCCGCCGTCAGTAGACCTCGGGAACGACCGTGATCCAGTCGAAGCTGTCGTAGCTGTCGTAGGCGACCAGATCGACCGTGTAACCGTTGTAGAACGGGTCGAGCAGTGTAGTGGAGCCAAACCAGTCCGAGTACCAGATGCGCGGATCGTCGGTGGGGTACAGCTCGAACGTCTCGATCAGAACGCCGCCGCGGTACTCGTCGTACACATCCGCGAAGACGCTGACAACGTCCCACGGGGAGTCGGGGTCGTCGGCGGTGACCTCGAAGACCCAGACGTCGTCGAGGTAGACCTGGTCGAACCAGACGCCAGCGTAGCCGCTCACCACGTAGGGTGTGCTGTTGACATCTTGGACAATGATGGTCTCGGTTGCCGGCTCGACGTAGGTGTCCTGCGTGTAGACGGTGCAGCTGGAGGCGAAGCTCAGCAGCCCGATGAGTGCGGTCGTGGTCTTCATGGGATGTCTCCTGTTCCGATGTTCCCTTGACGCAGCCTGCGGTTCGGCATTCGATACACCATGGAAACTCCCGTCGTGTTGCGGCTGTCGAGAGGGGCAGCGGTGTCCGTTGCCGCAGGACATCCCTGGGTTTATCGTGAGGATGCCCGCGCGGTCCCGTGTGGCACCCCCGTCACGCTGGTGGACGGCCGCGACCGCCCTCTCGGCTGGGGCGTCGCCGACGAGGGCTCGATCGCAGTGCGCGTGCTGGGCCACGGGGCGCCCCGACCGCTGCCTCGATTGCTCGCAGAGCGCGTGCACCGAGCAGACACGGCTCGCGTCCGACTGGTCGGGCCCGACACCGACGCGTACCGGGTCGTCTCGGGACCCGGAGACGGAGTCCCGGGTCTGGTCGTCGATCGCTACGGCGCGCTCGCGGTGCTGCGGATCTACTCCCATGCCTGGCAGGTCCACCTTCGTGCCGTTGTAGACGCTGTCGCGGCGCTCCCGTGGGTCACCACCGTGGCGCGGCGGCTCGGCGTGACCCGGGTCGATGGGCAATCTGGGCTCACCGTCCTCAGCGGTCCCGAGCCCAGCGTGTCGCTCGTGGTGACGGAGCGCGGCGTGCGGCACATCGTCCGCCCCCACACCGGGCAGAAGACCGGTATGTTCCTTGATCAGCGTGTCCATCGCCGCCTCGTTGGGGAGTGGGCGGCGGGTCGCACGGTGCTCAACCTGTTCGCCTACACGGGCGGGTTCTCGGTGTGCGCCGCGCTCGGTGGCGCGGCCCGGGTGACCACGGTGGATCTCGCGCCCGAAGCGATCGCCGATGCTCGTGAGAACTTTCGACTGAACGGCCTCGACCCGGTGCACCACGGGTTCGAGGTGGCCGACGCGTTCCACTTTACGCCACCGGATCGGCCGGATCTGTGGGTCGTGGACCCGCCGTCGCTCGCGCGACGCCAGCGCTCCGAAGGAGCGGCGCGGACGGCCTACCGGCGCCTCCATGCGCGGCTCGCTCCGCTGGTCCCGCGCGATGGGCTACTGGCAAGCAGCTCCTGTACCGCACGGATGTCGGCTGAGGAGTGGGCACTGGCGGTCGAGTCGGGGCTGGCGTCCGCAGGGGCGTGGAGCTGGCACTGGCGCAGCGGCGCGCCGCCCGACCACCCCGTCGCGGTGGGGCATCCCGAGGGTCACTACCTGAAGTTCGGGCTGCTTCGTCGGCGCGGTTGATCGCTTCGCGAGCAGTGTGTGATACGACCCAGACTGGAGGCTCCGCTTGCGAACACCGCACGATGCGATTCCTGCACGGCCCTCCCCGATTCCATTCGAGGCCCTGCTGCGCCCCTACTGCGCGCCGCCCCCGCCTTACCCCCCCTTCACCTTTGTGCTGTGCCTCCCGCGCGGTCCGGTCGAACGCCCCCCCGTTCCCGGCCCGCTCTGGGGCACCTCCAGGAGTTCCCCGTGCCATCCGAGATCATCTGTTCCACTACCGGGAGGGAGGTCCGCGTCGCGCTGATGGAGGACGGCCGCTTGGCCGAGCTCCAGATCGATCGAGGCGACGAGCGAGGCTTCGTCGGTAGCGTCTATCTGGGCCGCGTGGTCCGGGTGCTTCCGGGAATGCAGGCCGCGTTCGTGGACATTGGCCTCGAGCGCGCCGCGTTCCTGTACGTGGGCGACATCTACCCCCAGATGTTGCACATGCACGAGGACACCGACAACGTGGCGCCCCCCGCCGCTCCCGCCACGCCCCGGGCCACGCCACGGTCCGGACAGCCGGCGATTCAGGATCTGCTCAAAGAGGGGCAGGAGCTGGTGGTGCAGGTCGCCAAGGATCCGATCGGCACCAAGGGAGCGCGACTGACGACCCACCTGGCGTTGCCGGGCCGGTTCCTCGTGTTCATGCCCACCGTCGAGCACATCGGCATCTCCCGTCGCATCGAGCGCGACAAGGAGCGGCGGCGCCTCCGGGAGTTCGTCGAGCAGAACCGCAAGCCCGGCATGGGCTACATTGTGCGTACCGTTTGCGTCGGTGCGCCCACCGCCACGCTGCGCTCCGACATGAACTTCCTTGAGCGAAGCTGGGAGCGGATCCAGGAAGCCAGTCGCGCAAAGAAAGCGCCGGCGCGCCTGCACGCTGAATACGGGCTCGTGCTGCGGGCGGTGCGCGACCTGTTCGACGAGGACGTCGCGCGTGTTGTCGTGGACGACCGCAAGATCCATGAAGAGGTGCGCAACTTCGTGGCGGACTTCGCACCGGACGCGAGCGACCGGGTTCACCTGTACCGAGGCAAGGATCCGATCTTCGACACCTACGGAGTCGAGGCCGAGGTCGGGCGCTCCATGGGCCGTAAGGTGTGGCTGAAGTCGGGCGGATACCTGGTGATCGACCAGACCGAAGCCCTGATGGCGATCGACGTGAACTCAGGCAGGTTCGTCGGCAGCTCGTCGCTCGAGGACACGACGCTGCGGATCAACCTCGAGGCGGTCGACGAGGTAGTGGCGCAGCTCCGGCTGCGGAACATCGGCGGACTGATCATCATCGACTTCATCGACATGGACCGCGAGCAGAACCGCGACAAGGTCTTCCGCGCAGTCGACGAGGCCCTCAAGCGTGACCGGGCTCGCACAAATGTCCTGAGGATCAGCGACCTGGGGCTCGTCGAGATGACCCGCAAGCGCGTCCAGGAAGGGCTGGACCGCTACCTCACGGCGACGTGTGCGACCTGCAGCGGTACCGGCGTGGTCCGCTCCCTGCCGACGCTCGCCTACGAGATCCTCCGGGAGGTCCGCCGCGAGGCCGGCCGGTCCGCTGGGGAGAGCACCGTGTACGTGAACACGACCCCGGGGGTCGCCGACCTGCTGTACGGCGAGCAGTTCCCGGACGTGGAACAGGTGGAGGCCCAGATCGGGCGGCGCATCGTCGTCCGCGCCTTGGGGCACTACCACCCGGAACAATACGAGGTCTACTCCCGTTGAGGGGCGCACGATGGAGTGGCTCGAGGGGCAGCTGTTGCGGGTCCTGTGGGCGTCGGAGCGCACCGGATACGCCGTAGCGCGCATCGCAGGAAGCGAAGGCGAGGTCGTCGCGGTCGGGACGCTGGCGAGCCTGGCGGATCAGGATGAGGGCGCCTTCGTCTCCCTACAGGGGGACTGGGAGACCCATCCGGTGCACGGACGCCAGTTCCGGGTCAGCGGGCTGCTCGAGGCGACGCCGCAGACGCTCGCGGGCTTGACGCTGTGGCTGGCGTCGTCGGGTGTCAAGGGGATCGGCCCGGTCACGGCCGGGCGCATCGTGGACACATTCGGGCACGACCTGACGCGGGTGCTCAGCCAGGAGCCAGGTCGACTCACCGAGATCGCCGGGATCGGTCCGGGGCGCGCGACGGCGATCCACACCGCCTGGCGGAGCAACGAGGAGGGCCGCGCGCTGACGGTGCTCCTGCGGGGTCTGGGCCTGTCGCAGCGGCTCGCGGACAAGATCCGGGAGCGGTACGGCGACCGGGCGGCCCACGTGGTGCAGAGCGAGCCGTTCCGACTGGCAGATGAGATCGCGGGCATCGGGTTTCGGACCGCCGACGCGCTGGCGCGCAATCTGGGCTTGGCGGAGGACGACCCCGCGCGGGTGCGGGCGGCGGTGGGACACGCGCTCGACCAGGCCGCCGACAACGATGGGCACTGCTTTCTTACGGTCGACGAGCTGCGAAGCCGGGTCCGCAGTCTGGGGGTCCCGGTCCTGTCGCTGGCAGCGGCGATCGACGCCTCCGAGGGGGCGGGGCGTGCCGTGGCCGACGGGCCGCGGGTGTGGTCCGCCGAGCTGGCGCGCCTCGAGGATCAAGTGTCGCGTGACCTGGCCGCGCTGGTGGCGGTGCCGCCGCTGGAGGAGGATCTGGCCGATGAAGTCGCTGATGCGGAGCGCTACGAGGGCGTCCAGCTCGATGTCGATCAGGCGCGGGCGGTCGCAGCGGCACTGGAGCCCGGGGTCACCGTGATCACCGGCGGACCGGGCACCGGAAAGACGACCCTGCTGCGCGTTGCGCTCCGGGCCCTGAAGGAGCGCGGCGCCGAGGTGCTGCTGGCGAGTCCCACCGGCCGCGCGGCCAGGCGGCTCGAGGAGGCGACCAAGCTGCCCGCCACCACGGTGCATCGGATGCTCGAATACAACCCGGGGCAGGGGGGCTTCCAGCGGTGTCTGTCGAACCCGCTGGAGGCGGATGCTGTCGTGGTCGACGAGGTCTCGATGGTCGACCTGCCGCTGATGTCCGCGCTGCTCGATGCCTGCCCCGTCAGCCGAGCGGGGTTCCGGCTGGTCTTGGTGGGGGACGCAGACCAACTTCCATCGGTGGGACCCGGTCAGGTGCTTCGCGATCTGGTGCGCAGCCGCCAGGTGCGCACCGTTCGGCTGCAGCAGGTCCACCGGCAGGCCGCCGACTCGGGCATCCTGACCGCGGCCGCCGCGATCCACGGTGGCCGGGTGCCCGCGTCGGGAGAACGGACCGGTGCGCGCGACGTGTTCCTGCTCGACCGTGAACGAAAGGAAGATGCGGTGGACACGTTGGTCAAGGTGGTCTCTGAGCGCCTCCCCGCCAACGGGTTCCGGGTCTTGAAGGACGTGCAGGTGCTCACCCCGACCCGCCGAGGGCCGCTGGGAGCGATCGCCCTGAACCAGCGCCTACAGGAGCGGCTGAACCCCGACGGGATGGGGCTCAAGCGCGGCGATCGCGAGTTTCGGGTCGGCGACCGCGTGCTGTGCACCCGCAATCGGTACGACGTGGAGGTGTTCAACGGAGACGTGGGGCAGATCATGGGGCTGCATGCGGGGTCACTCGAGATCGACTTCGAGGGGCGCCTGCTCAAGTGGGAACGCGACGATCTCGGCCTGCTCGATCTCGCCTACGCCATGACGGTCCACAAGAGCCAGGGCAGCGAATACCCGGCCGTCGTCCTCGCGTTGCACACGAGCCACTCGATCATGCTGCGGCGCAACCTCTTCTACACGGCCGCGACGCGAGCGCAGCGCTTCCTTTGCGTCGTGGGCAGCGCCCGCGGTTGGGCGCGGGCGGTGCAGGAGCACGGCGGAGACGAACGCAACACCGGGCTGGTCGAGCGGCTCATCGTCGGCGGAAGGAGAACCGACTGATCAGCTCGGCGATGTCGCGTCCGTGGCCGTCGAGCACCTTGACGGGGACCTCGATCTCAGCGCCGCGTCCGCCGAGGCTGGCCTCGATCGCGTCGAGCATCTCGGGGGTGACCTCGGCATGTGCCGTGACGTCCTGGTGCGACGGCAGGAAGTACTTCACCTTGCTGCTCTTCTGCAGGTGCACCAGCGGGGTGAGCTGGGGGTGCGTGCCGAGCACGACCGCCGCGGTGACCTCGCCGACGGCGAACACGGCAGCGGAGTGGATGGCGCCGACATGGGTTGTGATCGCCCGCGACACCGGCAGGCGTAGCACCAGATGCCCGGTTCGCGCCTCTTC